>Ga0206920_1089_pt1 | contig 23486 bp, 20 predicted proteins | sample Alteio_BWOrgHeat_65_FD_152934 | JGI IMG/M metagenome (GOLD analysis project Ga0206920, IMG submission 152934) | Enriched cells from forest soil in Barre Woods Harvard Forest LTER site, Petersham, Massachusetts, United States -... | ecosystem: Environmental > Terrestrial > Soil > Temperate forest >...
GCGAAACTCGCGCCGCGGCAGCGTCGAGAGCGTCACCGGATCGGCAAGCACGAGCCGGGGCGAGTAGAAGGCGCCGACGAGGTTCTTCCCTTCCGGCAGATTCACGCCGGTCTTCCCTCCGATGGCGCTATCCACCTGAGCCACGAGCGTAGTGGGGATGTGCACCAGGCCGACGCCGCGCAAATAACTGGCGGCGGCAAAGCCGGCTACGTCGCCAACCACGCCACCGCCCGCGGCGACCAGCACGGCGCGACGATCGGCTCCGGCGCGCACTAATTCCCGGCACAGGCGTTCGACCGTGGCGATATTCTTCGCGGCTTCGCGATCGCCAAAAATGATGGTGTGGCGCAGAGGGGCGCTTCGCAGCGCAGCTTGCAGCTTCCCTCGCCAGTGCCCGGCCACGCGCGGCGAGCACAGCAGGAAAACACCCGTATGCTGGCCGAGAGAGGCGACCTGTGCCCCGGCGCTGGACAAGAGGCCTGCGCCATAGAAAACGTTGTAGCGGCCATTCTCGGAATGGATGGAAATGCGGCGGACGCTCACGGGAGCTTGGCGGCGCCGGTGGGAGCGAACTTCTGCTCGAGTTGCGGAACCACCGCGACCAAAACGTGGCCTACGGTTGCGAGACTTGTCGGGCTGAGTTTGTCGAGCGTGTCTTGCGGCGTGTGCCAGTAGGCCAGGCGTAGAGGCGTATCCAGATCGATGATGTCTACCGCGTCAACGTGGCGAGCGAGAAACGGGTCATGATCGTCTTCCACGGCCGTCTGCGAGGAGACAAAGGTGTTCCCATATCCGAGCCGCGCGGCGGTAGCCCACAACATGTCCGTGAGCCACGCTGTGGAGCTCGTCTCCCTCTGCAGGCGCAGATTTCGGCCTCCGACCATGTCGGCCAGAATCACGGCCTTGGTGCGCGCGAGATCGCCGGAGAGGGCCATGCGCGCGGCAAGCTCGCGGCTACCGTAGGTGTGGTCCGGATCCTGCCATTTATCGGGGTTAAAGGCTTCTTCGCCGTCGAGGAATGCAATCCATATCGTGAGCGCATTCTTTCGCGGGCACAACTGGCGAGCCAGTTCGAGCAAGACGCCGGTGGAAGAGCCGCTGTCATCGGCGCCCACGAAATTCGGCAGGCGCTTGGTATCGTAATGCGTCAGGAAGAGCACGATCTGCGGAGAGGCGCCGGGAATTTTGGCGACGATATTTTTCATCTCCATGTCGCCGAGAGGCGTGGGCGTGTGAAATGCCTCGACGTCCGCAGGACAGCCGAAGCCCTTGAGCTGGCCGGTGATGTAATCCTGGGCGCGGTGGATGCCGTCGGTACCCGCGGAGTGGGGGCCAATGCCTACGAGATTGACGACGTGCTGAAAGGCTCGTTGGCCGTCGAAGCCGCCCGTCTTGTCGGCTGGCGGAGCTGCTTGAGGCGCAACGGCGGGGGCCGAAGCAGCTTCGCTGGCGGCCTCCGTCGCAACCGTGCCTTTACCGCTGCACGCAGTCAGCAAGAGCAATGCCGCGATTGGAGCCAGGCCCGACCGCCATAAACGAGCACTCTGCGTGCGCACTTTAGTCCGCTCCCTGGCTTGCGATGGCCTTGGCGCGCCGCTTGCTGCGCATCACCATCGCCGAAACGCCAATGCTTACGAAGTAGAGAACAATCATCGGGGCCATGAAGACCAACATCGTGACTGCGTCAGGCGTCGGTGTAATGACGGCCGCCAGAATAGCAATGATCAGGATGGCATAGCGGAAATTCTTCCAAAGAAACCGGGGGGTCACGATGCCGAACAGGGAGAGCAGAAATGCCAGCACCGGCAACTCGAAGACGATGCCCACGCCCAGCAATACGTTGAGCACCAGATCAAAGTATTCGTTCACGCTGATCAACGGCGTAAATGCCCCGCCGGTCTGGAAGTTGACCAGGAAACGCAACAGGTACGGCAAAATCACGTAATAGGCAAAAGCAATCCCGCAAAGAAACAGGGCCACGGAGGAGACGACAAAGCCGGCCACCGCTTTTCGTTCATTACGATAGAGCCCGGGCGCCACAAACAACCACACCTGATAAAGAACATAAGGCGAAGCGATCACAATCCCCAGATAGAGGCCGAGGGTGATCACTTGATAGAGATAGCCGGCGGGATGCGTGAAAATCAGTTTGTCTTGCAGGTTCGCCGCTCGCAAAGCATCGACCATGGGCCGGGCGACAAATTCAAGCAAATGCTTGGAGAGGTAAACACCGATGAACGTGCCGGCGACGATGGCGCCGGAGGCGTGAATCAGGCGCGTGCGAAGCTCAGCGAGATGTTCAAAAAATGACATCTTGCCGCCTTCTTCGGATTCTGGGAGGCGGTTAAGCGGGATGGGATTCGCCATCGATGAGCTTCTCGGACGCGGCCGCGGGCGCGCTCGGCGCCGCGGCCGGCTCTGCGGTCGGCGTTACCGAAGCTTCAGCAGGCGGGGCACCCAGCAATTCCATGTCAGAAGGGGGGAAAGCCGCGGGCGGATGGGCCGAGGCTATCGCCGCTTCTTGCAATCGAGTTTGCCGCTCCATGTCGCGCATCTCGTCCTCGATTTGTACGCGGAAATCGGTGGTAATGCGCCGGAAATCGGCCATGGCCTTGCCCAAAACGCGCGCCACTTGAGGCAGTTTTTCAGGCCCCAGCACGATCAAGGCGATCACAAAGATGACGATGAGATGGGGGATGCTGAGCATCGCGTTTTGAACCCAAAACCGGCCTGCAAGCGTCAAACAAATTGCAGCGAATCAGCGGTTCCGGCCGAAAAAGGCTCTAAGCGAGCATCATAGAGGAGCCTGCGAGGGGTGTCAAATCGGCCTCTGAAAGCATGTTATACTGTGCCCCGAAAGCGAGGTTGGCATGAGAGGCGAGCGGCGTGGAGCTCTTGTCGTTCTGGGTGTATTGATTTTATCTGCCGTGCTCGGTGGGATATACGGGCCATCGGTGCGTGCCACTGCCTCCGGAACAACCGATCTGCAGGACTCCATCAAGAGCTTCACCAAGGTTCTCTCGATTGTTCAGCAAGAGTACGCTCTTCCCGTAGACACCGACCATGCGCTCTACGAGGGTGCCATTCCCGGCATGCTGCGAGTGCTCGACCCGCATTCTACTTTTTTCGACCCACGCCAGTACGCGCTTTTGCGTGAAGATCAGCGCGGCAAATACTACGGCGTGGGAATGAATGTCGGCCCGCAGGAAAATCACACGGTGGTGCTGGCTCCCATGCCCGGTTCGCCCGCGGCAAAGGCCGGCATACGCCCAGGCGATATTATTCACAGCGTCGATGGGAAAATGACCGACGGCCTGACCACCTCCGAAGTCGCCGATCTGCTCAAGGGACCCAAGGGAACCGTCGTGCACGTCAGCATGGTGCGCGAGGGCTATACGCAGCCGTTGGCCTTCACGATCACGCGCGACGAAATTCCGAAGCACTCGGTGGACGTTGCTTTCCTGGTGCGCCCGGGCATTGGTTATGTGCGCCTCTCCGCTTTCAACGAAGAGACCGATACGGAGCTCGCGGCGGCCCTGAAACAACTGGAGGTCGCGAACCTGGATGGGCTGATCCTCGACCTGCGCGGCAATCCCGGAGGATTGCTGAACGAAGCGGTCTCGGTTTCAGACATGTTCCTGGACAAGAACCAGCTGATCGTCTCGCATCATGGGCGCGCCTCGCAGGAGCGCCGCTATTATGCGGTTCGCGGGAACCGCGGCGTGCAGGTGCCGCTGGTGATGCTGGTCAACGGAGGTTCCGCTTCCGCTTCGGAGATCGTTACCGGCGCGGTGCAGGATCATGATCGTGCGCTCGTGGTTGGTGAACAGACCTTCGGCAAGGGATTGGTGCAAACGGTGTCGCCCTTGAGCGAAAACACCGGGCTCGCCCTGACCACCGCGCGCTACTACACACCCAGCGGACGGCTGATTCAGCGCGACTACAAAGACGTATCCCTGTACGACTATCTCTATAACCACAAGAATCCGCAGCCGACCGAAGTCAAGCTGACCGATGGAGGCCGGCAGGTCTATGGCGGCGGCGGCATTACGCCTGATGTAGTCGTGAGCGAGCCAAAACCCAATGACTTTCAGCAGTTGCTGCTGCGGCGCGATATCTTCTTCCCTTTCCAGACGCAGGGCGGCGTGGGCAGCTTCACCACATACTTTCTGGGAACCAAGCCTGAAATTACCAAGAATTTCGTGGTGAACGATAACGTGCTGGCGATTTTCCGCCGCGATCTGGACAAGGAAAAGATTGCCTATACCAACGCCGACATCGAGCAAAATCTCGACTGGATCAAGCACGAAATCAAGAAGGAAGTCTTTGTTTCCATCTTCGGGCTCCCCGCGGGCTACCAGGTGGACCTCGAGGATGATCCACAAGTGGTGCGAGCGATTGAAAGCATCCCCCAGGCTCGCGCCCTCTACCAGAACGTTCGCAAGGTGATGGCGCAGCGGAGTCTGGGTCAACCCAACCTGCAATAAAGCCGGGACTCTATCTACATTTCTGTGGACCGTGCGGTGTAACGCCCGGCGTCCGTGCTCCAGCATTCGTGGAAGCGAGCCGCGAATTTGACCGCGGCCTGCGGCACAGGAGCGCACCTGTGTGCTGCGCAGGGATTGGCAACCGTAAAGTCGTTTGTTACGATGAACCGCAATCGCCGATAGCGGCCGAGAATCCCTTGAGTCGCCAAGTGATTGTCTGCGCTTGGCGCGAAGGCTTGGCAGACCGTGGGCGGCTAGCTCAGTTGGCAGAGCGCCTCGTTCGCAACGAGGAGGCCGGGGGTTCGAGTCCCCCGCCGTCCACCAACCTTTTCAAGACCTTACCCTGCTTTCCGGAATTCGATGAGTTACCCAGTTGCCCATTTTGCGCTTCCTGGCAACTCGAAACCGAGGCCGATTCTCTCCGCCCACATCAGGCGGAAACCCCGGTCCTGCCCCCCAACTGTTCTGCCCTGCTGTGCTCGCGCAACGCGATGGCCGCGATTGCGACCACCACCACGGTGATCGCGAATGGTAGAACCGGAGCATAAATTTGCGCGTGCACCAAGAGTAGGCCTCCGGCAGTGGCGCCGACAAACAACGAAACGAGCACACCGGTAAGCCGTCGCCTCTCTTCAACCGTCGCCCGCCAGTTGACAAGGTCGCCCACGAGAAATATGACCGTCGCTGTCGCGGCGGTCGTGAAAACACCGTCCACACGAAGTCGTCGAACTGCAGCACTCTGCATCCCCATGGCGAGCCCCCACAAGCCGAGGAGAATGTGGGCGACATCAATTGGAGGTTGGCCCTTGGTCGCGAACCACACTTCCAGAAAAGTGGCATGTGCAATCAGCGATACACCGAGGGCGATCGTGACACGGTGGGACCAGATGCCGCAACTCTCATAAGGGACGATTCGCGCCGAGAGATAGACTCCCACCGCAAAGGCAGCCATGGAGACGAGAATGGAAACGACTCCGGGGCCAGGGGCGCGTGCGACCCGGAGCCCCAGAAAGGCGATGTTCCCGGTCATGAACGCCGAGAACACCTTACCCAGCGCCAGGAAGCTGATCGCGTCGACAGCCCCGGACGAAACTGTCAGCGCGTGGAGCAGCAGGTCGCGGAGCCCGAGTTCGCCGATTCCGGCCGAATTTGAGGTCGTCGTGACCGCAGCCGGGTTGATCGTCGCGTTGTGCATGGGATTTTCGTCTTTACCTTACTTCGATTGAAAAAAGGCATGGCCGCCGCCGCGGAGCACGGCGGCGGCTACGCCTAGCTTGCGATGATGGGCTTGTCCTTGCGCAGGGCATCTATCGTCTGTTGGTCCAGATTCAGATGGGTCTGTACCAACTTTGGTGTGGTCAGTGCCATCCATTGATTTAACGACAGGTCGGCAAAGTACGGACTGCGGAACATTTCCAGAAACACCAACGGCTCGTCGCCGGTGTTCTGGACGTAGTGCCCAAACGCAAACGGCACGTAACCCACGTCGCCCCCCTGGAAGTCGAAGGTCCTCGCTTTCCCCGGAGAAAACACGCTCATGCGCCCGCGTCCCCCGATGTAGTACTGCCACTCGTCGGTATTGGGGTGCCAGTGCAGCTCGCGCATGGCGCCGGGCTCAAGCTCAACGAGCGCCGCTGCAATCGTCCTTGCGGCTGGAAAATTGGACGAATCGACAATTCGCACTTGGCCACCTGCGAGCTTCGTGGGTTTCTGGGCTGGCATGCGATAGCTGTATGGCACCGGTACAGGACCTGCCGGAGCCTGGACCGTGTCTCCCGCAAGCGGGCCAGGCACGTCCCCTGGGAGGATCCACATCGTTTGTTCGATGTCCCGCGGCAGACGGGCGAAGGCGGACTCGGCCACGCCGAAGTTCTTGGCCAGCACCTCGCGCGGCGTGTGAGCGAACCAGTCGCTGATCAGGAAAGTTTCGTTCTCCGAGAAGTTCCCGTCGTCGAATACCAGCAGGAACTCACAGCCCTCCTCCCGGCCTTGAATGGAGTGAGGGATGCCCGCCGGGAAGTTCCACAAATCGCCCACGCCGACGTCGTCGATGAAATTACGCCCTCGCGCGTCGACAGCGGTAATCCGGGCCCGGCCGGCGAGCATGTACGCCCACTCAGCCTCCTTGTGCCAGTGAAGTTCGCGGATGCCTCCAGGCTTCAGGCGCATGTTCACACCGGCCATGGTTGTTGCCACTGGCAGCTCGCGCGCAGTCACCTCGCGTGCCCAACCGCCCGGGGTGATGCGGTTGCGCGCAGCTGCAAACGAGAACTTAAGGTTGGGGATGGTGCCCGCGTCAGTGGAGGGCGACGCCAGCAAATCGGGGTTTTCGCGCTCCAGGGGCACGTTGCGCGGCCCTAGGATGGACGCGCCCCGATCACCGCGGATCGGTTGAGGCGCATTAGACAAATCAATTCGTCCGCGTTCTTCAGTCTTTGACAACGCCATTAGAAAATCCTCCGTTCTGATGAAAATAACGGGGAGTAGAACCTCTCTTCTCCGCGGGCGCTGGTTACCGATTTTCCGCGTCTCTAGTTGAGAAAGTGCATTCGCAATGCCAAAGTCGTTTTTGAACAGGACGAGTTAAATCGTTGAAGGCATTGGGACTTGAGGATTCTGTAATTTAGAGTCCGCCTGAACAGACTGTCTTTATTTCGACATCCGTCCGCGCATCGACACAACCCCCCTTTCTTGATTGATCAGTTGGTTATGGGTTCGGCTGAGCTGGCGGTCTCGCTTCGAACTTTGCCGCGGAACATCCTGTACACCAGCCCAAAATAGGCCACCGCGAGGCACATCCCGAGTCCCCACCAAATCAACCCTACGCGCAACGCATACGGACCCGCCGCTGCATTGTAGATGGTTATGTCACGCCCGGGATCTCCACCAGTAGAAGGAAGCAAAGCTGGGTATAGCGCCGCAGCTGCGCCAGCCAGCATCAATGCCAAGTAAGAGCAGGATGCAATAAATGCAGGCTTCTCTTTCGCCTGCCGCTCGAAAATCCATATCGAAGCAAGGCTGAGTGCAACCCCCATCGGAATTACGTAAAGCAAGGGATGCTCCGTGAAGTTATAAAGCGTCCGCGGGCGAACGATGGCAGTGACTGGCACGCCAATCAAGGTCAGCACAACGAGCAAGGGCAACAATCGGCGAGCCCAGTTATGCGCTCGCGCGTTCACCGTTCCGTTCGACTTCAACGCCACATAAAGCGCTCCGTGAACCATTAGAGCAACCAGTGCAAGAATTGCCGCGCCGCAGGTATACCAGTCGAGGATTCCGGTATCCGGGCCGGTGCGAAAAGTGGTCCACAACGGCTCGAAAAAGAAGTGATCCTCACCCAGCGTGACACCGCGCATTACGTTTCCCAGCGCCGCGCCGAAAAAGATTGCCAACAAGGCACTGGAAATCGCGAAGATGCCGTCAAACAATGAGCGCCAGAGCTGATCGACGTGCATGCGAAACTCAAGTCCGATTCCGCGAAACACCAGCAGCCACAAAACAATATTTAACGGCAAGTAGAAACCGCTGAAAGCCGAGGCGTAGAGCAGGGGAAAGGCAAAGAACAGTGTTCCGCCGGCGGCGATCAGCCATACTTCATTGCCATTCCACACCGGGCCGATGGTGCTTATCACTGTGCGCCGCTCCTCTTCGGTCTGGGCGATGAACAGCTGCAGTGCTCCGGCACCGAGATCAAACCCGTCTAGCATGACGTAAGCGGTGATCATTATGGCGACGAGCACAAACCACAACGATTCCATCTAAGACTCCTTGCTTGCCGTAATAAAGGCGACAGGGTGGCTGTCACTTGCTGGACCATGCCCGATCTCACGCGGTACCAGAAAGAGAAACAAGATCCCCAAAAGTAGATACAGCCCCATGTACCCGAGTAAAGTAAACATGGTGTTGCCTGCGATTACGTTGTGGGAATATCCCTGGCTGGTGCGGAGCAGTCCATAGACGAGCCACGGTTGACGTCCGACCTCGGCGGTGAGCCATCCCGCCGTATTCGCGATATAGGGAAACGGCGCGCAGAGCACGATGATCCAAAGCATCCACTGAGATTGGTACAGTTTTCCGCGCCATAGCAGGAAAGCCGCAAGCACCATTACGGCGACGAAGATGGTTCCGAGTCCGACCATCACGTGATAGGCGAAATAGACCAGAGGGATGTTCGTCGGCCACTGGTCTCTGGGAAACGCGTTCAGTCCAGCGACCTCGGCCGTGGTAGTTCCGTAAATAAGGAAGCTCAAGACCTTGTTGGCAATGATGGGATTATCGATAGTTTCGTGCTCCTCATCTGGTTGGCCAAGGATGACAATAGGAGCTCCGGTCTGCGACTTGAACAGTCCTTCCATGGCCGCTGTCGTAATCGGCTGCTGGTGCGCCATGTACTTCCCATGCAGGTCGCCGCTGGGAAACACCTGAAATAGAGAGGCCATGAGCCCGCAAGTGACTCCGACTCGCAAGAAGATCCGGCCGTAATCTGTGAACTGCCGCTGCAGCAGGTAGAACGCACCTACCGCGGTCATCACGAATGTCCCTGTGATAACAGCGCCGCTCATATTGTGTGCATATTGAATCAGCGCCCATGGGTTAGTCAGCAACTCCCAGAAGCTGGAAACGCTAAACCTGCCGTCGGGCAGAAGTGTGTAGCCAACAGGATGTTGCATCCAGGCGTCGGTGACGATAATGAAGAATCCCGACAACCACGATCCCAGGAAAACCAGGAAGGCAGCCAGCCAGTGACCCCATTTTCCCAGGCGCTTTTCGCCAAATAAGAACAATCCTAGGAAAGCCGATTCCAGAAAGAAGGAAAACGTACCTTCCATAGCGAGTGGCTGGCCGATGACCCCACCGGTCAGTCGCGAGAACTGCGCCCAATTAGTGCCGAACTGAAATTCCATTGGAATTCCCGTTACTACTCCCATAGCAAAGTTGATGCCGAAGATTTTTGCCCAGAAGCGGCTGGCATCGTCATACTGCTGGTTGCCGGTACGGATCGCGAGTGTCTTGAGAATCACAATCAGTGGGGCAAGTCCCATCGTGAGCTGGGGAAACAGATAATGGAAGGTGATGGTGAAGGCGAATTGTATGCGATGCAGGAAAGATGTTAACTGCACGATTCACCTCCCCGGCTTGGCTTCGCAGAAATCCCGCAACGAACGAAAACCCCAGCAGTCCGGTCATGTCTACATCGAATGGATTGTCGTATGCACTCGCATTTCGCCGTTCTTTCCCGACTCGCTCAGCATCTTGCCGTCCGCCTGGCTGTCCGATGGTGTTACCGTAACGATCAGATGCTTCATCAATGGCTGATCACTGTTAACGCTATAGTCGCCGATTGGGCAAAGCTGGGTGAGTTCCGGCATGTAGCCAGCCACGGAGCCGCGCGGAATACGATAGGGGATAGTGCGGTAGCCGCGTACCACGCGGGTTGAACCGTCCTTGGCGAAGCTGGTTACATCAATCAGATCGTATTTCCTTAACCCGCGTTCCTTCATATCGTCTTCATTCATAAAGATCAGCGTCCGCAGATTTCTTACGCCTCGGTAGCGGTCGTTATTCGAATAAATAGTAGTGTTCCATTGATCGTGGGACCGCATGGTGCCGAGAACAAGCTTCCCAGCGGGAGGTATGGCGTTGCCCAGCGGTCTGGTCGAAAACTCCGCCCGTCCTGTGGGAGTGTGAAAAACCAATTCACGCGCTGGTTGTTTCAGTCGAAATCCCATGGGTTGGCGGACGCGCCGATTAAAGCATTCAAATCCTTCGATGGCCTCATCCATCTTGTCGCGAATCAGGTCGTAGTTGCTGCCGTAATCATCCCAAGGGGTTTTCGTGTTGCTTAAGGTTGCCTTTGCCATGCCGGCAATGATCGCGGCCTCGGAGCGCAGCTGCGGCGAGGCTGGTTCCTTCATGCCAAAGGAGAGATGCACCATGCTCATGGAGTCTTCCACGGTAACGCCTTGCAGCCCATATTTTCCATGGTCTCTTTCCGTACGGCCAATAGATGGCAGAATCAGCGCGTCACGACCATGAATGAGGTGACTCCGGTTGAGTTTGGTGCTGACGTGAACGGTCAGATTACATTTCTGTAGCGCCGCGAATGTGCAGGCCGTATCCGGAGCCGCACGCGCGAAATTCCCCCCCATTCCGACAAAGACCTTCACGTCTCCGCGCATCATTGCGGGAATAACGCGAACGGTGTCAAGCCCGAACGCGCGCGGCGAATTGATCCCGCACGCTTTATCCAACCGCGCGAGCGAGGCCTCATTCGGGCGGTGGTCGATGCCGCAAGTGCGATTTCCCTGCACGTTGGAATGGCCACGAATGGGACAAGGTCCAGCCCCTTCCCGCCCAATGTTGCCTCTTAGAAGCAGCACGTTGATGATTTCACGAATCGTTTCGACGGCGTGCTCTTGTTGGGTTACGCCGAGGCACCAAGTAATAATCGTCGATCGAGATTTGAGATAGACGCTCCCCAATTCTTGGATTTCTGCCTTGGCGACGCCGGATTGCCGTTCCAACTCTTCCCAGGATGTCGCCGAGACGAGCGCTTCATATTCCGCGAAGCCTGATGTATAAGCCTCGACAAATCTCCGATCAATGGCCTGGCGGTCGGTGCGAGCAGCTTCGAGCACGTATTTGGCCACGCCACGCATGAGAGCCATATCGCCAGCAATCCGCGGTTGGACGTTGAGCGTGCCTATCTTTGTGGACCGAAACGTCGCCATCTGCATGATTTCGTGCGGCACAATGGTGCGTGTTGAGGCTGCCTCTATGAATGGATTGACGTGGACGATTTGAGCCCCTCGACGATACGCTTCGGCCAGCGAAGTGAGCATTCGCGGCGCATTCGACGCGGCGTTAACACCCATAACGATGAGACAGTCGGTTTTTTCCCAGTCGATCAGATCGACCGTTCCTTTGCCGGTCCCCAGCGCCGCCGTCAGCGCACGGCCGCTCGCTTCGTGACACATATTGGAGCAGTCGGGAAGATTATTCGTGCCGAACTCGCGAGCGAACAACTGATATAAGAAACTGGCTTCGTTACTGAGGCGTCCGGAAGTGTAGAATGCGGCTTGATTCGGGCTGGCAAGGCTGCGCAAGTGCCGGCCGATCAATGCAAACGCATCGTCCCAGCCCAATGGCACGTACTGATCGGTCGCGGCATCGTAACGAAGGGGTTCGGTTAAGCGCCCAGCGTCCTCCAGAGCGTAATCCGTCCAGTTCGACAACTCTGCAACGGTGTGAGCCGCAAAGAATTCAGCGGTTGCACGCTTTCTCGTCATTTCCCAGATAGCGTGCTTGATGCCGTTCTCACAGATGTCCAGTCGCAGACCCTTCCGGTCGTCCGGCCAAGCACAACCGGGGCAATCGTAACCTCCGTTTTCGTGGTTCATGTTGATGACGGCGCGAGCGCCATCGATCAACTTATGGTTTCGAAGGAGAACCAGGGAAACGCTCTCAGCCGCGCCCCAGCCGGCCGCGGGATGATGGTAGTTGTCCTGTGAAAATGTTCCGCTGCTTCTTGGGCCGTATCCCTCCGCTGGTTTCTGAGTGATCGGCAGCCGCTTGCTCATGAGAAGACGTTAGATCGATGCGGCAGGAAAACCATACGACGAAGTCGGTAGAAAGCCCGAAGGGAAAGATTCCCAATCCCGGATACGTGCAAGACTAGAAAGCGTTCGGGCTCGCATCGAAACGCGCTCGGAATAGCCCGATAAACTAGGGACAGTTAAGGGTGTTCTCGTATTTTGGAGACTCGGTGCAGAGTAGGGCCACGTCGCGCTTTTCGGAAAGTGCCTTGAATCACGGCCTGCTCGCCACACATCTACTACTACACCGTGGACTCCATGGACCCCACTGGCACTAGCGACAGGGTCAAGAGCCCGGTAAAGCAGTTCGCCGCACGCTAACGGCCTTTCTGCTCACGTGAGACCCAAATGAAACCCAACCCGAGTCGATATGCGGACTTTGTGTCAACAGCAGGACGCCGTAACTAATTGTCATAACCCCTTCCCAATCGACAGACGACTCATACCGCTGAAAATAGGGCCGCTAAGTTCACTGCAGCTGAATGGAAAGTTGCGTGCTTCTTCTGTTCTTATTGCGTGAGGCAGCGAGAACCGGCAGCCAGTTTCATTGGCGGAGCAGCAGGAGCAATGTTAGCCAATGAAAATATTACTGTTCTCAACCGGTTGGGATTCATCGGGCTCGGATACGTGGCTCGAGGATGGCGCCGCGGGTTGCTGCAGCTAGAAACGTCTGACTTTGGCCCGACCCATACCGCTTGAGCAAACGGCAAAGAGATTGCTCTCCAGAGTTGAAAAGCGAGTTGGGCTGGTCTTTGCACGCGGAGTTGGTTGGATGCGAGAGGAGGGACCAGGAGATGAGCGATATCGTAGACCCAAAGACGATTGGCAGCCGACTGCATATGGCTTCGAGGCGTGACTTCATTAAAGGGGTCATCGCTGGCGGCGCGGCAGTTTCCTCGGCAGGCTACCTGTTCCGCGCGTCCGCTCTGCTGGGCCAAACTGCGGGCGGCACCGGAGAACGGCTTGTAACCATCAACGTTAACGGGCAGCAGCGGCGTGCCGATGTCATGAAGCAGGAAACGCTGGCGTGGACGTTGCGCCACAAACTAGGCCTCACTGGCACGAAGCTGGGGTGCGATCGAGCCGAATGCGGTTCTTGTACCGTGCTGATCGACGGCGTGCCGCGCTATTCCTGCTCGGTGCTGACGCACACGGTGCGCGATACGAAAGTCCTGACAATCGAAGGGCTGGCCAGCCCCGATGGAACGTTGCACCCGGTACAGCAAGGCGTGATCGATGAACAAGGATTCCAGTGCGCGTTCTGCATGCCGGGCTTCATCATGTCGGCCGTCTCGTTCCTGAAGACGAATCCCAATCCCGCACGGAGCGAACTCGCGCAGGGCCTCTCGGGAAATCTGTGCCGGTGCCAGGACTACGACAAGATCCTCACCGCGATGATGCGCGGGGCTGAGAACATGAGGAGGGCAATCCGTGCCTAAGAACGATGCCAAATCTCTTACACCGAATGCGCGCGTGTACGGAGCCGGGCACAAATTGATCGGCAAGAATTACCAAACACCCGATCTATATGCAAAGGTCACCGGACGGGCGAAATACGCCGAGGACTATCACGCCGAAGGCATGTTGTTTTGCAAGCTGCTGCTGAGCCCCTTGCCGCACGCGCGTGTGAAGCACCTGGACACACGCCAGGCGCTCGCAACGCCAGGCGTGAAGGCGATCCTCACAGCCGACGAACTTCCGCCCCCGGCCGATACTCTCACCGACAATGGCACAGTGATTCGAGCCAACCCAAAGAGCGAGCGGGGGCTCAACATGGAACCGCTCTACCAGGGTGAACCGGTTCTCGCCGTCGCCGCAGTCGACGAACTCACTGCCGCTGAAGCAATTGAAAAGATTCGAATCGATTTTGAGCCGCTGCCCTTCGCTACCGATCCGCTTGATACCTTGCGGCCCGGTGGTCCCAATCCGCGAACGGACGGAAACATCTGGGTGCAGCCTCCAACGCCGGCGGCCGTGGCGGGAGCTCCGCCACCGGCCCCGCCACCTCCGACGATCGGCGTGCTCAAGTGGACCGAAGCGGACTTCGCCGAGGCAAAGGACGGTCGTCTGCCGATGGGAAAGACACCCGACGAATGGTCGTACGGTGACGTGGAAGCGGGCTTCCAGGGCGCCGCACTCGTTCTCGATGAAACGTTCGTCACACCAGACACGAGCCACCAGACGCTCGAGACCCGCAGTGCCCTGGCTTACTGGCAGAACGGAAAGGTCTACGTTCACACCGGTACGCAAAGCACCGCTCAAACCGTGCCTGCCATTGCGAGATGGTTGAACATCGATGTGAGCAAAGTCGTCCTCATCAGCGAATACACAGGGGGCGGCTTCGGCAGCAAGATCACAGCTGGCGTCTCTCTGATTATTCCGGCGCTCTTGTCGAAGAAGGCCAACGCACCGGTGATGATGCGGATCAGCCGTGAAGAGGAAACCTTTATTGGCCGTGCGCGCCCCAGCTTCCTGGGGCGGATGAAAGTCGGCTTCTCAAAGGACGGGCGCATCATCGCGCTCGACATGTTCGTTATCTCGAATAACGGGCCCTACGACGCAAACGGCGACGTACCCACATCGGGCCGCATCGTGTCTCTTTTGTATCAACCACAAGCCATGCGCTGGCGCGGAGCGACGATTCTGACGAATACCCCGCCTAGGAGTGCACAGAGCTCGCCTGGGGGCATACAAGGGATTGCGATCATCGAGCCGATCATCGCGAAAGCTGCCCGCAAACTCGGGCTCGACCAGGTGGCCATCCGCCGAATCAATTGTCCGGAAGGCAAAGCCCCGTTCGGACCCGCGGTGCATGGCGAGAGACCGCATGCGACGAGCGCATTCCTCAAGGAAGCGCTCGATCGGGGGGCGGAACAGTTCAAGTGGAGCGAGCGGATCTCGCACAGCCCGAAGAGGAACGGTACCAAGGTGCGCGGCGTCGGCGTATCGCTCAGCTCTTATGTCGGCGGCACCGTCGGCTTCGATGGTCTCCTCGTTATCAAGCCGGATGGTCGTGTGACCTTCCAGTCTGGAATCGGCAACCTGGGAACGGAGTCGGTGAGCGACGTACATCGCGCGGGGGCCGAACTTCTCGGAGTGCCGTGGGAGAAGTGCGACATCACGTGGGGCGATTCTTCGAAAAATCTTCCCTTCACCTGCGTTTCCGGCGGAAGCCAGACGACCCACGCGATGACACGCGCTGCCTACGCCACCGCGATGGATGCTCGGCAAAAGCTCAAGGAGATCGCAGCCAAGAAGTTCGGCGACAAGCCAGAGAATTACGAGGTTGCGAACGAGCGCGTGTTTCGCAAGGGCGGTGGCGTCGGCATGACTCTGGCGCAGGCCGCGCAGTACGCAATTCAACTGGGAGGCATCTACGACGGGCACGAAGTATCTGCCGACCTCCATACACTGACTAAGGCGTCCGCGTCGGCGCTCGCGGGCCAGGGACTCTTGGCGGCCGCGAAGGACAATTACCCTCGCGACGGCGCGACATTCTCTTACGTTGCCACCTTTGCCGAGGTCGAAGTTGACGTCGAGACCGGCAAGTATTACATCGTCGATTTCCTCGCCTATGCCGATGTTGGTACGGTGATTCATCCCCGCGCGCTTGGCGGCCAAGTGCTTGGCCGGTCGATCCTCGGCATTGGGCATGCTATTGGCCAGAAGTGGGTGTACGACCCTCACTACGGCGCCATGCTTTCGACGCGTTTTTACCAGAACAAGCCACCAACAATTTTGGACGTGCCCGCCGATATGCAATGGGCGGCGGTCGATATTCCAGATCCGGAAACGCCGGTCGGCGCTCGCGGCGTGGGCGAGCCGCCGGTTGGAGGTGGGTGCGCCTCTATTTTGAACGCCCTCTCGGATGCCCTTGGTGATGAGATTTTTCGGCGCGCGCCCGTTAACGCTGACACCATACTCACTTCCCTGGAAGCAGGACATCCCATGCAGCATCCCCTAATGGCCCACATTTAGCGGCAGGCGAAAGGAGAAGTCATGGCTGTAATACGAGACGTCATGCCGGCTTTCGATCTTGTTCAGCCGAACTCAATAGCCGAGGCGCAGAAGCTGCTCGAGCAGCAGGGTGAGAGGGGCTGGGTGCTGGCCGGAGGCATGGATAGCTTCGACTGGCTCAAGGATCGCATCAAGAAACCGAAGGTGGTGGTCGATTTGAGCGGGGTCGCGGAACTCAAGGGAGTTCGCGCCACCAGCGATGGCATCGAGATCGGCGCGATGACCACGCTGACGGAAGTAGTCCAGCATCCTGTGATTAAAGCGAAGTACAACCTGCTGGCTGAGAGCGCGGGACTGGTGGCGTCGCCGCAGATCCGCAACCAGGGGACCCTCGGCGGCAATGTCTCGCAGGACGCGCGTTGCTGGTATTACCGGGCTGGATGGCCCTGCTACCGCGCCAGCGGAAACATGTGCTATGCCGATACGCCGGAGGGCCGCAACCGCGAGCACGCGATCCTGCATGCGGACCGTTGCGTGGCAGTGAATCCTTCTGACACTGCTCCTGCACTTATTGCGCTCGATGCCAAATTCGTGATCCTCACTTCCAAGGGTGAGCGCGTGGTGGACGCGGAGGACTACTTTATCGGCCCTGACATCGACATCACACGACTGCACATCCTGCAACCCGGGGACCTGCTGACGGCCATTCGTATTCCGTCCACATGGGCCGGCGCACGATTCTATTTTGAGAAAGTCCGGGACCGTAATGTGTGGGACTTTCCGTTGCTCAACGTGGCCTCAGCGACAGTGGTGTCAAGTGGCAGCATCGAGCGAATCCGCATTGCTGTGAACGGCGCGGCCGCTCGTCCTCTGCGCTTGAAGGCTGTTGAAGACGCGGTCCGCGGCAAACCACCGAACGCGGCAATCGGAGAAATGGCGGGTAAGCTCGCGGTGCAGGGTGCTGTCCCCTTGCAGTTCAATGCTTACAAGATCCCGCTGATGCGAAACCTGGTGAAGCGCGCCATCGGAGGCGTGGAGGAGGCAACATGGATCCCGTCCAATGGGCAATAGATCCGTGGGGAAAAATCGTCCCCATCCACATTGCTTGGTTCTTGATATGGGTAGCGGCAATCGCGGGATTGCTCTTCATTATCGTCCATGCGATTTTCGTGCGGTATTTCGCGAAACCTAGACAGTTCGAGCCTGATGCTGCTCCCGTCGACGCCGCAAAGATTCCCGCCCACGTTCCCCGTCATTCGCCGGTTGCGCGGGCGTTTCATTGGATCATGGCGGCCTCCATGTTCACACTGCTGTTTACCGCTTTCCTTCCGAAACTGGGTTTTCAGTTTGACTGGGTTACATACCACTGGATTGCTGGAGCTGTGTTGACGGCTTCCGTCTTATTTCACATCTTTCACGCTTCGTTCTTCTTGGACTTCTGGTCGATCTGGCCCGACAAAATCGACCTCCGAGATGCATGGAGAAGAACGCGGCGCTTTATGGGTAAATCCGCGCCGCCGCCCGAGAGATTCGCCAAATATCCTCTGGAAAACAAGCTCTACCACGCCGCCATCATCGCTGCAGGACTATCCGCGATCGTGACGGGTGTATTCATGATGTCTCGAGTGCGTACCATCTTCTTTCCCCGCGATCCGTATCTGTTCAGCGACATGACCTGGGGAATGATGTACGTGCTGCACGGACTGGCAGGGGTCGGATTGATCATGTTGATCATGGTGCACGTCTACTTCGGAATTCGGCCGGAGAAGCGCCCGATCACGAAATCGATGATTTTTGGGTGGATGAGCCGTGACTATTTTCTCGAAGAACACGATCCTAGCCGATGGGGCATCAAGATTCCGGCTTCATCGCGGGCGTCGACGGGAGCGAAGACGGAGGACTGAAAATGCCGACGGAGATTTGCGAGTGCTGCAACACCATCGAAGAGTGCTACGAGTTCATGCTGGCCTACGCGGCTCAAGGGCTTCCGAGTGACCACGGCAGCCAAGCGGGAGATGAAGTCCGCGGATGCCTTCATCGCGCCGTCAATGCGATAGCGGGGCTGGCAGAGAGCTGTGCGATGAAGGTAAATGAGCAAGGCCTTCAGCCAGAAGAACGCTACCATGCATTCTTTGCCGTGCTCGACCGCGACGCCCGCGATTCGCTGGCGGCCATCGAGCTAGTTCTGGCCCAACCCGGCATCAGCTCTCAATTGGTCGACAACCTGAATGCATCGATCCATCTGCGCGCCTTGATCACCGACCTGTTTCTGGTGAGCGACATACTAAAACCGCAAGCTGTGCCGGCCAAGGTGGTGAATATCGCTTGAGACTTAGGAATATTAGTGCGATGGCTAGACGTCTCCCACTCCTTGGATCGTTGCGGTCTTATCGAACTACAATAAATGACCGTTCCGGACGTCTAACCCGGTTCTAGCTCGCGACTGGAAACACTTATGCCTTCCAAACCGATCAGCCACTGGCATCTGTCCTGCTGTGCAACGTGCCGTTGCTTCTATGGGTCGACCTGACCGGTCGGATCGATGATTCTCTTGCCAATCGTAACGGTGTATTTGTAACTCTTTCGGAGTCCGTCGGGACCATCAGCCTTCACGCCCTCTCGAACAGGCCCCGAAAGAACCGAACCCCGAATCTCGGAACTGAACTTGGATTGCTCAAATGGGGATTCGTGAGTAAATTCCACTGTGAAGCCGTCTGAGTGGCAGATCCACTCGACTTGTAACCTACGTGTATCTTTTCCTTTGCTGACCCGAAACGGCTCTCGGTCGACGACGATGCCGGTCGGTGTGTTTGTAATTCCAACTTTTTCTGTTTCGAATCCTTCTTTTGGTTCGGCCATTTCTCTCCTTTTTGCCAAGCTATTTGGTCCGGAGCAATTCCTCAAAATTGGGATTCGAACGCCAGGCGTCGAAGTTCGGAGTGTCGCGGATGACGGTTCGGGAATAGCCCGAGGCCACCGCTTCCTCCAACCAATGCAGTGCCTCGTTGGTCTCGCCAAACTGGTTGTAGACGAGCGCTGCCTTGAAGCGTATCTCGGGGTCGCCCGGCTCTAACTGGAGTCCCTGTTGGAGATACTCCAAGGCCAAACGCTTCTCCCCCAGCATTGCATGGCAGATCGCCAGGATGCCAAGCGCTAATGGGTCCTTGGGATTGACGGTGAGCCTTTGGTGCGCGAGGGAGATCGCTTGGCGATAAGCGCGGGCGGCCTGTGTGCGCTTGGCGGGGTTCCAGAAGTAGCCATCACCCAGGTTCGACCACAGCAGGTAGTCGCCTTCGTTAAGTTTTATCGCTTCCTCGTAGGCTCGGGCTGCCTCCTCGTACTGGCGGCGGTAGAAATAGGCATTGCCAAGGTTGGTGTAAGCGGTCGCCGCAGGCCGTATATCGATCGAACGTTGGATTGCCGCGATGGCCTCGGGATAGCGGCCCTCGCTGTTCAAGGTCGCGCCCAGATTGTAGTACCCCCGGAAACTATCGGGGACCAGGGCAATGACCTGGTTGAACATCGCCTCAGCGTCTGCAAAGCGAGCATTGTGGTAGTAAAAGCTTCCCAGCCAACTGTAGCTAGCCCAATAATGAGGCCGGAGTTGGATGGCCCGCCGATAGGTGGTCTCGGCTTGGGCAAGGTTGCCCAAGCGCTCATAAGCATCTGCCAGACCGCGGTAGGCCTCGTCGCTCGTTGGTTCAGCTTCCAGTGCGCGCCCAAATTCCGTGACCGCCTTTTCATACTGGCCGGTGCCGGAGGCGAGCGTCCCAAGACACACGTGGGCAGGAGCTAGCGTCCTTTCAAGAGCCAGCGCTCGCGCGCACTCTTCCTGCGCCGGCTTCACCCATTGGATTTCTTTGCTTTCCCGATATTTCAGCCAATAGGCCTGGCCCAAACCCGTATAGGCCAATGCGTACGTCGGATCTACTGCCAGCGCACGCCCAAAAACGGTGATGGCGTCTTGCAGATTTTCCACTTTGTCATAGTTCTCCAGGTAGCCGCGACCCTGTAGGTAGAAATCATAAGCGTCGGCCGCCACAGTCCCGCGGTTCCCAAGCCTCTGTCGCTCGGCCGGCTGTACATCCAGTTCCAGCATGCGCAGTACACCTTCTACGACCTGGTCTTCTCCGGCGAAGGGATTGGCGGAAGCGATCGTGATTGTGTCTGCATGAAGCTGACGTCGCGTCTTGGTGTCTACCAGTTCGTAGGTCACGCGCGCCATCCCTTCCGACTGCTGCAAGCTTCCAGTGAGGATTAGATTGACGCCCAGTTCCTGCCGCGCGGTCTCGCTCGACGCCACTTGTCGGGCGCGCACTTCACTCGCCGGAACCACTTGCAACGCATGCCCTGCAGTGAGTTGCGTCAGATTTGCGGTCAGGGTTGCAGTTAATCCGTCCGCGAAGGCTTTTGTGTCGGGGTTGCCGCCCACCACTTCAAATGGCAACACGGCCAGCTGCCGCTCCGGCGGAATAGCCCCGATCTTAAGCCAGCCGCGTACACGGTCCCGCATCGGGCCGAGGGCCACGGCGGCGATGAAGAGAGCGACAGCCGCTACGAGGGTGATCATCAAACCGCGCAGACGGCCTCCAGTGGTGGTGGCCGGCGCACCAATGGACGCTGCATCGGACGGAACTCGTTGAGTGGTTCCGAACTCCGCCTGTAGGGCAATGCCAGACGCACAGCGTTGTGCATCCTCAATCGCGACGCGGACTTCCGTCATATCGCCAAGACGCTGCTGGACGTTTTTATGCAAGACTCGCTGCAGAAGGTCTCGAATCTTTATAGGAGTCGAAGGCGGCAAAGGCTGCCAGTCAGGTTCCCGCTCCAGAACGGCGGAAATAGTATCTGCGAACGATTCTCCCGGAAATGCCTGCTGTCCAGTGAGCAGCTCATAGAGAACACAGCCGAACGCCCAGATATCGGTGCGCTTGTCCACGGCTCTGCCGCGCGCTTGCTCGGGGCTCATGTATGGCGGCGTGCCCAGAATCCTTCCTTGTTCGCTGTCCACTGTGGTGAGCGTCGCCGCGTCGGAAGGATCCACGCCGCCTTCGGCGATAAAGGCCTTCGCCAAACCAAAATCCAGTACCTTCACCTGACCTTGCGGCGTCAACTTCAGATTGGCGGGTTTCAGGTCTCGGTGAATGATGCCCTTTTCATGAGCAGCTTCCAGTGCTTCCGCGATCTGGCGGCAAATCCCAAGAGTTTTTTCGACGGGTACCGGGCCCTCACGAGCAATGCGTTCCCGCAGTGTTTCGCCCGGTACCAACTCCATGATCAGAAAATGAACCCCGTCGTAATTTTCCAGTCCATGAATTGTGGCGATGTGGGGATGATTCAGCGCCGCCAGCAATCGGGCCTCGCGCTGAAAACGGGCCAGGCGCTCAGGATCATTTACAAAGACCGTTGGCAGGACCTTGATGGCTACACTGCGGCCGAGCTTCGTGTCTCGCGCCTCGTAGACTTCGCCCATTCCCCCCGCTCCGAGGAGAGCAACGATCTGATACGAACCTAACCTGGCGCCGGGCTCAAAGGTTCCCATGTCGATTGCGAGGCTCTCGGGGAAGGCATGATCCGCCTCTTCGTGAGCAGCCAGCAGAGACTCTACTTCGCGACGCAGCGAGGATTCCGCGCAAACGTTTTGCAGATAGGCAAGCCGGTCTCGAGGATCGCGTTCGAGCACGGCGGCGAACACCTGTTTCACTTGTTGCCAATTTTCAGGCATCAGCGAAGCGTCCCGGTTTTCTTAATTTTTCGCTGAAGCCAAGCTCTGGCCAGCGCCCACTCGCGTTTCACCGTGGCGGGTGAGACTTCCATCACGGCTGATGTCTCCTCAATCGAAAGGCCGCCAAAGAATCGCAGCTCAACAATTCGGCTCAATTGTGGTTCAAAGGCGGCGAGTTCTTTCAGAGCATCGTCGAGCGCCAGGAGATCGAATTCCCGCTGTTGGGGCAAAGCGATTCCGGTATTCAGGGTCAGCGGGGCAGCGCCGCCGCCGCGCTTTCCGGCGCGACGATTGCGGGCATGGTCGACCAGTATGTGCCGCATCACCTGCGCTGCCACTCCGAAGAAGTGAGCGCGGTTTTGCCAGTGCAGAGCATCCTGGCGGACTAGACGGAGGTAAGCCTCATTAACGAGTGCGGCGCTCTCCAAGGTGTGGTCAGGACGCTCGCCTCCGAGACGGCGACGCGCCAGACGCCGCAATTCACCGTAAACGAGGGGGATTAACGCCTCGCGAGCGTTTTTGTCGCCCTGCCCCCAATTAACAAGCAATTGGCTGACGCGAGCGGTCGAAGCTGGGCGCATCGTTCTCGCCCTCACGAGGGACCTTCAATTTCCGCGGATGTTGATAGGACCATAACGCCCGAGATGCCCAAAGTAAAGGCATTTTGCGGCTACATAGCTGGTTGCAGGATCGAACGCTCCACTTCAGACGGCCCCGCCAAACAATTACAGATTCGATGAGCCAATCTTCCCGACATTTTCGCTTTAGAGAATGAAGGGACGTTGCGAAAGGCAGTCAAGACTAACGCATTGTCTGACTTCATTATTGCGGAGGAGTCCTACGAAGGGACCTTTCGCTCCTGGAAACGAGAGGAGAACGATGATGAAAACAAATATCCTGCAACACACAAAGGTGACTCTGTTTCTGGTTGTGTTTGCGACTCTGATTACGGTCGCCGGCGCGAGCGCTCAAACATCCGGCTTTGCCGGAACCTTCACCCTTCCCCACGAAGTCCTTTGGGGCGCAGCGCTGCTTCCCCCCGGAAGCTACACCATCCGCATGCCCTCTATCCATGCTCCGGGCTTCGTTCGGTCGACCGATGGCAAGACTCAGGCAATTGTGTTCACCGTAGCCTCCGGCAATCCCGAAAAAGGGAACCCTAGCTTGACCATCATGACTCGCGGAAGCCAACGAAAAGTCGTCTCGATGAATCTGCCCTCTGTAGGCGTTTCGCTCGTGTACTCGCCCTTGACCAAATCGGAACGGGAAATATTGGCTAAAGCAAAGCAGATAGAAGGCGTGCCCCTAATCGCCGCGAAGAAGTAATGTTTTCACACGGGGGTTTCACATTGAGGGGAGAAGCCTCACGTTCTCCCCTCAATTTCTTGTTCCGGAAACTCGCTTTCCCAAAGTTGCCGTCTGGCTCCCATGAGGATCACAGAAGTAGACTTTCACATTTGTGGCCGCCGTGAAGGGGTTGTGTTTCGCCAGTAGGGCGGCTTCTGCATCCAACATTTGGCCAGGCCGTTCATTTCCGATTATTATTATTTCTCCACTGCGGCAACCTGCATTTGAACCAATCCATTATCGGGATGGTATTTCAGTTCTGCCGAGAATTCCGCCCGGGCTTGTTCGCCACGGCCTTGCCGCAGTTCCAGCATACCCAAGCCAAAGTGATAGCCCTCGCCATCGGGTTTGAGCGCGATCGCCTGGCGCATCTGC
>Ga0206920_1090_pt1 | contig 23344 bp, 16 predicted proteins | sample Alteio_BWOrgHeat_65_FD_152934 | JGI IMG/M metagenome (GOLD analysis project Ga0206920, IMG submission 152934) | Enriched cells from forest soil in Barre Woods Harvard Forest LTER site, Petersham, Massachusetts, United States -... | ecosystem: Environmental > Terrestrial > Soil > Temperate forest >...
CATTGCATGCCGAATTAAGTCATTTAATTTCATATATTAAAAAAGATTTGGAGAGATTTTATGCAGATTTTAACTATGGTACCGATGGATTAGCGGGGTATGACAATTTATTTGTAAAGTATCTTGCATCAATAAATATTTTTGCTAAAAAAAGAGACATATTCGAGCAAAAAAGAAAAGATGGAACTTATCTATATCGCGATAATGAGTATAGTTTGGATACAAATCTGTCAATCGATCTTTCATCACTTTTAGATGATTCTAAATATGGCGGTTATGCAAGTTATAAGCAGCAACTTCAGAATGCTCTAAAAAAGATTGCACTGGCTTATGAACGCATTGAGCAACATAAAATGGCACAAAAGCTAATGGATAAGCAAAAAGCTGAGACGCTCAAAAAACAAAAGAATTTGTCATCAAATAATAATTCTGCGCAAAACTCTCCGGTTGCAAAAAACCAGAGTGCACAAAGTTGTACGGTGCGATTTGAAGAGCCGGTAGCAGCTTCTACAGATCAACAGGATAAAGGAGTTACTACACCAACAGAATTAAAAGCAAAAAAGAAAGAGTTGTTCGTTAGAATTAATACATTTATGAATGAAAATAAATCCTATTGCATGCGTGAGGAAAATAGGCAAGAGTTGAAGGCTCAATGTAAGAAATTTTTTGACGAGCTTGAAGATTTAAATCAAGATAACCCATTTCAAAGATATGGATTTGACTATCAAAGAACAGAAAACGCTCTTACAATTTTTGAAAAAAATATTAACACGCAACCAGCTCCAACACCATTGCCTTCTCAAGCAGCTGCATCACAAATAGATCAACATGAGCACATTGGTGCCCATTCACTTGGGCACACTGCATCTGCAGTTCTTTCTTCGGTTGTTTACACAGCTTCAGAAATATGGGAATCATTGATGTTTGGGCCAAATAATATAGCGCATGATTAGGTAGTCAGTCAGATAATGCATTGCATCATATTAAAAATAGGAATCTATTTCACGGGAGATAGATTCCTATTTTGCTTTACATTATGTGACGTGAAGTTACACGTTAAAACGAACTAAAATAATATCGCCATCGCGTACCACATAATCTTGGCCTTCAGTGCGCAGTTTGCCAACTTCTTTGAGTTTAGCAACGGTGCCCACAGAAAAAAGATCTGCGCAATTAAATACTTCAGCGCATATAAAACCGCGTTCCAAATCGGAGTGAATTTCACCTGCGGCTGCACGTACTGTCATACCTTGGCGTATTGGCCATGCGTGAATCTCTTTTGGTCCGCACGTAAAAAAGGTAATCATGCCTAAATTTTCATACGTCTTGCGAATAATGACATCCAAGCTGCGTTCTTTCAAACCAACCATGCTCATCATTTCTTGTGCATCTGCATCAGATAATTGCGCAAGTTCTCCTTCAATTTTAGCCGATACCGGAATTACGCGTTCTGCGCCAAAATGTTTCAAAACTTTTTGATAGTGAGGATTATTTTTGTAGGCATCACCATCAAGTTCGCCTTCAGCAATATTTGCAATCACCATAAAATTTTTACCGGTGAGCAAAGGTACTGTTTTGACCGATGATTTGATGACTAACTCGCGTACTTTATCCGCTTGTGCGTCATTAAGAGCAGTTTGCAACTGCTTTAATAATGCAAGTTCTGCTTGGAACTCTTTATTTTCAGCCGGTTTTTGTTGTGTTGCTTTAATTTCCCGTTCAACTTTTTCAATGCGCTTTGCCACTGAATCAAGATCTTTCAACATCAACTCTGAAACGATAATTTCAAAATCAGACAACGGATCAATGCTTTGACCATGATAAATAATATCTGGATCTTCAAAGCAGCGTAGCACATGCAAAATTAAATCCACTTCGCGTATGTGGCTCAAAAATTGGTTGCCCAGTCCTTCACCTGAAGCTGCACCTTTAACCAAGCCTGCAATATCAACAAATGATACAGTTGAAGGAATTATTTTTTCTGACGCAAAAATGGTGCGTAATTTTTCATTGCGTGGATCAGGAACTTCAGTGATCGCTAGATGTGGATCGATAGTACAAAAAGGATAATTTGCTGCAGGCACACTTGATTTGGTCAGTGCATTAAATAATGTTGATTTTCCGACATTTGGTAGGCCTACTAAGCCTGCTTGAATACTCATGGTTTATTTTTCTTCTTTCTTTAAATCTTTTTCTTTTGTCTTATCTAATTTTGGTTGTTGCGCTGTCGGAATATCTAACAATGCAAGTTTTGCTTGGATTTCAGTTGGCAGACGTTTATAGCTAACAATAAGATCAATAACGTCAGGATGTCTTGGATCTAAAAAGGCACCTTTTTGCACGAGTTTTTCAATTCGTTTTTGTGTTGTAGAGGTACGTGGGGATATTGCTGCGCTACTTGAACTAGCCGCTGCCCGGGCTGCTGTAAGTTGTTGAGCATTATGCTGTTGTGACTTAACCCATGCGTTGGCCACTATCATAAGGGGAACTTCGTCATCACAATTTCCTACATTGGCACAACCATCTTCTATTTGATCGAGAATGGCATCAGTGACATCTGTGTATTCTTTGTCACCGTTTTCTTTTCGGAACGAATAGCAGAATGCTTCGCTGGTAAGCTTCTTTCTCATTAAGGGAAGTTTGTACTGGGTGGTAAAGCGATCTTGTAAATCGATAAGTCTGTGCATGTGCACTGCTTTTGTATTAATAAAATAATGAATATCTTGAGCATGAGAATTTAAAATATAGTAGCTTAATGAATAACCATATTTATCTACGCCAAATGTTTTTTGATCCTCTTTGCTTTTTTCAACCAATGCGTGCAATGGTCTTTGAGTAGCTTGATGACCTGCATATCTTTCACCTGCATATCTTTCATTAAACCATGATACATAATCAGAGGGCAATTGGTTTTCTTTTTTTAAACCTTCATTTAGTTCTTCCTCTAATTGAGCAGAAGAGATATTTAATTGAGCAGGAGAGGCATTCATAATTATAGCTTTTGGTTGCCCAGAGCTACTAGAACTAGATGAAGAACTTGCAATGATATTTGCGACTGATAACAATAAAGTAATAGTTAAAAATATTTTCATGGTTTTGCTTTCGTGATTTAAAAGGTATTCAAGGATGGAGAGAGATTTATTTATTACTTTGCTATCGATACTTTTGCTGGGCGAAGAACTTGGCCCTTAAAGGTAAATCCTTTTTGCAAAATTGCAACGATCTCACCAGACTTGTGATCCGGTGAATCGACTTGCATCAATGACTCATGATATTCAGGATCAAATGGCATGGAAGCAGGAATTTCTTTAACATCATATTTATCTAAAAACTTATAAAATGATGCGCGAATCATATTAAATCCAGCAAGCCATTGTTGCATATCCTGATGTTCTTCTTTTGGTGCTGCAAATGCACGATCAAAATCATCAATAATAGGCAGAATGTCTTCGAGCATTGCTTCTTGCGCCAAATTTTTCCATTGCACACGCTCTTTATCCATGCGCTTGCTGAAATTATCAAGATCGGCTTGAACACGGAGATATTTCTCTTTCCACGCATTACGCTCGGTGATACAGGAGATTAATTCGCTGTCTTGTGTTTGTTCTTGCAATGGCTCAGCTGAGTTTTCAGTTTGAGTTTCTTGTGTATCGTTATGTAGTTCTTCCATAGGAGGGCCCCCGGTTAATATGTTCATCGTAATATAGTGTAAGTATAACAAAGTTAGGGGAAGTGACAATTATCAAGGTTTTTGTTTTTTGTTATGGGGCCCAAGGGTGGCGTTGCGCACTAGGCGTTTTCATGTTCATTCTTTTTTTTCATTCAATGGTTTTTTCCCGCCTCCCGCGGTGGGATCAAGATGTGCGTTGTGCACTTGGCCTTGTTCCTTCTGTTTCTTCATATCAAAAGCTTTAATGCGCCTCCCGCGGGGGGCCCAAGATGTGCTCGCCCACATCTTGGAGATCAGGGCGCCAGCTTGCAGCTGGATCGCTTGCGGCCTCGAACAATTTTCAGATCTTAACTTGCAAGCAAGTTTCGACTTCAAAAACTTGGCCTATTTTTTTAATGGCGCAAGTTTTATTTAAATCCTATTTGCGGAGTGCTTGTAGGAAAGCGTAAATTTTTTTGTACGCATACACGCGCCTTCGACATGCTCATAGGGCTTCACATTCGTTCATCCCTATCGCTTCACTCGGCTTAATGGTATTTAAAAACATTATTTTAAATTACGCAACCGATTCGTAGCTTCATCTAACTTGAAGTAGCTTTTCTTGATGAGTGCACACATCTAAAAGCCGTCAACCCTTCAATTACGCGGCCGAGCCACTTCATTCAGGGAGGACGGAATTAAACTGTAACTCTTATGATAGGACAGTGCCTAGCTCGAGAATTTTTAAAAAATTCGAGATGCAGGGTTCTGGCCGTAAGAAGATTCCAAAGATGTTAATCTTTGGCGAACGGGAGTCCAGAGGGTTTTTTCGTTAAAACCCGTCTGGGCCTGGGCGGCGAGCCCATAAAAAGATTTTGATATAAAGAAAAAGAATGAACAAAACGCCTAGTGCGCAACGCCCCTCCGCCTTAGTGCGTAACGTAAAACTCTTTCCTTTTTCTCGTATTTTTTTTATACATGTAGTATTGACTTATGAATATAAAAAAAGATTAAAAGGAAAAATCGATGAAACGACTACAGATTTTAGCCATAGGGATAACGATTCTCGCATTTCCCGTAACTTTGTTATCTATGGATAATTACCATTTTTATCGTGCCGGTTATTTTTTTGGTGAACCTCGATTGGAAAAAGATTGGTTAGGCACGTTTGAGCTTGATGTGGCTGGTGGTTCAACAAATAAAAGTATTAATAATTGTGGCCAAACAGTACCGCTTTTTGATCTATATGGTCCGGCTAATATGCGCGTGCTAGGAAATGGTGTACCAAATAAAAGTGTAACGAATGTTGCTGATTTAGCTCTGATCAATTTAAGTCGTTTGCCTGCTAATGATGGGTTTGCCCAATTTTCATTTCCCGGACATTTTAGTATCGTAGAAGCTGATATCAATATTGAACAAAATTTCACCCGTGGCTTTTTTACTCAAATTTATATCCCCATAAGAAAACTTGATATAAATCCGTGTCATTACGTAGATCTTTCGCCAACCTCAAGTTCAACAGTTCCAAATCAATCGTCACCAGTGTGGCAAAATTTCCTTAATCAATTTGATAATATTCTTGAGCAATATAATTTGAGTCTTGCTCCTGTGCACCAAACATGTATAGGGGATGTTACCGTTTTGGCGGGTTGGACCCGTAATTATCAAAATACAAAAATTTTAGATTTTGTAGATGCAACAGTTAAAATTGGCGTATTGATTAATTCTGCACCGGCAAAAAATGAAGATTTAGTTTTTGATATTGCTCCAGGTTATGACAAGCATTTTGGTTTTCCTATCTCTCTCGGTTTATCATTAGGTTCGTTTGAATGGTTGACCGTAGGCGTGCATGCTGATGTAATTACCTTCTTGCGTCGCAACAAAGATATTCGTATGAAAACCGATTTTGCTCAAAACGGTATTCTTAAGTTAGCAAAAGGACTAGCTAAAGTTAGTAAAGGGCCGATTTGGGATCTTGGTATGTATGCTAAAGCAGATCATTTAGCGAGCGCTTTTTCTTTGTTGATTGGCTATGCCTTTGCAACGCAAGAAGCGGATAGAGTTTGTCCTTTTGTGTGTCAACCGGAGGCGACAATTTTTAATGCTATTATTGTCAATAGCGATGAGACACTGAAAGGTTGGCAACAGCACAATCTTAATTTCTTAGCCGAATATGATTTTACGAAAATAAATTGGCCAGTTGGTCCTCGTATCGGTTTAATAATAAATGCGCAAGTTGGTGGTAGAAAAATATTTAAAACCAATATGTTTGGTGGATATGCTGGCATTGACGTTGCCTGGAATTGGTAAAGGGCAGATGTAGTAAGTAAAAAATTAAGCCTGCCCGCCATAGCTTGCCGAGCCTGAAGGCCCGGATAAGCGACGGCTGGGCTCTCGAAAAGGAAGCATTGTGATGAAGAAGTTTTTACTCTTATTGTTTTTGATGCCTCAAGTTGATGGCACTGTTTTAGTGCAAGGTAATACTCAAGCTGCATTGAATCCTCCAAACACTGCGATTAATGTATATAATCCCAATAACAATATTCTAACATTTTCTCAGCCGGTAATAGCAAAAGCTTTTGATCGCACTAATGGTGTTCTATATGTTGGATTAGCAAATGAAACTGCTGCGGGCGTTTTTCCTGCGACACTTGCTCCTGCCGGCTTCTATACGATCTCAAAAGTTGTACGAGCAAACGGAAGTTCTACGCCAATAGCAATTCCCATAGCAACCAATCAAACTTATTTTCCAACCGCAACACCCATTTCTGTTGATTTTATAAGGCTTGCGACATCCACAGACGATCCTGCACCTGTTTTAGTTATCATACCTAATATTACGCCTACAGGCGCTTCCGGGCCCGGTTACCTTTTAACGCCCAATATTATTGTAAGCTCTACTGATGGTCTAACTGTTCAAGGATATTCAGGCATTCAAGCGTATGATCCCAATTTAGGTGAAAATGGTCCAGTATCTGGTGGCATTGTGGCACTAGAAGCAAATCAGAAATTTATTTTTGTTGCTGTCAGGCCACCAAGTAATCCGGCTGCTACTCCGGCAACACCAACAGACTTTGGTGTTGCAACGCCGACTGTTTCGCTTCCCTATACTGCAAGTGCTCCATTTGCTCCATATACATATGGAGCTTATGCGAACTATACCTTTATGCCGGGGAGTGGTATTGCAGTTTTGGGTATAAATCCAACTACGCTTTTACCTACCCAAGTTCCGGCACAACCAAATGATCCGGGAATTAAAGCAGCAGAGTTGGATCAGACCACGCCGCAAGTAGTGATTCAGGGAATTCCTGCGTTTATGCCTAATCGTGTTGCTTTAAATTGGGATGATCCATTGCAAAGATTATATATAGGTTTACAACTTGCTACTGCTGTTCCCGGTGGAGGTTCGCTTGGCGATGGAGCGATTTCGGTGGTTGTTGCACGAGTGAGTACAGAGGGTGCTTTGACCTATCAAAATTTTTTACCAAGCACTATAGGCTCCCTCTTGACCCCTGGCGATCAGACTAAAATTGTAGCCGCTACGCAAATTGCTAGTGCTCCGCTTAATCTTTCAGCTGCACATCTTAAAACAATGCACACAAGTGGTGGGGGGAAATATTTAATTCTAAATGGGGGTAATGGTACTTTAACCAATAACGCGGCGGGAGCTGAATTTTCAACTGCTGCCTGTGCTACATGTGCTGCTCCAGAAACTTTTGACGGAACTATAGGAAATATGGTTTTCGCATTGCCATTGGTCGATCTGGCAAATCCAGCATCTCCATTGCAAGGAGTTCTTGCCGATAAAAGTTCATTTGATCCGGTTTTAAAACGCTTTACTTTACCGGTCACCACTATTGATGGATTAACGCTATCAACTGATCCGGCTGCTTTGGTAGGAGCTGGTCCTTTACCCGTGCAACCATCAACACCAATTTCAGGTGCTGGAGGTGGCGTGTTTGCCGGTTTCAGTGGACTTCCTGTGGGAGCTGATACGATGGATCTTATGGTAGCAGGTGACACGGTGTATATAGCTTTATCTAACGGACAGACTTCTACGTTGGATGATTGCGGAGTCTTTTATTCGCAAGCAATGTATGATGAGACGGGTAAAGTTGCCAGCTGGACGCCGTGGTCCAAGCGATCACTTCCTTTTGATGCTTTTCCGAAGATGTCTACTGAAAATAGTGAAGTGCGATTTATTGAAATGGATCCGGTAACAGGAAAACTTTGGGCTGTTGATGGTGATTATGCGCAATCGGTTGTGACAACGGGGTGGGATCACGGACAGTTTTTATCACCGCTACCAAATGCGGTAAATATTGCATTGGGTAATGAATGTTTTTCAGCTCTTGATCTTGATCAATCCACGACTGGTTTAGGAGCGGCGACTCCTTATCGTTATGCTTTATTTGGGGGCAACAACACCGTTGCTTTTGCAGTTACCACGCAATCGCTGGTGCCAACACCTCCATTTAATAGCATTAATGTAACGAATAATATTGGAGATGTTTCTCCTGCACCGCAAACAGTGATCAGCAATTTTTCTATACCTCAAAATTTTTTAGTAACGACTTTACCAAGTTCTCAAGGTGCCTCTGTTAATGCATTAGAATTTAGTCGTCAACCAACAGGCACTTCAAGCAATTATTTCTTTGCAGGTACGGACGCTGGCCTTTATGTATTTTCCAATGGGGCAAATGGTTTTGATGTTGCAACATTGAGTACACTTAATCAACCACCTTTGAGCAGTGGAACGTGGCAATTGGTTTCCAATATTCCCGGATCAGTGGTTGATATTAAAACAACAGGAAATTCACTCTATGTGCTCACCACACAAACACAAAAATCTGCTTCCGTGAGTACTTTGTATAGCATTCCATTTGCACCAACCGTTGCATCAATGTTTGCTTCGCCAATGGTTATTGCGCAGTCTAGTGTTTTCCAACCAGGATCTGATTTGAGTGGCACTTTACAATTTTATGGCATACAAATAATTTCAGTGACGCCACCACGTTCTGTTATCCCAACTACAACAACTGGATTTTTTGATCAAATTATTCTTGCAACAAATAATGGATTATTTATGTCCAATGCAAATACAACAATACCTAATGGTGGCATCTCTGCAGTTCCTATGAATCAAGCATTGGCGTTATGGACCCCGATTACCCCGGACAATAATCAATCTAAATATTTTTCCGGCATTGCTGGCATTGATACACCCATTGCAAATACCGTGTGGCCGTTTGCTCTTGAAGATCCGACAAATCAAGGTATGTTTAATCGAGGGAGTGCTTTTCAACTCAGTGGGCAAACAGCTGGTACAGCATTTGGCTTTGACCCGGTACCATTTAATGCAAGTTCTAATGCGCCACAATTTCAAACATTTGATCCAATTACTTATTTCTGGTCTGATGGAGCACGCAGATTTTTTGTGGTGACGCCAACCGGAAATGATTCGGTTCCTCGCGTTGGTAATAGAATTTTATCGCTGCCATATAACGTAACAGAATGGAATGTGAATGCGCCAATAGATCTTACTGATTCGATTTTAAGCACCATTTCTAAAATCTATTGGATTAAAAATATTGGTGCAACTGGCATACTTATGATGGGTACCGATCAGGGAATTATTGCTTTAGAGTAGGTTGCAAAAATGAAATATCCTATCTTTTTACTTACTATTTTGTTCTTCTTGCACTCGACTGTATGTGCAACTACTTTAGCTCAAGGCAATGCACTTTCAGCATTGAGCGCTGGATATTCTCCCTCATTTCCTAATCCAAGTGCAACTACCTTAACATTTTCTCAACCAGTTACCGTACAAGCATTAGATCATGCAACCGGTACCTTGTATGTTGGTTTAGGAAATGATATGCCGCACACCACTACTGCAAATACCATTGCGCCTGCGGGGCCCTATACTGTTTCAAAAGTTGTGCGCGCAAATGGTAGTTCGACGCCAATATTTGTTCCTATTGCTACCAATCAAACTTTTTTTCCATCATCAACGCCCGTTGGTATTGATTTTCTAGCGCTTGCTGCAGGACAAGCACAGGAACCTACAAATTTAGCAATTGTGACAGCAAATCCAAATGCATATTTACAGCAACCAGCCGTGATTGTCAGTTCATCTGATGGAACTAAAGTACAAGGATATTCTAAAACCAGGGCATTTGATCCTGCGCTTGGAGAAAATGCTGGCGTGACTGGTGGTATTGTGCAACTTGCGGCTAATCAAGATTTTATTTTTGCTGCCACCAGACCTCCTACACAAGTATTTTCAGGAGTTCCCGTTACTGTTGATTTTGGAAATGCGACTGCTCCACCTGCTCCTTCTACCGCAACGTATACTGTTGGTAGTGGCATTGCAGTGTTGGGCATAAATCCTCTCACACTTTTGCCGACTCAAGTTCCTGCGCAACCATATGATCCTGGCATTAAAGCAGCACAGCTAGATCAAACTATACCGCAAGTGGCGATTCAAGGAACTCCATCGTTTGTGCCTAATCGTGTCTCATTATATTGGGATGAACCATTAGAACGATTATATGCCGGTTTACAATTGGCTACTGCCGGCCCGGGCACCATTCATTTAGTCTCCACCGTAACAACATGTAATACTATTGCTTGTCCTGAATTGAGCTCTTTTATAGATGGAGTTGCGTTTATTACACAGTCATGTATTGATTTAGTTGCATCATCTTCATGTCTTATTGTAACTACCGATGATTTTGGTGTAACGACTACCGAGTGTAATCTTCTTTGTAACTTAAATCAAAGTCTGTGTGATGCATTAATTATGACTTCTACCTGTCTTATACTTACTAACATAGTAACTCCCGTACTATCACCCCGCGGTGGGGATGCAGGAGATGGTGCAATGTCGGTTGTAGTGGCGAGTCTGAGTTCACAAGGTGCTTTAACCATGAATAGATTTATGCCGGGCAATGTATTGGTTAATGACGACACCACTAAAATTGTTGGTGTCAGGCAGGTTGTGGATAAACCACTGAATCTTGCAGCTACGCATCTTAAAGTTATGCATACCACTACAGGTGCCAGTTATTTAATTTTAAATGGCGGTAATGGTTCTATCACCAACAATGCTTTTGGAGCTGAGGGTAACTATCTTAATAGCACAATCTCAACCGTTACAGGCACTATAGGTAATATGGTTTTTGCGTTACCGTTAGTTGATGTTGGTGATCCATCTGATCCAACGCAAGGAGTATTGGCAAATAAAAATGATTTTAATAGCGACACTAAACGTTTTGAAACTCCGGCAGTTAATCTTCCTGATTTGACGACATCGTCAGATCCACAAGCTTTGGTAGGCGCTGGCCCATTGCCGGTACAACCTTCGACCCCTATTGCAGGGGCTGGTGGCGGTGTAGTTGATCCATTTAATGATGAGTCGCTTGGTATAGATACGTTTGATCTTGCAGTTGTTGGCGATGCTGTATATGTAGCGTTGGCTAATATGCAAACAGCAACACTTGATGATACCGGTGTTTTTTATTCGCAAGCAATGTTTGATGAAACAGGACAAATTATTCGATGGACCCCATGGTCCAAGCGAGCATTACCATTTAATGCCTTTTCAAATTTACCTGTTGGAAATACAGTGCGCTTTGTGGCGGTAGATCCGGTAACGGGAAAATTGTGGGCAGTTGATGGTTATTATCGTCAAGCAGTTATCACAACGGCTTGGGATAACGGGCAGTTTTTATCACCATTGCCTAAAGCGGTAAATACTGCATTACCGCAAGGTTGTTTTTCAGTGCTTGATTTAGATCAATCTACCGTTGGCTTAGGTGCTGCAACTCAGGATCGTTACGCATTGTTTGGAGGTGTCAATACGGTTGCTTTTGCAATTACTACCACGTCAATGGTGCCATTTGCACCATTTAATATAACGGGTAATGGATCTGAAGCACCACAAGGTGTGATTACCGATTTTTCAAGCACTTCAACTTTTTTAGTGACACAGTTGCCAAGCGCTCAAGGTGCTTCTGTCAATGCACTTGAGTATAGTCGTCAAGTAGCCGGTACACCAAGCAATTACTTTTTTGCTGGCACAGATGCTGGTCTGTATGTTTTTTCCAATGGTGGAAACGGTTTTGATGTTGCAACGTTGAACGCTTTTAATTTGTTTCCTTTTGCTGGTGGTGGTTGGCAGTTAGCTCCGAATATTGTTGGTGCAGTTATAGATGTTAAAACGACAGGCAATGCGCTGTATGTTTTAACGATGCAAACACTCAAATCTGGTTCTGTCAGTACACTTTATAGTATGCAATTTGCAACTACTCTGAGCGCTATGTTTGCCAACCCTGCAATTATTGCACAGTCTGGAATTTTCCAGCCGGGATCTGATTTAAGTAACACATTAGAATTTTATGGCATACAGATTGTTTCAACGGCAGATGATGGTTCAACTGAGCAGCTTGTACTTGCAACAAATAATGGTCTTTTTATGTCCACAGCCAGTGGTGGTATCCAACAATCAGGGTTAAATCAGGTGGCAGCATTATGGACACCAATAGCTCCCGATAATAATGCAACACAATATTTTGGTGGCATTGCAGGAATGGATACACCTAATCCTTCTACGGTCTGGCCACTCAGGTTGCAAGATCCAACTGGTTTAGGTCTATATAATCGCGGGAGCGTGTATCAATTGAGTGGTGGCGATACCGATCCATTTGAATTTGTACCTGTACCATTTAATGCAGATTTGGGCACGCCACCATTTCAAACATTTGATCAGGTAAATTATTTTTGGTGCGATGGTGGACGTCGATTTTTTGTTGTATCCCCCAGTGGAAATGAGTCGATACCTAAAGTAGATAATAGAGTTTTATCATTACCTTATAATGTTACTGAGTGGAATGTTAACGCGCCAACAGATCTTACTGATTATATTGTGAATGACATTTCTAAAATTTATTGGATCAAACATATTGGTGCAACGGGAATACTTATGGCTGGTACAGATAGAGGGGTTGTTGCTCTAGAATAATTTTATTAAAGAAAGATTACGATGCAAAATGGAACACATGAAATTCGTGCTGACAATGTTGAACCAGTATTAGTCCAACGAGAAATTTTTGGACTTGAGGCAATGCCTGTACGATTTAGAACGACAAAGCATATATTTAATCCGGAGAAATATCCTCATATTAACACACAAGGTCTTTCATCTATTAATGCTTCAGGCAGCGGTGGGTGGACGGTAGAAAATTTTCCCAGAACAATAGAATATTTGCGTAGTGCGCTGGGAGCGAAAAATATTGTGGTGATTGATTTGCGCAAAGAGTCTCACTGTTATATTAATAAGTTGCCTTATCTATGGTTTGCAACTCCAGAAGGGGCCCCCGTTCGTCAGAATGGTGCAAAAGATGCGGCCCCCGTTCGTCAGAATGGGGTAAAAAAAAATACTGCATACGATTGGTATAATGATGAAAAAACGGGTGAGCAAATAATCCAAGATGAATCAGAGCGGGCAGCTTTATTGGCAGCAGAAGGTAAAACAACTATTTGGCAGATTATTGCAAGTCCGTTTACACATGAAATAGTAGATCCATCGAAAAAAAATTTGATAAAGATTGAAGAAATAGTGACTGAAGCTGATTTAGTGCAACAAGCACATGTTGAAACTGGGGTCCCCGTTCATGAGAATGGGGTAAAATATATAAGACTTCCTGTGACTGATCATAATGGACCAGCGATAGAAATCATTGATCAGTTTGTGCATGTAGTACAAACGCACAAAGATAAGTGGTTGCATATTCATTGTCTTGGTGGCAAAGGAAGGACAACCACATTTTTAACACTTTTAGATATCATTCACAATGCAAAAAATCTTGATTTGGTATCAATTGGGCAGCGACAAACAGCGTTATGTAATGGTGAGAGAAATTTATTTGATCCCACGTCAGGCACACCTTGGCAGGTGCCAATTGCTCAAGAAAGACTTGAGAATTTGAAGAAGTTTTATCAGTATTGCAAAGAAAATAATGATGGGTTTGCAACAAAATTTTCAACATGGCTTAAGAGTAATGTGTCAACATAAAGCAAAAATGTGAGCGTTTGTAATAGTTTTTATTGCTAAAGGATGATCTATGCTCGCTTTCAAAGAACATGTATATATTGATATGCTGCCAAAAAAAGGTGAAGTTATTATGGCAGTGGATGTTGGAGGCACCAATTGTAATTTTGGAATTTTCAATCACATAGATAATCAACATATATTATTGTTTTCAATACATTTTAATAGCCAAGAGATTATCAGCTTTGTTGATGTGTTAAAGCAGGTGCTGATATATTTAAAAACGACATATGGAATATTGGTGCAACAGTTATGCATCGCTAGTTCTGGCGTTGTTAGTCCTCATAGAAACTATAGCAAGCCGACAAACTTACCATTTGCCATTGATGTGCAGGACATTCAGAAGGCAACCGATATCAAAAGTATAGCACTTGCTAATGATTTTGAAGTCATTGGTTTGGGGATTGGAAAAATAGATCCTCAAAATGTGGTTCAAGTACATAAAGGAGTTATGCAAGAGCGTGCACATAAAGCTATTGTTGGAGCTGGTTCCGGACTTGGTAAATGCATGATGTTTTGGGAAAGTGATCGTAACAGATATATGCCCATAGCATCTGAAGGTGGGAATGCTGATTTTGCCGCGCAATCAGATATAGAATTTGAGTTAATTACATTTATAAGAAATATGCACAACAATTTTTGTAACATATCATGGACAGATGTGCTTTCTGGTAAGGGTATTAGAAATATTTACGATTTTTTTTGTCAATATAATCAAAAAAAGGATGTGAGTAATGTTTTGAAAAATGGGATGATAAGTTCAGAAGAAATATTTAATGCAAGAATGTCGAATCAAAATGCATGGAATACCTATGAACTATATGCGCGCATATATGCGCGTTGTGTAAAAAATTTTGCCTTGGATTCTTTAGCCATAGGTGGTATGTATGTAACAGGTGGTATTGCAGTAAGAAACCTGTCATTGTTTCAAACGGATTTATTTTTAAATGAGTTTATCAATTGCCGTCAGCAGAAGGCATTATTGCGTGAGATTCCAATATATGTGATTACTGATTACAACATCAGTTTGTATGGAGCAATTGAATATTTACAACTTGGACAATGAATCTCATTATTGAGAACTTGGTATTTTTAATTTGGTTATTAGGAAGGGAAGTAGTATGAAGAACAATGTTAATCTCTATTCACTGTTGGCTTTATGTGTATTTTTGTGTTGTAGTAATCTTGAAATAAGCGCTATTAACAAAAAAAAGAGTAGAAAGGGAAAAGCGAACTCAGAAGCGTTATTTTCCCGAGACGTTTTAACCTCTGAAAAGTTTCCTGAGTTTCCTGCAAATTTCAGAATACTGAAAAATGGCTTAAAAACAGAAAAAAAGGGGATTAAAAAGAATCAAGAAGAGGCAAAGGGGCTTGAAAAAGTTAATGCTTCAGGAAGTTCTCAGTTTAATGCTCATAATTTAAAAAATATAATATCATGCGTGCAAAAAATACATGAGGGCGCTATAGCTATTCTTGATGTGCGAGAAGAATCGCATGCCTTTGTTAATGGTATTCCATTTGTTTGGTCTTTATATCCAGATACTCCCAACGCAAATAAACCTGTAGAAGAAATAGAGCATGATCAAATCAATAAACTATTTGATTTAGAATCATCTGACATAGTTTCGCTGGTATTAATCAATGAGGTCAACGGTGCTAAGAAAGTAACTTTGGATAATGTTACCGTTGAAAATGTAATGACGGAAAAAGAATTAGCGCAAAAATTGGGATTAGGATATATACGAATTCCTGTAACTGATCACGCAGTACCGTCAATAGAAGCTGTTGATAGATTTTTGGCATTTTATACATCAAATACCAATAGATGGATTCATGCTCACTGTAATGCTGGTAAGGGCAGAACAACAACATTTTTAACATTAATTGATATGATCAATAACGCTAAAAATGTTACTTTTGAAACGCTCATTAAAAGAGAGCAATTATTGGGAGGGGAAAATCTCTTTGCCATTGATCATAAGGAAATAAAAAGAGCAATTGCCAACGCAAAAAGAGTCGAATTATTAAGAGAATTTTATGATTTTTGTAAAGAAAATAATGATGATTTTGAAACAAGCTTTTCTGCTTGGCTAAACAATCACAAGAAAAAAGATGTGCTATTGATTAATGAGACATTTGCGCTAGCGTCCGATCATGATGAGCACGTGACAATGTGTATAGTAAAATCAATATAAGTTTTAGCATTTTAGGTAAATGGTATGTTGCTGTATGCATTGCTAATATTATTTTTCGTTGTCTGTTTGGTAACATGTTATAACTGTTGCCATAGATCTAAAGTATTGCGCTGGGATTGGAAAAAAATAAAATTAGAAGTTCATTTTCCTAAACATTTTTTATGGGGAGTTGCAACATCAGCTCATCAAGTGGAAGGTCATTGCGATAATAATACCTGGCATGAATGGGAGCAAAGCGTTGATGAACATGGAAAAAAACGCGTGGAGCAAACAGCTGGTATTGCTTGTGATCAATGGAATCGTTATAAAGAAGATATTAAGTTAGCAAAAGAGCTAGGCATCAATACGTATCGTTTTTCTATTGAATGGAGCAAGGTAGAACCCGAAGAGGGAACATTTGATTTAGAAGCAATTAAACATTACCAAAATATTTGCGAAGAATTAATAAAAAATAATATAAAGCCATGCGTTACTCTTCATCATTACGTTGATCCAATCTGGTTTGCTAAAAAAGGTGGATTTGAGCAAGAAGAGAATGTGTATTATTTTGTAAGATTTGCGAAGAAAATGTTTGAGCACTTGCATAATCAAGTATATATATGGTTTACGTTTAATGCTGTCGATAGTTATGTTATTAAAGGTTGGTTCATAGGACAATCTCCGCCAGGAAAAAAAGACATTGCTTTAATGACGAGCGTATACAAAAATGTTTTGCAAGCTCATGTGCATCTGTACAGAGAAATTAAAGAAACTGAAGAAGGTAAAAGTGCGCACATAGGCATTATAAAAAATATTCATCAAGTTGATCCATGGTGTCTACTAAATCCTTTAGATCTATTAGGATCTTTACTTATTAAAAAATACATTGATACCTGTTTTTTTACTTTTTTTAAAACAGGAATATTTACAATCTATATTCCTTTTAAAGTTAACATGAGTTACCGCAATCATGATGCAATTGGTGCATTGGATCTTATAGGTATTAATTATTTTTCTCATCACTATATAAAAAACGGTAAAATAAAAGTGAATCCAGATGAACCTTCTACAGATAATCCACATTACACAGTATATCCGGAAGGTTTATATAGAGCTGTCAAAGAGGTGAGCAATATGTTAGCTAAACCACTTCATATTCCTATGTATATCACAGAGAATGGCATTGCAACTACGAATGAGGATCTTAGAGACATATTTTTAAAACAAAATGTGTATGCATTGTCCAAGGCGATTCAAGATGGTTATGATGTACGAGGGTATATATATTGGTCGTTACTTGACTGTTATGAATGGGGTACTTATGGTAAAAAGTATGGACTTTACAAGGTCGATTTTAAAACGCAGGAACGAAGTTTAAAAAAAGGGAGTCACTATTATATTGATGTAATAAAACAAAAATAAGGATCTTCCGGAGGTAAATGCCTCCATTGGTGCATAAAATGGGACCGTTTGCAGTTGTGCGTCCTATAAGATATTCTATATACTAGATTATTCTATAGGAGGAACACCCAAATGATCAGGTACAAAAAGCTTAAAAATATATTCACCTTCGTGATTTTAATGACATCATCAGTGGTAAAAGGTGAATCTCAATCAATTATTACCAAAAAAGTAGTGGTAACTTTACCTTCAAAAAAGCACGTATTTGATATGTCCAATAGCGTTTTTGGCCAATCAAGACCACGTATTACCATATGGATACATGGGACAAAAAGCATGGGTGCTTTTTCAGAATTTACGCACGGCTCACCTGAGGGTTTGATGGCAGTTTCACAACTGCCTTTTGTATATCGGATGGGCAGAATTACTAAAGTTTTATCACAAGCAGATCCAAAAAGTTTTCCGCTTGAACATTTTTATGTTTTTGGATGGTCGGGAACATTGGCTTTTGATGAACGAAAAGCACAAGCAGAAAAACTCTATGCCCTGCTAAAAAAGATGAACCTTGATTATGAAACCTTGTATGGAGTGAAACCGGAAATCACTTTAATAACTCATAGTCATGGTGGTAATGTGGCGTTAAATCTTGCCGCCGTTAAAGATGAAGACTGTGATTTAACTGTGGCAGCAATTTTATTAGCTTGCCCAGTGCAACATGAAACAAAAAAACTGGTTAACGATCCATTTTTTAGCAAAGTATATTCTTTTTATTCAACATCAGATTTTGTGCAAATTCTTGATCCGCAGGGATTGTATAAAACTGAAATGAATTGCGACCGGCACGTAGAATTTTCTGCTCGCCAATTTCCAGCAAGTACCAATCTGCGTCAGGCAAGACTAAAAATTAATGGTTATGGCATTATGCATGTGGGGTTTACCTTTAGTAGATTTGTTTCTTTATTACCTGATATTATACATCATACAGATGAATGGATGGAAAAAGAACCAAATGAAGAAGGTCATGAACGTGTTTTAGATATTGTTTTGCCAGAAAAGAAATCTTGGTTCTTTGCATTACCCGTTAATGTTGATGCGGTCTCTGGTGCTTATTCTAAGTTAAAAAATGGTTTGCGTGCGGATGTTTAATTTACGCAGTTTCAAGTGCGGCATTCAATCTTTTCTTAATTACTCCAATAAGATGAGTTATATTTGCTGAATGTTCATGAATATCTCCTTTGATAGCATGGTTAATTTCAGCAACCATGTAATCAATAATGGTGAGCAAATATTCAAGATCATTACTTTTGTACGTGATGCGTGATTGCAGCATACTATCTAAATCAGAGTTTAAAAAAGTGATGCGTCCAATAATGCTATCGAGCAATAGTTCTGCATCTGGTGGCCAATCTTTATAATCATGTAACAAGTGTGCAATATTACGAATTTTCATGCAAGAAGCCAAAACTTTTTTAAAAGGAGTTGCGGGAAATAGTGGGTTAAATAGATCGTGGGTTGAAATTTGATTTGCTTGCGCATACGTAATGATAGCTAACAGATAAAAAGTTTTTACGTATCTATTACAAAAAAACCACTTCATTTTTCTCCCCAATATTTTTTACCCCATGCTTGTTATCCCATTTTGCTGTGCCCGCCATAGCCTTGGCGACGGCCGGGTGAAAATGGGGACCCCAGACGCACGGGGGATCCTAATTTACTCATGTCATAATTTTGCTGTAGCTAATTATGAGCTATTCATATATATCTTTGCAAAAACATATTCTATTTGTCAATGCGCCGACGAAAGGGGTGGATTTTGTGCATTGTGCTGCGCGATTGCCCGATTGAGAATAATTTTTTATCGCATTTGTTTCAATTTGAAATATGGCTATGGTATAATAGAAGAAAGTAAAAAGTAACTTTTTACGTAGTTTTAGTATCAAAAGGAGAAGTAAATGAAGTTGTTATCGTACAAATTACTTATGGGCAGCATGTTTACCTTAATGATGGTCAACGCTCATGCAGATTATATGTTGTCTCGTGAAATGGAGCAAGCCGCGAGGGAAGGCGATGTCAAAACGATACTCGTGGATATTTCTAATGCCGATCAAAAGGATGATCATAAAGCGTTAAAAGCTTTTAAATCTTATATTAAAAATAATCCCGATTTTGTTGAAAGGGCTGTCAAATTTATTCAGGCACACCCAGAAATTACCGAAGGTCCAATTAATGAAGCTGGGGATACCATGCTGATTTCCGCATTAGAGGATCTTGAGGGTAAAGAGTTTGCACCACTTATTCTTGCATTAATTGAACACACGCAAAATCTTGATGCAAGGGATGAAGGCCAGAATTTTGCATTGTTAGAGGCTAGCTCTAATTCTGAACCAGAAGGTACGCAGTATGTTCAAAAATTACTCAAACGAAGAGCGTCAGTAATTTTGGCAGGGGATTATGGAGTGACACCTTTGATGGCAGCTGCTTCGGCTGGGAATGTCGATACAGTGGCATTACTTTTAAGCAAGAACGCTTATGTTGATGCTGTTGATGATTTTGAAAAAACGGCATTATTTCATGCAATTCAATGGTATGAACCTGAGGTGCAAGAAGAAATCGTATGTCCAAATTGTGGGACGGTTCATCGTACGCCAACAGTTGCACAACAAAAAACCATTATCACGCTTTTATTGAGACGTGGCGCCAACTTAGAAGCTCGTGAAAGAATAAATCATTGGACGCCGTTTTTATATGCTATGAATGTATGGAATCTTCCTATAGTACAATTTTTGGCTCAAAAAGGAGCAGATGTTAATGCTCGAGATATATTTGGATTCGATGGTATTTTTTTTGTGTTGAAACGAGGAGATATAGGAGGTCTGGGTCTGTCAAAAGAATATTCGGATCAATCACTTGCTATGTTGAAAGAGCTCATTAGTTTGCCGGACATTGATATTGAGGCTCGTTTTGTTCCTGTAGATATTTTCTGGCCTCAGCTAAGTCAGTTTACTCCTTTAATGGCCGCAGCTTATTTTTTAGATTATCCAGCTGTGAAATTATTAGTAGAAAATGGAGCCGATATACAAGCCTCTACTAAAGATGGGCAAACGGCATATTCTATACTTCAACATATAATCAAGGTTGATCAAAAAAATATTGTTCGAAAAAGACAGGCAGAGCTCATATTGGCTTTTCTAAAAAATCCAAGGGTTGTTATTGAACGAGAAAAAGCTATGCAACAAGCCCTGTTTGAAGGTAAAAATCCTCGAATGATAGCGGCACTCTCTAAAATGCTTGAAAAGTATTTTGAAGGCTCTTCAGAACCCAAAGATATTTTGCTCAGTGAAGTAAAAACAATGTTGAACAGCAAAAAACCAGAGAAATTAAAAGGTTTGATTGATCAACATCCTGAAGTGCTTGCATTGGCTGATACTGTTGGCGATACACCATTATTGTTAGCTATTGAAAGTTTTAATGCTGATGCTGTGGGAGATATCATCAAAAAGCTCGAAGAACTTGATGAACAACCAGAACCAGAAAAACTGTATCCAGAACAACCAAATATTGCTCGGGATCATTTAAAAAAAGCACTCGAACATACGAACTTGCAAGAGCTTAATGCGTTAGCATTAATTGACCAGTTATTGAGTACAGCATCGTTAAAATCTCATGTTCATATGAAAATAGAAGGTGAGATGCAACGGCGTCAACGTAGAAATTTGGCAGGGATGAGAGAGCTCATTTTAGATGCACAAAATAAAGTTGCTCAGCAAAATAGAGAAAATTTAGAATAAAAGATAGCAAAAAAGCCTCGCGTGTTAAAAGGCGAGGCTTTTAGAATCAATATTAAAATGGCAAATCGTCTTGGAAAGGTGGTTCGTCTTTGAAGTCAAGTTCACCAGTTTCAGATGCGGATGCTGGTTTAGTTTCTTTCACTTTAACTGCACCAGCTGGTTTTGCTCTTTTTTTAATGTCAGCGATTTGTCCCATTAATTCACGTTCGATGTTTGCATCAAGTTGTGAAGAAGGGGCGTCAGGTTCCGCTGCATCACTTGCGCTATCTTGTGCGCCAGATGCTAAGAACACAACACGATCAGCAACAATAGAATGTTTACTTCTTTTTTGTCCGGTTGCTTGATCATCCCAAGTATCTAATTTTAAACGGCCTTCAATTAATACCGCTCTGCCTTTTGCTAAATATTGGCGGCAGCTTTCAGCTTGTGGTCCCCACACATCAATATCGATATAGCAAACTTCTTGTACATCTGAACCAGTTTGTCTGTTTTTAAATTGACGATTACTAGCTATGCCTAATTTGCATATTGCTTGACCAGAAGCCAACTGTTTATATTCAGGATCTCGGGTTAGATTTCCTACCATTACCACGCGGTTATAACTTGCCATGTTTAGTCCTTTCAGGGCACATAAAGCTTGAAAAATTGTTCTTTTTATATTGAAGGAAGAAGGGGAAAATGTAAACAACGAATTTTGTTTTATCGAATTTTTTTAATAAATATTAGTTGTATCAACCGTGATTCATGTTCATTATTTCTTTATATTCAATATTTTTTTCTGGCTACTCGCCATGAGGCAAAGGGCGCTCGGCGCGCGCACCCTTTGCAATCCCCGCGCCAGCTTGGCAGCTGGACTGCCTACGGCCAGAACCGTGCACGCGTTTTTTTAAAATAAAAAAACGTGCTAACTATACTGGCCTTATGAGGAGGTTGCAATTTGAGCCTAGCCCGATTCGTAACTTTATCGATCTTAATGTGGCTGTTTATAATTCGTGTATGTGTGCTTAAAATAAAAGAATTCCAATAGTAGCCCTTCGCAGTCCGCCGTAGTTTGCCAAGCCGGAAGGCGTGGATAAACGAAGGCTGGATGGTCCCACGCGGCGAGCGAAAAAAAAGCTTTTGATATGAAAAAAAAGATGATTAAGGAAATAGGATGTTCATAAAAAAATTGCTTTAAAGACTTTTGATATACTCCGTAAACTCTTTAACATGCTCATGAAAAGAGCTCACCTCTTTCATCCTCTCTTGCTCAATTTTGTTATTAAAAGCCGTCATCCTTTTATGACATGCTTTGCTTTTATCAAAACACTCCTGCAACTCATTTTTCTTCGCTTTAGCAAAAAAACTATCACCTGTTGCTTCAAGTATTTCACGACTTTTGGTAAGCAGTAAGCGTTGTAACTTGCTTAAATCTTGAACTGTTTTAATAAGTTCCGGTTTTTTTTCAGTCAGAGAAAGTTGCAATGCACTTATATTTTCAATTAGTTCTGAGCAAACATCAAGCAAATCACCGCACATATCGCAGCAATTAGTTTTAAGTGCAGATGTTGACAGACTTTTCTTTTTTTTTACAACAAAGCTTTCGCTATGAAGTTGTCCTGAGATAAAGCTTAAAGCAATGAATAAAAGAGTTTTTGTATAATGCATATAAAATCCAAAGTAAAAAAATATTAATGTGTTGAAGGTATTTCAGGTTGAAAGTATGCGTCAAGATTTCTTTGAGTCGCGTCAGATGCCACTTGAGCTCGTGCTAGACAACGCTCCCTTTCTTCAGGTGTTGCTAATGGAATGGCTGCAAGTCTTTCTCTTCTGGCTTGATCGTATAGTCGATGTAAGCGAATTTCTTCAGCTGTTAGTGATGGTACTGCTCGAAGTGATTCTGAGGTAGCAGATTGGGGCTTTGCATCGTGTGTGATGGTCTCTTGTTTGCTATTGAGATGTGTATTGGGATAGCACTTTAAAGTCTTTAGCATAGCTTGTTTATTGCCATTCATTACATAGACTCCTAACACAATCGGTTCAGCTTGTTGCAATTTTTGCTCACTTTCTTGTGCTGATGCTTGTAAAATAGTTGGTATCAAAAGAGTGAGCAATAACAATAGATGATTTTTCATAGTATTCCTTTATTTTCGGAAACCTCTTACTTTCAGTAAGGGGAGGAGAAAACAAGCGTAGCAAAATAACCTTTAATAAACTATCTATTAAAGAGAAGATTTTT
>Ga0206920_1094_pt1 | contig 22410 bp, 23 predicted proteins | sample Alteio_BWOrgHeat_65_FD_152934 | JGI IMG/M metagenome (GOLD analysis project Ga0206920, IMG submission 152934) | Enriched cells from forest soil in Barre Woods Harvard Forest LTER site, Petersham, Massachusetts, United States -... | ecosystem: Environmental > Terrestrial > Soil > Temperate forest >...
GCGCCCGCGCTCACTCTCCCGCTGCAGCACCAGGTCCACGGCAATCTCATCGGCAAGGTCCAGCAGATCCGGCCGCATCTGCGCCTCAAACTCCATCCGCCCATACGCCCTGACCCGTGCGCATGCGTAACTGGCACCATCCCCGGCCGCGGTTCCCGCACCCATACCAGCCGGCATCTCAATCAGATCCAGTTCCAGCCCCTGCTCCTTCACCATCCGCAGCACCGGGCTCACACCGCGCTCCAAATCGCCGTGCCCCAGCAGCGTAATCACCCACGTATCCCACTCAGCCCGCATCGTTTCCTTCTCGAAATATTGGTTTTTTTGCTTGAAATATGCTTCGATCCAGCCTATCAGTGCCCTCAAATCCTGCAACGCCGGCTACATCCGCAGTCCTGTTTCGGAATCCCTGCGCATCCCAGCGACATGACCAATCCGGCACCATCTCCGCCTGCCGCCAAAGCGCTATCCTCTTGATGTGCACCCGCCCGGCCGATCGATGCCTCGCTCCAAGCGCCGTCTCTTCCGCCTCCTGGCAGTCGTCTGCGTCTTCCTCGCGGTTCGGCCCTCGCACGCCTACTCCGTCCTCACCCACGAGCAGGTCGTTGACCTCCTCTGGAAGGAGCAGCTTCATCCCATGCTCCTCGCCAGATTTCCCCAGGCCACCGAAGACCAGATCCGTGCCGCCCATGCCTACGCCTACGGCGGCTGCCTCATCCAGGACATCGGCTACTATCCCTTCGGCAACAAATTCTTCAGCGACCTGACCCACTACGTTCGCAGCGGAGACTTCGTCGCCAACATGCTCTCCGAATCCGAAAAATCCGGCGACATCAATCAATACGCCTTCGCCCTCGGTGCCCTCGCCCACTACGCCTCCGACCTCGCCGGCCATCCCGCCGTCAACCGCTCCGTCGCGATCAGTTTTCCCAAGCTCCGCGCCAAATTCGGCGACATCGTCACCTACGAGGACAGCCACTCCGCCCACATCCGCACCGAATTCGGCTTCGACGTCGCCCAGGTCGCCCGTGATCGCTTCACCTCGCAGGCCTTCCACGATTTCATCGGCTTTGAAGTCTCCCGCCCGCTCCTCGAACGCGCCTTCGCCGTCACCTACGGCATCCCCCTTGAGGACGCCTTCCCCAACTTCGACCTCGCCATCGGCACTTTCCGCTACTCGGTCAGCCGCCTCATCCCGCGCGCCACGCGCATCGCCATCACCCTCAAGAAAGACGAGATCCCCCCGGAAGACCCCACCCAGCCTCATCAAATTGAGACCCGCGAGCGCTTCATCTATCACCTCAGCCGCAGCCAGTATCGGCGCGATTTTGGCACCCAGTACAAGGGCCCGACCTTCGCCGATCGCCTGCTCGCGCTGCTCATCAGCATCCTGCCCAAGATCGGTCCACTCAAATCACTCGACGTCAAAATGCCCACCCAGGCCACCGAAAACCTCTACATGCAGAGCGTCAACGACTCCCGCGACCAATACCTCAACGACCTGCAGAAAGCCGCCACCGACGCCCTCACCCTCGACAATCGCGACTTCGATACCGGTCACGAAACCAAAGCCGGCGAATACGCCCTCACCGACGAAACCTACGCCGAACTGCTCGCCAAGCTCGCCCAGCACAAATTTGCCGAACTCACGCCAGCCCTCCAGACCAATATCCTCACCTTTTATCGCAACGCCCAGCCGCCCGCCTTTGCTGCCAAAAGCCCGCGCCGCTGGAAAGAGACTCTCGGCTACATCGCTCAGCTTCAGACCCTCGCCCCACAAACCAACGCAGTAGCCGGCACCCAATAAGCCATCCGTTGCATCAAGAGAGCAGATGACGTCCAAGCAGAGAAGACTGCCCGCCCCCAAACTGATTCGTCTCACCCGCGCCGCCACCCTGGCGCTCGCCCTTGCCCTGCCTTCGCTTGCTCCCGTCCGCCTCGCTGCCCAGCAGAGCGCCCCGGACGCGGCCATGCGCGACCCCAACCAGATCATCCACAGCATCGACGAGGCCGTGCGCCTCCGTAACTCCCAGGTCGCCGCCTACACCGTCCAGGAGCTCTACTCCATCTATCGCAACGGCGAAACCTCGCCTTCGGCCCAGGTCACAGTCAAAACCGTCTACACCCGCGGCTCCGGCAAGGAATACACTCCCATCGCGCAGTCCGGCTCCTCCATCATGCGCAATGTCGTCATCAACCACATCCTCGCCAACGAAAAAGAGATGGCCAAAGCCGCCAATCGCGAGAGCGTCGCTCTCACCTCCGCCAACTACGTCATGCATCCCCAGCCCGGCATCGTCCAGTACAACGGTCACGCCTGCGTCATCGTGGATCTCAAGGCCCGCCGCAAGATCGCCTTCCTCTTCAACGGCAAAGGTTGGTTTGACACCACAGATTTCACCCTCGTCCATATTGAAGGCTCTCCAGCCGCGAGCCCATCTTTCTTCGCCGGCCAGACCTCAGGCGTCCGCGACTACACCAGGATCAATGGCTTCTCCATGGCTCAGCACGCCGAAATGCACTCCCACAGCTTCCTCTTCGGCAGCACCATCATGAAAATCGACTACACCAACTACCAGATCCAGCTCGATAACGGGCCACACGCCGGCGACTAGCCCGCCGCAACTTGCCCGTCCTCACCTTCAGCCGATATCGTGACAGCACGAGACACGCTTTTTCGGGCTCGATTCGGTACTCTCGAGGCACGCAGGCTGCGCGCCCAAAACTACGATCAAAGCAAGGATTTGTGCATGCCCTCCCAGCCGCTCCCCGCCTCACCCGTTTCACCAAGCCAGGACCTCGAATCGACCCTCCGCGAAGACCGCCTCTTCCCGCCACCACCCGAATTCAGCGCCAAGGCCCACATCAAGTCCCTCGCCGACTACGAAGCCCTCTACGCCCGCTCCATCGCCGACCCAGAAGCCTTCTGGGCCGAAGCCGCCAGCGAGCTCCACTGGTTCGAGAAGTGGACCAAAGTCCTCGATTGGAACCTGCCTACCGCCAAATGGTTCGTCGGCGGCAAAACCAACCTCTGCTACAACTGCGTCGATCGCCACGCCCTCGGAGCACTCGCCAACAAAACCGCCCTCATCTGGGAAGGCGAGCCCATCGCCCCAGAAGGAACGGAAAACGCCGGAAGCCCCGAAATCCGCACCCTCACCTACGCCCAGCTCCACGCTGAAGTCCAGCGCTTCGCCAGCGCCCTCAAGTCCCTCGGCATCCAGAAAGGCGATCGCGTCGCCATCTACATGGGCATGACCCCCGAGCTGGCCATCGCCCTCCTGGCCTGCGCAAGAATCGGCGCCATCCACTCCGTCATCTTCGGCGGATTCGCTGCCCACGCCATCGCCGACCGCGTCAACGACAGCCAATGCGTCGCCATCCTCACCCAGGACACCAGCTACCGCCGCGGCTCCGAGATCCAGCTCAAGCGCACCGTCGACGAAGCCGTCACCAAGACACCCTCCGTCAAGCACGTCGTCGTCCTCAAGCGCTCCGGCTCGCCCATCGAGATGCTGGCAGGCCGCGACCACTGGTGGCATGACCTCATCGCCAAAGCCGATCCCGTCTGCCCCGCCGAACCTTTGGACAGTGAAGACCCGCTCTACATCCTCTACACCAGCGGCACCACCGGAAAACCCAAAGGCCTCGTCCACACCACCGGCGGATACGCCGTCGGCACCTACCTCACCACCAAGTACGTCTTCGACCTCAACAACCCCAACTACCCCAACGACGTCTACTGGTGCACCGCCGACATCGGCTGGGTCACCGGCCACAGCTACGTCGTCTACGGCCCCCTCCAGAACGGAGCCACCGTCCTCATGTACGAGGGCGCGCCCAACCATCCCGGCTTCGACCGCTTCTGGCAGATCGTCGACCGCCACAAAGTCTCTATCTTCTACACCGCCCCCACCGCCATCCGCGCCTTCATCAAGTGGGGCAACGAGCACGTCGAAAAACACGATCTCAGCTCGCTCCGCCTCCTCGGCACCGTCGGCGAGCCCATCAACCCAGAAGCCTGGATGTGGTATCGCGAAATGATCGGCCACAACCGCTGCCCCATCGTCGACACCTGGTGGCAAACCGAAACCGGCGGCATCATGATCGCCCCCATCCCCGGCGCCGTCCCCACCAAGCCCGGCTCCGCCACCCGTCCCTTCTTTGGCATCGAGCCCGCCGTCGTCACCAAAGAAGGTGAAGAAGTTCCCGCCGGCTCCGGCGGCCTCTTAGTCGTCAGAAAGCCCTGGCCCTCCATGGCCCGCACCGTCTACGGCGACCCCGAACGCTACCAGAAGACTTACTGGTCCGACGTCGAAGGCTGCTACTTCACCGGCGACGGCGCCCGCAAAGACGCCGACGGCTACTTCTGGCTCATGGGCCGCGTCGACGACGTCCTCAACGTCAGCGGACACCGCCTCGGCACCATGGAAGTCGAGTCCGCCCTCGTCGCCCACCCCAAAGTTGCTGAAGCCGCCGTCGTCGGCCGCCCAGACGACCTCAAAGGCCAGGCCGTCGTCGCCTTCGTCAGCCTAGAATCCGCCTACACCAGCGCCGCCAACTCACCCGAAGCTCTCAACGCCCTCAAAGACGAGCTTAAAAAATGGGTAGCCAAAGAGATCGGCTCCCTCGCCCGCCCCGACGACATACGATTCACCGAAGCCCTGCCCAAAACCCGCAGCGGCAAAATCATGCGCCGCCTCCTCCGCGAGCTAGCCACCCACGGCGAGATCAAGGGCGACACCACCACCCTGGAAGACTTCCAGGTAATAGCCAAACTCCGCGAATCCGACGAGGCCTAGCCACCAGACAATCTGAGGCATTCCTGCCTGGGCTACTCAGAGAGCTATTTACTTTCTCTCTTTCGAAGTGAAAAGTACTCCTAGAGAGGATGCGACAATACCTTGCAGTGGACCAAGCCAAAGATTTGAAAGCCTCATAAGTCCCACTGCATCAGCAGGGGTTCTTCCTGAAAATGGCTGCATAAGAATGGTTAATGCAACCGTAAACAAATAGGTCACCGACAACCATGTGGCAAGTGTGGCGAATGACTTACGCACCACGAAACCGGTCATGAGGGGATCGAGAGCAGTGTAGGTTAGCACTGTCACAATTAAGCCGAGGCTAGGTAATAACGTAGGTAAGAACCACCCCCAAGCCTCCTGAGTCAAATCGCCATAGGCGTGATGGAGAGACTGTATAACCATTACAAGAAAGATCCCGCCCGAGCCTAGAAGCCAGACTCTCGCGAGATTCATCCGAACGCTATCGAGAGTGACTAGGTCAGTAGGCGCAATGGGAGTTCTGGTGCTGGCGTCAGGCTGTTCCATCATTTTAGTTTCCTTAACTCCTCATCGATCAGCAGCGTAGACAGGATACCTGCCCCCTCTAAATGATTTTTGGCTCCAATGTCGCTGGGTTTCATTAGGTACGGATCGCCAGAGTGAGGCCGCTCGAACTCATAAATCAAGGCTGTAAGCTCGTCATCACTAGATAGCGGCATCGACGCTAATTCTGGGGGTAAGGTCTTAAGGCCATGATTCAACCAGTCGATGACTCTATCTGTGGTAACCGTCTGATTGCTGGACACAAATGCTTTGTTGGTCAAAACAAAGACCACGATTCGGTAATATCCTTGATCTGCTCCAAATAGTTTAAGAATGTAGTCGCGGAGACTAAAGTGGAAGTCTTGTGCATCTGCTCGAAACCATCGATCCAGTTCCGGATAAGGCACACCATTCCGGTTTATTCGCTCGAGCCGCGTTACGATCGCGATCCCACCTGGGACTGTGTAGTAGCTCCTCTCGAGGTATCCTGCGTGCGAAAGGGCCTCGTTCAGTCGTGAAGCTACGCTGCCTATGGTTCCTGCATCTTTAATGAAGCGCTGAGGGATTTCCACGCTCGCTGATGAATCCGGGGGAGGCCAGGGGAAGGGCGGAGGGGGTGCAATATCTGCGTAACTACGGTCATCCGGCGGCCTAACCCCCGCAGGAGGCGGTCCCCCTCCCCCTTTAGATGGATACCTTTCACGGCCGGACTTGAACATCTCGTTGACGGCGGCGATAAAGTGATGCGCGGAGGGCGGAGTCGGCACAGAGCCGTTCAGAACCTGCTGGTACGAGATGTCCCGGCCATAGTAGGTCTTAGTGTCATCCTGATTTTGGTTGACCACGTCGCCAGTAAGGTCAACACCGGCAAAGAGGCCCTTGCTTCGTGAGTAGGCATAGATATCAGCGTTTGCGAGTTCAGTTGTAGAGGCCTGGGAGTTACGTCCCACCGGACCGGCCGCGACGGCAATGTCACCGCCGAGTTTGATCCTACCCTTCAGCAGATCGTCGAGGCTACGATGGTTCGTGCCCACGAGCACCAGGTCGGTCGATTGGCCACCGGCTTGGAGGCCGAAGCTTGCGCCTGCCATCTGAATGAAGACCGGCGCGCTCCATCCGCCAGCCTTGGTACGGCAGGTTGCTACACCTTGGCCATACTCACCGCCGAACAGGAATGCACCCTTCTTGAATCCAGGAATCACGGCAACACACGTGGCATGAGCGGCAATATCGAGTGGCACGCCCTTGTCCGGCGTGTTTATCAGTTCGTGCAGGACAGCGCGCGCTTCGTCAATCCGCTCATCTAGCTTGGCCTTGTCAGCCTCACCCAGTGCGAGGGTGCTACATACTAGAAACCCGCAAAACGCAGTAAGGACTTTCTTCGTCATTCTCTTTTCCACGATCCGATTGGACGCGTCATCTGTCGATGGATCTTGTCCAGATCTGAGCTTTGACTAGGAAGAGGCTGAATCTAAAACTGGAATGAAGATTCTCCGCCGGGAATATGACTTAACTGGAGGAGCTAGATTTCTATTCGTAGAGTTTCGGTCTGCATTATCGGCGCAAATGAGAAATGCGCCACCGCCGATCTCTACATGAGAGGAAAGTCCACTCTGAAGAAAGGTCATCGGAGTATCCGCCTTCATTATTTGGTTGACGCTCGAAGCTTAGCTCAAATTACTTTGATTGAGAATCAAAATCTTATTCGCGTTGGTCTAAACTTCCGTTTGCTTGCCCGCTGTGCAACAAATCCATTGCCCCATCCTTCCGCGCCTTTAGCGAAAGGGTGGGAAAAGATCCCTTCCACCCACCCGCTTCCAGTAATTTCCCCACCCAGCCACCCCACTCCCTACCGCCGATTCTCCGTTGCATCCACCAGCGGAATATCTTCATCCTCCGGCTCATCATCGTCATCCTCGATGATCTCTTCCTCATCCTCCGGATCCTCCACCGGCTCGGTAGGATCATCAAAATCCGGATCGGCGTCATCAGAACGGAATCCCGGCTCAGCCATCCTGAAATCGATCGCACGTCCCGCAAAATCCATCGTTGAATACTTGTAGCTGATCATCGTTCACCTCTAACACTCCGATGCCGCCGCAAGCCGCCTCGCCAAAAATCATGTCCACTGCGGCTCACCCTCGGCGAGATCACGCTTTCTCCGACCGAACCCGCACGACCCACGAGACCTCTATCCGTTCTACATTCTGCGGACAAAGGGCGGGATGACCGCGATTCCGCGCATTTTTCACTGGAACAGGAATTCCAACTACGCTAAAGTGCCTGCTGTAAGGAGACCTCGCATGAAGCGCTGGCAATGCACCATCTGCGGTCACATCTACGACCCGGCCGAGGGCGATCCAGACACCGGCATTCCCCCGGGAACGCCCTTCGAGAATCTGCCATCGGATTGGTCCTGCCCCGACTGCGGCGCAACCAAAGCCGACTTCGAGCCGGTCCCGTAGAAGGCCAGACGCCCGCCTCCACCGGCTCAGTAGAATCATCGAACTCCCGGATCAGCATCATCGGGACGAAATCCTGGCTCCGCGTGAAGGCCCAGCGTTCTCTGGGCACCCGGATTACTCAGCCGTCGCCGTCCCCTGGTGAAACCGCATCTGCCAGCCCGTCTCAGTCCAGACCCAAACCGAAGAACGCAGGCTATGCCGATGCAGCTTCCCATCCGCATCCACATGCGCCGAGCGGTACGTCAGCAACACAACACCCTCCGCCAGTTCCGCCAATTCGAACTTTTCCGCGTGGATCATCGGATGCGCGACCTCGCCGGTGAACTCCGCCAGCACATCCTCCCGCGTATACTGCCTTCCTGAGCGGCCAAACTCCACAAACTCAGGATGCAGCAGCGCCTCCATGCGTACCCGGCCGCGCCGCACCGCGTCCTGATGCAGCTCCACCTCCAGGCCTATAACGTCCTCTACGCTCCCCCGCATCCTGTCTCCCAATCTCGCTCACAATTTGCCGACAATTTCGTTCCTCAAGCACATACTGAAAGTGCATCTTTTCTAAGACCGCCTCTCATCCCCACGATGGAAGGCCGGAGCGCTGAAAAAAGTGCAAGAATCGTGCACAAAAGCACGGCAAAACTGCACTAAAACAACATAGGATCCGCCTCGTAAATGGCTGAATCCATAGCGTATATCACCAATTACAGACCAAGAAAAGCGTACCCACCCCCCCTCCAAGCCTCAGAGACGCATCTAACCTGTGAATTCGGACTGTAAATCCGGCACAGCGGAAGGAAAAGATTCCATGGCGAACGATGCAACCAACCACGCAAAATCCCTGGCCTCAAACCTGATCTTCGGGCTGATCGGCGCGGGCCTCGTCTTCTACGGCCGCCGCGCTAGGCCAGGAATCCTCGCCGGCATCGCAGCCACCACCGGCTACGGACTCATCTCCAAAGCCGTCAGCTCCACAATCATCGCCGCACTCGGCCCATCGCGCCAGCTCAGCTAGAAGCCAGTCAGCTCGGAACCTGAATCACCGGCGCAGCCGCGCCAGCAGCCCGTACCGCTTGCGCCGCGGCCACAGCAGCATCGGCAGCACATTGCCGCCGATGAATGGCAGCAGCAAAATGCCGGAAGATCAGCGGCGGAATCCCAAAGATCACATAGATCCCAATTACCGTCCCAGGCGAAGTCGGCTCTGAATCGCTCGTCGATTTCGGAGCCGCCGCAGGAGCTGGCGCGGGTATCTTCGCATCCAGCTGGTGCAATGCGGTATCGGCCTTCTTCTCTGAAGTCTCCACCGAAAAGCCCAGTGTCATAAACGCCAGGAAGACCAGGGACCCATAGAACGCCAGGTGCAGCGTCCAAGCCGCAAACCCCCGCGGCCGCCACCAGAGAAACATCGATCTGAGCCTCGGCACAATCGACGAGACGCCCGGCGTGACCCCAGCCAGTCGCCGCGGCACATGCGCCTGCAGTTGCGTCAGCTCCCGCACCCCGCTCTCCAACTCAGAGTTCAAAGCCATCCGCATTCGGACAACAGCATCGCTGCTGGGCGCCGGCAACTCCGGCAGCTCGGAAATATGCTTTGCTAAGCCAGCCAGTTGTTCAATCAAGGAAGACCGGCGCCTGCGCAGATCATGATCCTGCAGCCATTTGAAGAGCGCTGCCACGGCCGCCGGCACCAGCGCCGAAAGAATAGGCACCGCGATCTTCGTAAAGTTGTCGAACTTCTTACCCGCATCCGGCGGCAGGTTATTGGGGATCGAGTCGGAGATCAGCCAAATGGCAGACATTACGTGCATAGCGGCCAGCCTCAGGAATTAGTCCAGCGATTATGCCACGCTACGCCGTCGTCTTCCCCAACACATACGCGTCAAAGTCCGGCAGCGGCTTCACAAACGGAGCCAGCAGCGCCGCAGCCTGCGCCGTTGTCAGCACGTCGGCGGGGTCAAGCTTGGTGATCTGCGCCGCTGCCGGATCCGGCTCCAGCACATCCTCGCGCAACAGCCGCCCCCGGTCATCATAAGGCCAGATCGTCTCCTCAAAGTTCGAGTAGAGATACATGCAATCCGGCTCTGCCTTCATGCCCTTCAGCTTCAGCATCTCGATCAGAACATCCGCAGAGAGCCCCTTCGGAAGCAGCCCCAGCACCTTCGACGAAAGTATTGACCCGCCCCACACCTGCTGATGCGCCTGCACCGTCAGCGCCACAAAATTGTCGGCCACGGCAACCTGCAGATTTTCGCCGTAGAAGACGCACTGATTCGTCTCGGCCCAGAACTTATACAGATTGCGCACATTCTCTTTGCCGCTGATCGTCGTGTTGAAGCCCAGAGCGTGCAGGTTATAGACAGGATTCTCCACCATCATGTCGTCGGTCAGAACTTCGTCATAGCGTCCAGACATCTCCAGATAGAGATGCCGGCTATACGCCAGCAGCAGGTAGCGATGGCGTGGGTTCGTCGTTACGGCAAGAAGATCGTCGATTGGCGTGAGGGATTTGGTGATGTCGTACTTCGGCATGGTCGTTCCGTCCTCAAATCAGGTTCGCTCCAAGCATCAGGAGGCTGAAGCTTATGGCTCAGCACCCGCGGGAATCAGCGCTTCTGCTGGCCCCGGCCCGGTGTATTTGCGCATCATGTTCCAAACCGTGATGGCAATCAGCACATTGATTCCCACCACCACCAGCAGCTCCCAAAGCTTGGCCACATGCTCCGGCAGGGAAGGATCCGGTGGCGCGGCATAGATGATCATGCGGTGATAGACCGCGAGCGCCGCCAGCACATAGATCGTCACAATCACCACCCAGTTCAGAATCGGCGCCCACGGCCGCGCAGCTTTCTTCTCCGGCGTGTTGTACAGCTTCTGCATCGCCCGCCGCGGCCCCACATCCAGATACCGGTAAGCCACCAGCCAGAACAGCAACCCATAGTAGTAAAACCAGTTCAGCGCCAGCGACGCGACAAGCACATGCAGCGAAATCTCAAAATAGTTACGTGCCCGCACCCAATAGCCGATAAAGTGGCCAAAGGACTGCGGATTGCGATTGAAATAAGAGGCCACCGGCAGCGAAGAAGACAGGAGCGCGATGCGCCCGCCCCAATACCAGAGCCGGCTCTTGAAATGCAGCGAAACAGGCCCGCAGACAAACAGATCCAGCGAAACCACGGCTAAGTGAAAGGTGAAGATGGTAATCGCCTGGCGATTGCCAAAGAGTGGGTTGAGCAGTTCCTGCGGCCGAAAGAATCCTTGATACACCTGCCGCACACCCACCCACACGCCCCACAGAATCAGCGTGGAGTAGAGGATCGTTGCCACGATCGAACTTGTGGTAACTGGCGAGAGATTCATTGGGCACTGACCATAGTGAAATAAAGGGATACAGTCAAACTTTTTTTTCGGGTGCTTCGGCGGCCTTCTCAAGTTGAACGGCTGAGCGATGGCTTTGCGCGAAAACACACCGCGACCTGCCGACTCTGCGATATAGTGTCACGCAACCTCGAAACGTGGCACCATCCCGCATCGAGCCTCACGCAAGGAGAGAACCGTGGCAAGTTTCTGCACCAAATGTGGAGCGGCACTGAATCCAGGAACGCAGTTCTGCACCGCCTGCGGCGCCCCAACAAACGTCGCTCCAGCAACGATCATGCCTCCACCACCGCCTGTCCAAGCCGGTTCGGGCTCGGGTGCCGTCAAAGTCATCCTCATTATCGTGGGTGTCATCATTGCCCTGGGCATCGTCGGCGCCAGCATCTTCGCTTTCACTATCTGGCGCGTCTCGCGAGCCATCCACGTCGAGGGCAATGGCGATAAAGTCACCCTCAGCACGCCGGGTGGCACCTTCAGCGCCAATAATGCCGCCACTTATTCAGCCTCCGACCTCGGTATCGCCATATACCCGGGAGCCACAGGCGCGCATGGCGGCTCAAAGATCGAAACGCCCAACGGATCGGTCGTCACTGCGATCTTCGTTACCACGGATTCCAAGGATCAGGTGGTCAGCTTCTACAAGTCGAAGCTTGGCAACAGTGCACAGATCTTCGACACCGCCAATGGAGCCATCATGTCGATGAAAAGCGGGGAACATGAGTCCGTGATGGTCACCGTCAACGCGAATTCAACGCAGGAGCCGGGCAAGACGCAGATCGCTATCGTGCACTCCCACAGCACAAAGTCCTGATTCCAAAGTCAGGATTGCTGGAAGTCGCATTTGGAACGGCAAAACTTCTCTCTGAATTGTTTTTTTTTTCAGAACTAATGCCACGGCTCGGGGTTTCAGCTAGACAACCGCTGGTTTCTTGTGGCCCGGCTCTGGCGTCACAGTGAAACGGAAGGCGGCCTTCGGCCTGCAGCGCTCCGGATCGACCCAATCATCCGGAAAACCCGCATTGCCGCTGTGAGGGAAGATGAATCCCGCTGGCTCTCCGCATTTGCAATACTCGCTCCGCACGCACCGTCTGGCAGTCGCAACGCTCGTCTACGCAGCTCTGGCCGTCGTATTTCCGGCTCGCGCCTCTGCCCAGTGGCAGCCTCAGGCGCCTCCAACGCAGGACTACGGCCAGTACGCCCCGGACGAGGAGCCCGGCTACAACGCCCAACCCCAATATCAGCCACAATATCCAAATCAACCCTATTCAGATCAGCAGGGCATCCAACCAGGTATCCAACCCAATTATGACCAGCAAGGCACCGATCAGTCCGCAGGCCAGGCGTACCCAGGCCCAGCGCCAGTGCAGACTCAGGCCCCGCTGAACACCGAACAACTCGAGCAACTCGTCGCCCCCATCGCTCTCTATCCAGACACCCTGGTGGCCCAGGTCCTTGCTGCCGCCACCTACCCCGCGCAAGTCGTCGACGCGGATCACTGGCGTCAAGCCCAGGGTTACGCCTCGCCTGAGCAGATCATCGCCGGAGCCAACGTCCAGAACTGGGATCCAAGCATCAAGGCGCTCACCGCCGTCCCGCAGGCCCTCGCCGAGATGGACCAGAACATCCGCTGGACGATCGCCCTGGGCAACGCCTATTACAACCAGCCCCAGGACGTCCTCGACGTCATTCAGATCATGCGTCAGCGTGCCCAGGCCGCCGGTAATCTGCAGAGCGGACCGCAAGAGTCGGTCAACTACAACCAGGGATATATTCAACTTGCGCCCACCAATCCGCAGATCGTCTACGTACCCATGTACAACCCCTGGGCCGTCTATGGCGCGCCCGTTGCCCCTTATCGCGGCTTCTCGCTCGCCGGCGCGTTCGGTTCCTTCTTCAACTCCGCATTTGGATCAGGTGGATTCGGGGCAGGAGGATTAGGATCAGGCGGAATTGGATCCGGCCTGGTCCGCTACGGCCTCGGTATCGCGATGTCTGCCTTCAGCCAAACCCCATGGGGCTGGCTGGGCTGGGGTCTCGATTGGCTCGCGCACAACCTGCTCTTCCATAACTCCGGCTATTACTCTCATAGCTCCACGCTCGTCGATTGGGGACTGCCCCACGGCGGTCCGCGCGCCCCTTACTATCACGGCGTCATGCGTGCCAATCTGCCCAACGGCGGCTATCGCCAGAACGGCTATCGCCCAAACGAATACGGACGCGGCGGCTTCAACGGAAACAACCGCGGCTACGGTTATAACTCAGCCCGCGATCAGGCTTATGGACATCAGAACCCCGGCTACGTCAGCCGCTACGACCGCGGCCCTTCCTTCAATAACCAACTGCGCAATAACCAATTGCCGAGCAACCAATCGCGCTTTCCTGAAGCACAAAGGTACGCGCAGAACGGTTACGCTCATCCGGGAATGCAAGCCTACAATCGCCCCTCGGAGAGCATTGCCCGTCCTCAGCAATTCAACCGCTCTGAACCGTCCTACGGCTCAGGCTTCACCGGCAACAGCGGCATCAATCGCAGCTACGCACCCCGCCCGAATACCTACGGCGGCATGCAGGCCTATCGTTCTCCAAACCCCGTCTTCGGTCATGACGCTTATGGCGGTGGCCGCGACCAATTCGCGGGACACTCGAACAGCTACAGTGGCGGCAACTACGGCGGCAATCGCGGTTTCAGCGGTTATTCCGGCAAACCTGAAAAGTCCGGCTCGTCTCACTTCTTTGGAGGCGGCGGTAAAGCGCCCAAGATGCCCAAAGCCCCTAAAGCTGAAAAAAGTCACGGCGGCGGGCATTCCGGCGGGCATTCCAGCGGCGGCGGCCACGGCGGCCATCATCACTAGCGCCTGTCCGCCCTTGCGCACGCATCGCTGTTAGCCCGCTTCCGGTCGCAGCTGTTTCGATGCGCCGGCCCGGTACAATAAGCCGATGCTGCGCACCATCCAGGCCACGCGATACGCACTCGCTCTTCGCGAAGGAGGCTCGCTGCCCGCCATCGTTGAAGCGGACGACCTTGGTCTCTACGTCGTTAAATTCCGCGGCGCCGGGCAAGGCCCGCTTGCCCTGGTCGCAGAACTCGTCGCAGGTGAGATCGCCCGCGCCCTCGGTCTCAATGTTCCAGAACTGGTCTTCGCCGAGATCGACGCGGCTCTGGGCCGCAACGACCCGGACGCCGAAATTCGCCACCTGCTCAAAGCCAGCGTCGGTCTGAACCTCGCGCTGGATTATCTGCCCGGTTCAACCACCTTCGACCGCGCAGCCGGCGACATTGCCTCGCCTCAAGCCGCATCGATGATCGTCTGGCTCGACGCCTTTGTCCAGAACGTCGATCGTACCCCACGCAATCCCAACCTGCTCGTCTGGCACCGCAAGCTCTACTGTATCGACCACGGAGCGGCGCTCTACTTCCATCACAACTGGGAGACGGCAGAAGCTAAAGTCGCGTCGCCCTTCATTGAATCGCGCGACCACGTGCTGTTGCCCTGGGCAAGCGCCATCCCCAGCGCATCCGCCGAAGCCCATCATCGCCTCTCGCCGGAACTGCTCAGCGCCATTCTCGATCTGGTGCCCGAGGCGTGGCTCGTTTCAGACGCTCACGGCGCCTCAGATCTCAGAGATCGTTATATCGCCTACCTGACGCGCCGCCTCGCCGCGTCTTCCATCTTTGAAGAGGAGGCAATCCGTGCCCATGAACGCCTCCTTTGATTACGCCGTCTTGCGCGTCGTTCCCCGCGTCGAACGGGAAGAGTTCGTGAACGTCGGAGTCATCGTCTTTTGCCTGGAAAAGCGCACGCTCCAGGCTCGCGTTCAAATCAATGAAGCCCGGCTTCTCGCGCTCTGGCCAGGACTCGAGCTCGAAGCCGTCCGCCAGCACGTCCACGCCGTGGAACGCATCTGCGCCGGCGATCCCGAGGCAGGCCCCATCGCCGCGTTGCCACTGCGTGAGCGCTTTCACTGGCTGGTCGCACCGCGCAGCACTATCATTCAGACCTCGCCCGTCCATACCGGAATCTGCACAGAGCCGAAAGGCGTAGTCGATCGTTTATTCGATCAGCTCGTTTCCGGCACCTCGCCACTCGCGTAAGAGTAAGAGTCGAGCTTCAGGCAGCCGCTTCTCACAGATAGCTAAGCCAGCGGCTCTTGTTTCTCGCCTTGACTCCCGCGTACCACCGGCACAGCGGATAGAGCGCAATCACCAGCCCGATCCACACCGCATACGTCACCCACAGCGCGTATCCGAAATTCGCCGGATACACATCGCTCGGCCCACCCATCGATGGCATGCCGTGGAAGATAAACGCAAACGCGCCATTTCCATACCGCATCCACGACGCCAGCACCAGCAGTAGATGGATAGCATAGAAGTGCAGAATGAAATAAAAGAGCGGCACCCGCCCAAAGACGATCAACGGATTTTTAACGGAAAACGCCCGTCCGTAATACCACGCCAGCAATATCAACGCCGGCCCAAGCGTCATCAGCACATAATCGAGCGATGCTGGATACTTCGTGCCGTTGAAGAACGACAGCACCGTGAAGACAAATGATTTCTGCCCCGACCACCGTGACGGATCACCGTAAATATTGATCGCACGCACCACAAGAAACGCCGCGCACGCGGCCAGGCCAAGCCGCAACGTGATCCGCCGCCGCCGGTTCTCCTCCATCAGCAGCACTTCGCCAAAGCAGAAACCCGCTCCCATGACGCCAATCCACGGCAGCAGCGGATAGACGACAAACGCCACACGCCCCGCGCCCATAATCACCCCGGGCTGATGCAGCAAATTCCAAATCCAGTGCCAATTGCCAAAGCGGTCGGCAGCAATCGGATCCAGCAGATTATGCAGCACAATGATCGCTATGCTCAGCGCCGCCAGCAGCCGCATCGGTAACTGCACCAGCGCAGCCATCAACAACAGGCACGCGCCAAAGATATAAAGCACCAGCAGCAGAATCAGATTCTTCGGTGAAAGGTTCAGCGTATACGCAAACTGCATCACCGTAACTTCCAGCACCAGGAACCACAGCCCGCGTGTCGCCAGAAACCAAGAGAGCTCGCCCTTGCTACGCAATTCTCCGCGCCCGCCGCGCCGCCACCAGAGGTAAGCTCCAGCACCCGCGCAGAACATAAACACCGGCATGCAGAAATGCGTAATCCATCGCGTGAAGAACAGGATCGGCGTCGTGCGGCTCAGATCCGTAGGCGAGTAGATCATTGCATCGCGATGGAAGAAGTCGCGTACATGGTCCAGCGCCATGATGATCATCACCGTGCCGCGCAAAGCGTCCAGACCAGACAATCGCGAGCTCAAAGGCGCTCGAACTTCCATCCGAAATTCCTCGCAATGAGAAGAGTCATAGTGATGAGAAATGCACAGCTATGAAAAGCACTTCGTTATGAGAACCGCGTACGGCGCAAAGCCATTCCGCCAACGATGAGACTGATCAGCAGTACGGCGCCCAGCACCGCCGTCCATCCCAGATTCATCGCCAGAGCCGGCCGTGTCGCCTGCAAGCCAAGCCACACAAAGACCGCAGTCGCCGTCGCCACAATCAGATAATCCCACCAGCGCCGCGGCCGCCCGGGCAGGGAAGCGCCATCCATTGCCGCCAGCGTCCGTTCTTGATCTAAGCCGTAGCGCTCGCACTCCCGCACAATCGCCAGATCGCGCGATCGCTGCTCATCATTCCCCGCCACGGCAGAGCTGATCAGAGCCGCACCCATCACCATCGTCAGCGATCCGGCAATCACAAGGATTTTATGCGTCCAGTCCGCGCCCGCCAGTTCGCCAAAAACCAGCGCCCCCCAGCACAATCCCCATAGCTGATTCGTATTTGACAGCGGAATCCCGCGCCCAATGCCCAGATACTTCGCCGCATATTGCTGAAAAAGATCGCCGATCACCCATACAAACCCGCCCAGAAAGAGCCAGAAGAGCGCTCCGCGCGCCAGGCGCATCTCGTGCAGAATCGCCCCCGGTCCACCGCCCAGCGCAAACGCCAGCGTCACCACCGTCACCAGCTCGCCCACCGTAAACGCCGTAACAAATGAGAGCGGATTCATCCCGCTCAGATACGCTTTCCTATAAGGCACATACATCGTGCCCCACATCAGGCTCGCGCCCACCGCCGCCAGCACACCCTGCACCGCATGCGGAGCAGCCACGCCACCTGTCCCATGCATGCTGCTGAACCCCAAAAGCACCGCCGCAACCACCGTAGCCAACGCTCCCAGCAGCACCCGCGCCACTACCAGCCGTCCCGCGCCAGCCAGCTCGCGAAAGAGAATCCGCGCCCAGAACAATCCAATCAGCGCATTCGCATTCCATAGAGGAAACGCAATCGCCAGCCCCACATCGCGAATCGCGTACACCGTCAACGTATTCGCCACTGCCCACAGCGCCCCGGCCAGCAGCGCCCACACAATCAAGTGCGGCTTGCTGCGCAGGTCGTCGGCCACAAAGCCCGTGCCCTTCAGCAGCGTAGGAACCGTCCATCGCGCTGTAAAGACGCCAGCCACCATGCATAGCGATATCGTGAACGGCGAGAGCCCCGTCGTCACCAGCTTCGTTGGAGCCTCCGCCGCTCCCAGCCACACGCCCGCCGTAAGGCCCGCAATCACACCCAGCCGATGTAGCGCAATCGCAGGACGTGCCGGCGGTGTCACGGTCCCTGCCGTTGCGGTCTGTGCCGTTGTCGTGGGCATCCCAGGCTCCTCAGTGCAGAATTCCTAGTGCAGGGCAATCAGCAACACAATGCCTGCAAGCAGCACCGCAAACGGTGCCAGAAACTGGCTGTCCGTCAAGATGGCTTTGGTGCATCCTGACTTGCCGGGTTCAGATTTGTCCAGCTGAGGAGAAGGCATAGTAGGCGTGGCTCTGGCGTACTCGTAAAAACCACACCCTAGCGGGACGCGCCCAGCCGTGTCAATCGGGCCTTCGCGGTCCCTCTGTGGCTGGCAGCCTTCCGCCGCCGTGATTTACCCTTGCAGAGGTATGAGATTCGCATCCCACGCACGCCCCCTGTTCGCCTTCACCCTGACGCTGGCCTGCTCCACAGCTACCCTCTGGGCGCAAGACACTCCCCCGGCTCCCGCATCTCAAGCTCCTGCCACGCAAGCCCCTGCCAAGCCTGCCGAAGAGCTCCCCGACGGCCCTGCCCCGCAGGCTTCCGTCACCATCCATCCCAACGGCCCCATGGTCATCTTTGACACCTCCATGGGCCGCATCAGCTGCCAGTTCTACCAGAAGCAGGCACCCAAGACCGTCGCCAACTTCATCGGCCTCGCAACCGGCACCAAGGAATGGACCGACTCCGAGACGCACAAGAAGATGCATAAGCCGTTCTTCGACGGCACCACCTTCCATCGCGTCATTCCCGACTTCATGATCCAGGGCGGCGATCCGCTTGGCACCGGCATGGGCGACCCCGGCTACACCTTCGACGACGAGTTCGACCCCGCCCTCAACTTCGACGCGCCCGGCAAGCTGGCCATGGCCAACTCCGGCCCCAACACCGACGGCAGCCAGTTCTTCATCACCGAAGTCGCCTACCCGTCGCTCAGCCAACACTACTCGCTCTTTGGCCAGTGTGATGAGGACGGCGTGGAGGTCGTCAAAGCCATCGCCCGCGTCGAACGCGATGGCAATGACAAACCACTCGCTCCCGTAATCCTGCGCAAAGTCACCATCGTTCCTGAAGGAAAGCCTGTGCCACCACCGCCCGCCGGCAGCACGCCAGCGGCCGCAAAGCCGGCCACCGGTCCGGCAGGGAACTGAAAAACCGATATCCTTCCGCAAGCCGCCTGAAGTTCCAAGCAAGTCTGGCGATGCCTTGCGCCATCTAACCCACGAACGCACCTTCAAAAACACAGGAGTTTCTCATGGCACTTACCCCCGGTACCTACGCCATCTTCAACACCACGGAAGGCAAGATCACCGTCAAGCTTTTTCCGGAAGACGCCCCCATCACGGTTGCCAACTTCGTCGAGCTGGCTGAAGGCGCTCGCGAGTGGACGCACCCGGTTACCGGCACAAAGTCCAAGAACAAGCTCTACGACGGCACCATCTTCCATCGCGTCATTCCCGACTTCATGGTTCAGGGTGGCGATCCGGCCGGCACCGGCATGGGCGGCCCCGGTTATCGTTTCCAGGATGAGACCAAGGGCTCGCGCCATAAGTTCGACAAGCCCGGCAAACTGGCGATGGCCAATGCCGGCCCCGGCACCAACGGCAGCCAGTTCTTCATCACCACAGTCCCCACCGATTGGCTCACCGGCAAGCACACCATCTTCGGCGAAGTCGTCGAAGGCCAGGATATCGCCGAGAAGATCACCCGCGTCCCGCGCGGCTCGCAGGACAAGCCCGTTAAGCCCGTTGTCCTCGAATCCGTCGTCATCGAGCGCGTAGCCTAGCTTCACTGTTCGGAACAAACTGCCGCGGCCTCGTCCAGCAATACCGGCGAGGCCGCGGTTTCTTCTTGCGCGATATCTGAAATCTCCATCTGCCAGGCGACATGCGGCTCAACCCATCGATGGATGCTCTCAGTTTCCTCATCCCTTACAGTTATTCCCAATCTATAAACCGAAAACAGAGTTCCTGTTACGGGAAGCGGGTGCTGTCGAGTGGAAGTTGTCGCGAAAAATGAGCCAACTCCCACTGTCATGATTACGTTGCTCGATTCTCCTATTGCTCAGGATCTTTGCTACGGACATCTCTGAAACGCTTCGGAGTTGATACTTGTTTAAGATCACTTTGGCGCTGGCCCACACCGGCATCCTCTTGTTGGGCGCAGCCCTGCCTCTTCATGCTCAAACGAACGTCATATCTAAATGGCAACAGCGCGCCACTGAGACGCAGTCCACACAGCCGGCCTGGGCTCCGCCGCTGGTCGCGCCCTATCCCATGTTGATCCAGGTCTTCCGCGCCGACTTCTCAAGGCAGATCACGCCCGCGCATACCGATACCTGGAACTATGGCACCGGCCGTGGCCTCAATCTGGTCCCCGGCTTCAACAGCGAGATCGACCTCTATTACCCGCCCTACATCCAGCACAACGCCAAAGGCGCCTTGGACGGCTTCGGCGACGTCGGCTTCCTCGCCAAATACCGCCTCTTATCCGCCAATGAAAAGCACGGCAATTACATGCTCGGCGCGCAGGTTGCAGCCACCATCCCCACTGGCAGTCACAGTAACGGAAGCACGGATGCATCCGTCTCGCCAACATTACTAGCCGGCAAAGGCTGGGGACAATTCGATGTGATCTCGTCTTTGGGTGGAACGTTACCGACCGCAGATGTCACAAAACTCGGCCGTAGCATCGCCTGGAATACCACCGCGCAATACCGTATCCACCGCTACTTCTGCCTGGAAATCGAGGACAACGCCACCTGGTATTACGGTGGCAAGAACGACGGCAAGATGCAGAATTTCTTCACCCCTGGAATGGTCTTCAGCAAATTCAAATTTCACCCGCAGGATACAAAGAGCCGACCAGCCATCGCTTTCGGCGGCGGCGAGCAGATCGCGACATCCAGTTTCCATACCTACAACCACAGCCTGGTCTTCACCAGCCGGCTTGTCTTCTAGCGAGCGCCACAAAAAAAGGCTGCCGTGGAGGCAGCCTTTTTCGTGGCAGAGAACCAAGCTTAGACGCCAATCACCGCGCAGAGCTCCTTCACCGCCTCAGCAGACTTCTTCAGCGCGGCCTCTTCCTCAGGCAGCAGCTTGATCTCGATGATCTGCTCCAGCCCCGCCGCGCCCAGCTTGCATGGCACGCCGATGTAATAGCCCTCGATGCCGTACTCACCCTGCAGATACACAGCGCAAGGCACAATCTTCTTTTTGTCCTTCAGAATCGCTTCCACCATCTCCACAGCGGCCGCTGAAGGAGCGTAGTAAGCAGATCCCGTCTTGAGATGCTTCACGATCTCCGCGCCGCCATCGCGCGTTCGCTGCACAATGGCCTCAAGCCGGTCTTTCGGAATCAACTCCGTGATCGGAATTCCCGCCACAGTCGAGTAGCGCGGCAGCGGCACCATCGTATCGCCGTGTCCGCCCAGCACAAACGCCGTGACGTTCTCGACACTGACATTCAGCTCTTCTGCAATGAACGTGCGGAAGCGCGCCGAATCCAGAATCCCGGCCATCCCGATCACCCGCTCGCGATTGAACCCCGACTGCTTGAACGCCGCCTGCGCCATCGCGTCCAGAGGATTCGAAACGATAATCAGAATCGCCTCAGGCGACTGCGCCACCACCTTCGCCACCACATCCGACATGATCTTGTAGTTGGTGTGCAGCAGGTCATCGCGGCTCATGCCCGGCTTGCGCGGAATACCCGCCGTAATCACCACGATGTCCGAATGTGCCGTCGCAGCGTAGTCGTTCGCTCCCGTCACATGCACATCGCGCTTCTCAATCGGCATCGCCTCCAACAGGTCCAGAGCCTTGCCCTGAGGAATACCCTCCACCACATCAATCAGCACCACATCCGCAAGCTCTTTCGCCGCGATCCAGTGTGCCGCCGTGGCGCCCACGTTGCCAGCGCCTACAATGCTTACTTTCTTCCGCATGATTCTCCTTTGGTGTTGGTCCGGGTGCAATGCCACGCATCACACTCCGGACTCCACACGTGTTGTCCTACATATTCGCAATGATCTTCGTAGCAAACTCGCTCGTTCCGACCTTGGTCGCGCCCTCAAGCTGCCGCGCAAAGTCGTACGTCACCGTCTTCTGCACGATCGTCTTCTCCAGCGAGTCCTCCACCAGCTTTGCCGCTTCTTTCCAGCCGAGGAACTCCAGCAGCATCACGCCCGAGAGAATCACCGATCCGGGGTTGATCATGTCCTTGTCCGCGTACTTCGGCGCCGTCCCGTGTGTCGCCTCAAAGACCGCAAAGCCGTCGCCGATATTCGCACCGGGAGCAATGCCCAGCCCGCCCACCTGCGCCGCCGCAGCGTCGGAGATGTAGTCGCCGTTCAGATTGCTCGTCGCCAGCACGCTGTAGTCTTCCGGGCGAATGATGATCTGCTGGAAGATCGAGTCCGCGATGCGGTCGTTCACCAGGATCTTCTTCTTCCACTGTCCATCGCCGTGGCTCTTCCCGATCGAGTCCACCACTGCTTTCACCTCGGCATAGAGCTCCTGCCGGAAAGCGTCGGTGCCAAACTCAAGGCCGGGCTCAACCAGCGCAGCGTTCTCCTCGATCGTGATCTTCGGATTGGCTTCGATATTGCC
>Ga0206920_1095_pt1 | contig 21925 bp, 16 predicted proteins | sample Alteio_BWOrgHeat_65_FD_152934 | JGI IMG/M metagenome (GOLD analysis project Ga0206920, IMG submission 152934) | Enriched cells from forest soil in Barre Woods Harvard Forest LTER site, Petersham, Massachusetts, United States -... | ecosystem: Environmental > Terrestrial > Soil > Temperate forest >...
CGGGAGGGCTCTCAGGTCGCAAACAGAGTCCCTGAGGGTTACACGGTGCCACAGCCGACTAGATTCGCTGGAAAGCGCGTTGAATGTCTCTATGCGAGTAGCGCAAAGCGATCGGCCTGCCGTGAGGACATGCCGTAGGGTGCTCGGTCTTGCTGAGCTCCGTCAGAAGCCAGTCGATCTTCGCATAATCCAACGGCTGATTGATCTTGATCGCCGCATGGCAGGCAATCGATGCAGCGATGCGTCGTCGTCGAGCCTCTGCATTTTCGTTCTGCTGGTTGCGATCAGGAACAGCGAGCACCTCTTCGAGCATCTGCTCAAGTTCACGTCCTTCAAGGCCCACGGGAGCAGCTTTGACCGCGAGCGTTCGAGGCCCGAACGGTTCAGCTTCGAAGCCGTTCCGGTCAAGTTCATCGGCAATCTCAGCAAAGGTGATCATCTGCGCCGGAAGCAGATCGATCAGCAACGGCATCAGCAGCCGTTGTCGCTGAACCTGCTCGGTATCGCGCTCGTGAAGAACTTTTTCGAAAAGAATGCGCTCGTGAGCAACGTGCTGATCGATGATCCACAGTCCCTCTTCGTTCGTAGCGAGGATAAAAGAGTCACGTAGCTGCCCGAGAGGCTTCAACGTTGTCAGTGCATTCAGCGTGTCTGTCTGTTGCGGAGCGGCACCATAGGCCCCACCTTCCGCCTCGTCATACCCAGTCGGAATCGAGTGCCCGGAAAAAGCAAAGCGCCCCGGCGAAGGAGGAACAATCGGTGCCGACAGGTCGAAGGTAGGAGACCTAATCGCAGCTACATGAAACGTCTCAGTGTCCGCCGCGTTGTACGCTTCCGACTGCGGAACGAGTCTCGGTTCGGCGACAGGTTGAGGAATCGCGCCTTCACCACCGGGCAGCGGGCGCACATCGAGAAGTAGGGAACTGGACACACCATGCGGGCCGCTACCCACAGCATTTGCAAAACTGGCCGCAGGCCGAGCCTGCATCAGAATTGTGCGTACCGTGTCGCGAATAAAGTCATGCACAAAACTGGGCTGGCGAAAACGAACCTCAGTCTTCGCAGGATGAACATTCACATCAACCTCCTGTGGCGGCATCTCAAGAAAGAGAAGCACTACAGGGAACGATGTTGGTGGCAGAATATTGCGGTAAGCCTCACTCAGCGCATGCAGCACAAGCTTGTCCCGAATCAACCGCTGATTGACGAAGATGTAGATAGAATTGCGATTCAGTTTCTGCAACTCCGGCTTGGAGAGGAATCCCGTAATGCGCAGAAATCCAGGCTCAGGCGGAGTCCAATCTTCGTCGCGTTTCCAGGGCGGAGGTTCCGGCACTCCACTGCGAGTAAAGTCCATCTCCGCTGTGATCGGCAGCATGTAATTGCTCGTATCTTTGCCGAAGATCTGGAAAAGCCGGTCAGCCGCACCGGCCACAGCGGGCGCAATCAGAAGAGCCTGCGTCGCGGAGTGCAACTCAAAATGTTTTGTCGGATGAACAAGAGCATAGTGCGTCACAAGTGCCGCGATGTGCGAGAGCTCCGTCTGCTCCGATTTCAGAAATTTCCGCCGAGCCGGTGTATTGAAAAAGAGATCGCGAAGAGTGATCGTAGTGCCAACGGGAAGCCCTGCATCCTCGACTCGCTGAATCGAGCCTCCTGCGATCTCAAGTACGGTGCCTGCGTCATCTTCAGTGGTCCGGGTCTCGAGTTGCAGACGCGACACGCTCGCAATCGAAGGCAACGCTTCACCGCGAAATCCTAAGGTAGCGATTGACAACAGATCATCCGAGCTGCGGAGTTTACTCGTAGCATGCCGTTCAAACGCCAACAGGGCGTCGTCGCGACCCATCCCATGGCCGTTGTCGATGATGCGGATGAGTTTCCGTCCACCGCCTTCAACTTCAATGCGAATCCGGTTCGCCCCCGCATCGAGCGAGTTTTCAAGCAGCTCTTTGACAACAGAAGCGGGACGTTCGACGACTTCTCCGGCGGCGATCTGATTCGCCACGACGTCAGAGAGAATTCGAATGCGGCCCATGGAAAGATTGTAAGGGGCGGCTTACTTTTCCTGAGGATCAGGCCTCGGATTCACCGTGCTCATCCCCGGCAGAATTTTCGAAGTTGCCTTGAACTTCCTGTAATCCGAGTCCACAACCTTCACGGTTCCATTCATGCCGGCGAACAGAAGAAAACGAAAAGACCCCTGACCCTCAAACCGCGCAGGTAACCACACCTCATCATTGACCTTCCGTTGCTCCATCGAAAAACTCGTCCCCTTCTGAACATTCACCACAAGGCCGCCACCAATTTTGAAGTTATTGATGAAGCGCCCCTCCGCCTTTACCAGCACCTTGTCCTGCTCATCCATCCACGCGGTTCCTGCTACATTTCGAATCACATCCTCCATCCGGTTCTTCGTCTTAGCCTTCGGATCACCTGCAAAATCGACTGCAATCACATCACGCCCGTTCACCTGTTCGCGCCGCGCATTCGTGAAACTTCCCAGCTCGAGTAATCGCGACACGGTCACCAGATCCTCTCCACGCGAGTCGGTCTCCTTGCCCTTTGCGTCGGCCTTCGCGCGTCTCTCCTTCGCTTTGGAGACTGCTTTATCGATCCTGTCACCCTCTTTTTTCTGCTCGTCGGCACTCAGCTCTTTGCCATCTTTCTTCATCAGCCGATGGACTTCGACACCCTCCAGCCAAAACACGTCATATTCCGTAGTTTCGGTCTTCTTCACTCCTCCATGCCCGTCCATCTGTGCTCCCGTCACAGTTGACCGGTACAGATAATCCTTCTCGACCGCCTCAGAAGTCTTCTCGTTCGCCTCGACGGCTCGCAGCAGGGCCGTAATATCCGGCAGCGGTCGCATCTCCGGTACCGTATTCTCAGGCTTCGCGTCAACCGCCTGCTGTTGTTTTGGAGATGCTGTCGACCTCTGACCAAATGCGACCCAACCAGATGGATTCAGGATCCCAAATCCAATCGCTATTACCAACGCTCCTCGAACCACCCCTGCCATATTCCCACTATAGTTGGCTAACCTCAACGCCGAAACGATGGTCCAATCAACGACCCTGCTCGCGGACAAATATCGGATATTTCAACTCTCAGACCCGTCCAAGCCGGAAAGCTGAGTTCCAGCCCTAAGCATACTGGATCCAATACTTTGTCAGATTGTCTTACTCCGGACATTCTGCGCTTAAACCCTTCTCCTATCCCCAAAGGATAGAAGAATTTGCACAAATCTATTACCCGGACATACAACACTATCCTTTTGTCATCGAATTAGAGTACAGTGTGGTCGTACCACTATTCGTCTCGGGCTCGCTCCATCGTTGAGACACAAGAAAGAACAGGATCGTTTGAGCCACCAGACACTCAAACTCGGAAACTCCGACGACGTCATCGTCGCACTCAAGCCCGTCACTGCGGGGCAGTCGCTCAACGGGTCCCGCCTGGTCGCGCTCTCCGACATTTCCGCCGGCCACAAACTCGCCATCCGCCCCATCGCTCACGGCGAACCAGTGCGTAAATTCAACCAGATCATCGGCTTCGCATCCCAACCCATCGCGCCCGGCGAACTCGTCCACACCCACAACCTCATCACCCACGACTTCGAGCGCGACTATGCAATCGGTTCCGACACTCACTCCGTTGCACTCCTCGAAGCCCCCGCCACTTTCCAGGGATTCATCCGTCCCGACGGCCGCGTTGCCACCCGCAATTACGTTGGTATCCTCACAACGGTCAACTGTTCCGCTACCGTAGCCCGTCGCATCGCGGCCCATTTCACTCCAGAGATCCTCAGCGCCTTCCCGCACGTCGATGGAGTCGTCGCCATCACCCATGGCACCGGTTGCGGCATGGCCGAGCACGGCGAGCCAGCCGACCTTCTCCGTCGCGTCTTCGTCGGCTACGCGACGCACCCCAACTTCGCCGCGGTCCTGCTTCTTGGCCTCGGATGCGAAACCAACCAGATCGAACCACTCATTACCCTTACCGGAGACACCGGCGCGCTCCGCACTGCCACTATTCAGGAAGACGGCGGCACAGCTCCGTCAGTCCAAAAAGGCATTGCCACGGTCTACGAGATGCTCGCCAAAGCAGATCAGCGCCGCCGCACCGAAGTCCCCGCATCCAAACTCATTCTAGGCCTTCAGTGCGGCGGTTCCGACGCCTACTCCGGCATCAGCGCCAATCCTGCGCTCGGCGTGGCTGTCGACATCCTCGTCCGCAACGGCGGCATCGCCATCCTCTCCGAAACCCCCGAGATTTACGGCGCCGAGCATCTCCTTACCCGTCGCTCCTCCACTCCCGAGGTCGCGCAGCGCCTCATCGATCGCATCCGCTGGTGGGAGGAATACACCGCCCGCCATCGCGGCTCCATCGACAACAATCCCCAGCCCGGAAACAAGACCGGCGGCCTCACCACCATCCTCGAAAAGTCGCTGGGCGCGGTCTCCAAAGCAGGCACCACTAACCTCAATGACGTCTACCTCTACGCCGAGCCCGTCCACACCCCTGGCCTCGTCTTCATGGACTCCCCCGGCTTCGATCCAGTTTCGGCCACCGGCCAGGTCGCCAGCGGGGCTAACGTTATCTGCTTCACAACGGGCCGCGGCTCGGTCTTCGGCTGCAAGCCCACCCCCTCGCTCAAAATCGCGTCCAATACTACCCTCTACAACCGCATGTCCGACGACATGGATATTAATTGTGGCACCATCATCGATGGCGAAGAGAACGTAGAGCAGGCGGGCCAAAGAATCTTCGAAGAAATCTTAGCGATGGCCTCCGGCAAACTCACCCGCAGCGAAATTCACGGCTTCGGCGAAGAAGAGTTCCAACCTTGGCTCCAAGGTGCAACACTATAGCGAGTACCGGTCAATAGTTTTTTAACCTCTTTTGCGTGATTTACTTTTACCGCAAAAGCCGCAGGCCCTCGACGGACGGCACGAAGTAATAGGATCCGGTCAGCGGCTCGGTAAAGCGCGTGAGCGCATCGCGCGTGCCGTTGACCAGCCCCGCCATACTATCGAGCATCTTGGAAAGCCGCTTCTGATCTGCACTGAATCCAACAAACACGGTTCCGTGATCCTCTACATTTCCATACGGCATGTTGCGACGAAAGATGTGGCCAAATTCGTCCTGATCGGTGCGAGCAACATGCGAATCTTCTGGCTTGTTCTCGAGCTCGATGCTGTCGGGCTTGGTGCGTCCCATGATGAGCTCTTGCTGATGGGCCGGAAGAGCTTCCCAATGAGCCGTTTGGTGTCTCCATTTTTGAAGCAATAATACAGAGCCTGCAGCACCGGGAGTTCCCTCGGGCAAAAGTGCATAGGCTGGAGCATCGAGTAGCGTTGGATTTTCCGACCCGTCGATGAAGCCCGTAAGGTCACGATCATGCCGGTAAGCCCAACTCGAGGTTTCCTCCGCTAAGGATGCGAGGCCAGCGAGGTCATGAATCACTGAGCGGGCCATATCGAAGATCACATCATATGCACTGCCGGAGAGCCATACGAGTGCGTCGTGCTGCGTAGCTGGCATCACGAATCCATCAATGCCTCGAACTTCACGATTGAAACCCTCCACGCCGGGAGGAGTATCGTCTGGCGCTAGCTCGTGCCACAGCTCAGGCCGGAAGCCGATGACGAAGTTCACCCCTCCTGTAGTGGTGCGTGGTTCACGAATAGCGGAGATTGCCGAAGCGAACTCGTTGCGGTTCTTTGCGTCCAGAACATCGAACTCCAGGTAAGCGTGAGAAGAGGTTCCAAGAGCGAAGATTCCTGCCTGAGGCGTGTACATTCGCGCATTATATCGGGCACCAATCTCAAGCTAACCTGATGCCTTTCGGACACGTGCGTCTTCTCGCCAAAAGGGCTAGCATAGAAATAGTCGCGAAAATCAATTTTTCGTGCCACACAGACCTGAAGCGAGGAAACAATGGCCAGCAAGGCAGAAACACTCACCGCACCAGCCGCGGGAGTGCAGGATCGCGAACAAATCTTTGACACATTTCGCCGCTGGGGATATCTCCAGGCTAGTCTCGATCCGCTAGGTCAATACCTTCCGCCCGAACCCTTTCCTATCGCCACCACACCCGAGGGCGACATCGCCGCCGAAGCCCGCAGCTACTACTGCGGCAATTTCGCCGTAGAGTTCATGCACATACCAAACCTGGAGCAGCGCCAGTGGCTCCAGGATCAGATCGAGCGCCCCGCCCCCAAACAGGATCAAGCCCATATTCTCACCCAGCTCATCCGCGCCGATCTCTTCGAGCAGGTCATCCAGCAGCGCTACCTCGGCACCAAGCGATTCTCTCTCGAAGGCCTCACCGTCCTGATTCCATTTCTTGATCAGGTCTTCTCCACTGCATCCGCAGCAGGAGTCACGCGCTCCATTATCGCTATGGCGCATCGTGGCCGCCTCAATGTAATGACCAACACCATCGGCCGTTCCCCATCCGAAATCTTTGCCAAGTTTGAAGACGTCGACCCGCGCAGCGTCCTTGGCGGCGGCGACGTCAAGTACCACATGGGCGCAACAGGCGAATACACCTCCCCTGGAGGCAAAACCGTTGCGCTCCATCTCGCCTCAAACCCAAGCCATCTCGAAGCCGTCAACCCAGTCGTAATGGGCCGAGCTCGAGCCTGGCAGATTCGCATCGGCGAAGAAGGCAAGCAGCAAGTCCTTCCCATCATTCTCCACGGCGACGCGGCCTTCGCAGGGCAGGGAATCACCGCCGAGTCCCTGAACTTCGCAGCTCTCACCGGCTACAGCATCGGTGGCACCATGCACATCATCACCAACAACCTCCTCGGCTTCACCGCCAACCCCGAGGAGTCCAACTCTACCCGCTTCTCGACCGACTTGGCCAAGCGCCTTCCCATCCCCATCTTCCATGCCAACGGTGAAGACCCTGACACGGCGATGCGCATCGCCGCCATCGCCGCAGAGTATCGCCAGCGCTTCCACTCCGACGTGGTCGTCGACCTGATTGGCTACCGTCGCTACGGCCACAACGAGACTGACGATGCCACCGTCACTCAGCCGCGCCGTTATGCTGCTATCAAAGAGCGCCCATTCCTCTACCAAACCTATGCAAAATCCGTCGGCGTAGACCCCGCATCCGAAGCCAAGGCCATCCAGGAAAAATTCCTCGCCGATCAAACCACTGCGACTAAATCCAAACGCCCCAAGCTCTCCAGGCTTCCGGAATACTGGAAGCCCTATCACGGCGGCGAACTCACCGAGGCCGATGCCAACCTCCGCACTGGTCTCTCCGCCGAGCGAGTTCTCGAACTCTCACGCCTTGCCACCAACTATCCTCCTGGCTTCCACATCCACCCCAAGGTTCAGAAGCTCTACGAGCAACGCATCGAGATGGCGGAGGGCAAACGCCTTTTCGATTACGGCGCAGCTGAGCTTCTCGCCTATGCCTCACTTCTTACCGAGGGCACTCCCGTCCGCCTCGCCGGGCAGGACTCGCAGCGCGGCACCTTCAACCAGCGTCACTCCGTCCTCGTCGACATGGAGACCGAAGTCCGCTATACCCCGCTCGATCACATGTCGGACAAGCAGGCACGTTTTGAGGTCCACAACTCACTCCTCTCCGAAGCCGCTGCCCTCGGCTTTGAATACGGCTATGCTCGCGACTACCCTGAAGCTCTCGTCCTCTGGGAAGCCCAGTTCGGCGACTTCGTCAATGGAGCGCAATCCATCATCGATCAGTTCATCGCCGCCGGCGAAGCCAAATGGGGCTTGCTCTCCGGAGTCGTCATGCTCCTCCCTCACGGTTACGATGGCCAGGGCCCCGAGCACTCCTCTGCACGCATGGAGCGCTTTCTCCAACTCGCCGCCAGCGAGAACATGGTCATCGCGCAGCCCTCGAACGCATCCCAGTACTTCCATCTCTTGCGCCGCCAGGCACTCCGCTCCTGGCGCAAGCCACTCGTCGTCTTCACTCCTAAGTCGATGCTCCGCCATCCCGACGCGTCTTCACCGGTTTCAGAATTCGCCAAGCCTGCATTTGAAAACGTCCTGCCCGACAACGACGTTACCAACCCGCGCCGCCTCCTAGTCTGCACCGGCAAGATCGGCCACAACCTCCGCGTCGAGCGAGCAAAACGCAAAGACATGTCCGTGGGCATCATCTTCATTGAACAGCTTTACCCATGGCCAGAAGCTGAGCTTCAGGCCGCCCTCGACCAACACCCTAACGCACCGGACATCGTCTGGGTCCAGGAAGAACCTGCGAACATGGGCGCATTCTCCTACGTCATGCCCGAGCTGCGCCGCATGGCAGGCAACCGTACTGTTCTCAGCGTCAAACGCAGCGCAAATGCCTCACCAGCAACCGGCTCTGCCAAGGCCCACGAAATCGAGGAAAAGACTCTCATCGACTTGGCTCTCGGCTCCGCCGTATAGAAAATTCGGACTGAAATCCATTCACCCAGCGCGGTTTAACTGGAATGGAAGGATTTTTTCACCGGGTGAAAAGAAAACGGCTTCGCGCGAGTTTTAGGCAACCTTATTCGCCTGTTAACCTCTCTACCTCTTGTGGAGTGGTATTTATTAGAAGTACTCTACTTCTGTCCGAAATTGCTATAGGCCAAATTTTCTGCCCTGGATTGTTTTCACTTAGCCCTGCAGACTTTGTAGCCTTTGGGTTGCCTAATCTGTTTTCCGGAACCCTGATTTCTCTATCAGCAAGAACATAGAGCCAATAAAGGAATGACCGTCAAGGCGTGTCAGCGTATTCGGCTGGCTGCTTCTTGAAGGTCAAATTATCTCGTTGAAAACCACTCTCCGCGTACGAGCCCTTTAACGGGGTTGAGGGAGATTAAGACAAATATCGCGACATCAACGGGTTCGTGTTTAGCTCGATTTGGCGTCAACCCACAAACCTATAGGGCCCCGCTATCGCGGAATCTCTAGGAGGACTAAATGAACAAGGCATTAAAAATAAGCGCAATCGTCGCCGCGTTGGTAGTTGCCGCCACCACATACGCGTCGGCCGATTCACTTAATCTCGCCAGCTACGGCTCTACCGCCGGCTTCTCTCAGCCTGGCGTCAACACAGCTTCGTTGAACAACACTGCCGTAATGTTCAACCCAACCTTCCAGTCTCTCCTGGGATCATCCACTCCGCAGCTTCCGACGACCACTACGGCCTTCGAACTCAATTCTGCGGCTTTCTGGGTGGCTCCGGCGGCTGGTAGTGCGTGGGTCGGTCCCGCAATAGATGCAGGTCCCACCGGCAACAACAATCCTCCGGGTGGCTTCTACACCTACACCACTACCTTCAATGCAGCAGGAGGAAGTTACAGTGGCGTTCTTAACATCGCTGCGGATGACACTGCTGACGTCTGGCTGAACTTCGGTACTGCCAGCCAGCAACAGCTCGTCGCCCTCTCGAACCTCGGCAGTGATACCAGGTGCTCCGATAACGGACCCACTTGCGGTTCACTGGATGCAATTACACTCAACGGCTTATCGCTTCTTGCCGGCGTCAACACCCTTTCCTTTGTCGTAGAGCAGAAAGGTTTTGGGGCAACTGGCGGATCATTCGATCCCACCGGCTTGGACTTCGCCGCAACCCTCACCCAGTTGTCTACCTCAACAGTTCCCGAACCCAGCACGCTCATTCTCCTTGGCACGGGCTTGGTAGGTTCTGCCGGTGCCCTGTTAAGTCGTAAACGTCTGTAGCTTGCTTCACACATTGGTCTCAACGAAATTGGCAGTCTGAATCCAGAAATAGAGCGCTTTTCCAGCTAACTCGATTTCTTTCAATCTTTACCGGATGAAGGCTGCCAGTTTGGTTCTGCCTCCCACCCCCAAGCCATCCCCAAAGGGCAAAAGTTTTCCCTTGCAAAGACACTGCATTTTCCCTCATACCTGCAAAAACATGCAGGTAATTGACAGGGGAAGTGCGCGTTATCGCCCCCCTTTTTCTAAGTGGCTCAAAAACAAAGACATAGGATTCCACACAAAAACCGTGAAGTTGGCATGGCAAATGCTTCATCAGGAGCATAAGCATTACCTGAACATTGAAGTTCATTGGCTGTCCTGGCTGCAACCCTCTCTCCGCGTACGTGCCCTTTATTAAGGGTTGAGGGAGATTAAGACAAATCCTGGGGGAACAAAACGAGTTGAACTGTACGGCTTGGATTTGGCGCCACCCGCAACCGAACGATTAGGGCCCCGCGAACGAGCGGAAATTCTAGGAGGAATTGAAGAATGAAGAACTTTCTTAAAGTAAGCGCAATCGTCGCCGCCCTGGCAGCTTCGGCTACCTTCGCGTCCGCCGATTCACTTAATCTTGCCAGCTACGGTTCTACTGCCGGCTATTCTCAGTCTGGTGTTAATACCCTTACGTTGAACAATTCGGCCACGATGTTCGACCCAACCTTCCAGCCATTGTCGGGAAGCTCGGCGCCACAAGGTCCCACAACGACCGAAGCGTTCGAACTCAACCCCGGCGGCGTCTGGATGACTCCGGCAGCCGGCAGCGCATGGGTAGGTACAGCCATCGATGCAGGCCCAACCGGCAACAACAACCCCCCAATGGGTTACTATACCTATTCGACAACCTTCAACGCGGCAGGAGGCCTCTACGGCGGCACCATCCTCGTTGGAGCGGACGATTCCACCTCGATCTACCTCAATGGAAACCTCGTCTCGTCCCTTCCGGGGCTCGGTGACGACGCCCATTGCTCTGAAAGCCTGCCTTCCTGCCTTTCACTGGATCCAATCAACCTGAGTGTTAACCTTCTGGCTGGCCAGAACACCCTCACCTTCGTCGTCGAACAGAAGGGTGCAGGCCCGACCGGTGGAACAGGCGATCCCTCTGGTTTGGACTTTGCCGCAACCCTGTCCCAGGTTCCTGAGCCCAACTCGCTCATGCTCCTCGGCACAGGCCTCATCGGCTCTGCCGGTGCGCTCTTCCGTCGCATGCGTTCGTAATTCTTCTAAGCTCTCCCGGCAAGCCGCAACTGGCAAACCGTGAGCGAATCCAAAGTGCGCAGGGACCAACTAGTCCCTGCGCACTTTCTCTTTAAACTCCTCCCACTCGCTCAGCCTTCTTCTGTCTCATGAACCCTTGCGGGCACAGGGTTCGCAATCTCCCGCGCATAAATCTGGTACGTCGTCTTGGGCGGATCGTCATGCCTGTGCAGTGCACGCACTCGTGCCCGAATCAGCTCGTCCGCTTTGGTAATCCTCTCCCGCGACCGCAGATAATCCAGCCATGACTCCATGATGAATGACTCGTTCAGGCGCTCCGGATCGATCGCATCCCGGTAAATTCCCCATCGCATCGCACCATCCCGAAGTCTCACCCCACGCAGTTGATGAATCGCCCGCGTAAACTCCGCGTAGTTCTCCGCTGGTATCCGGTAGTCGATTGAGATTAGCACCGGCCCATCCGTAGGCTCCGTCTCGATCGCCAACTGTGGTGCCGGCCGCCGCGGTTGAAACGGCGTATGGTCCGGTACTGGCCCCTGCAAAATCCGATACCGCCGCGCAAACGGAAACGTCACGACCAATCCGCAAGCCGCGCATGTTAAAGCAATCGGTGTCGAACTGCGTTCCGCGATTGCGCCCCAGAGAATCGATCCCAACGCCATCCCACCCTGAAATGTCATCAGGTAAGTTCCCAGTGCCCGCGCCTGCACCCACGCTGGCACTGCAAGCTGCACGCTTACATTAATCGTGGACATCGTGCTCGTCCACGCCGCGCCCGAAACGATCAGGGCCGGAATAATCACTAGCGGACTCCGCACATAAGCCAGGACCAGGAGCACGAAAGCGTTATAGAACGTCGCTGCCGTTAGAATCTGATCTGCCGTAAACCTCCGTCGCAACCGATGCAGAAAAGTTGCGGCCATTACAGCTCCGACACCCAGCGACCCGTTCAGAATGCCGTAACCCAGTGGCCCCTGCTTCAAATCCCGCTTCGCCACCACCGCCAGCAGCGACCAGATTGCCGAAATAAAAAACGGGAAGACAAACGCCCGCACGAGCGAAGCCTGCAGATTAGGTGCGTACCGCACATACCGCAGCCCTGACTGGATTGAGCCGGCAATCCGCTCCGAGGGAAGTGCCGACTTGAACAACGGCACACGCTTCCAATTCACCAGTACCCGGATCACACCCGCGAACGAAATCGCATTCAGCGCAAACACTGCGCCAGCACCTCCATGCGCCGTCTTGAACGCCGCCACCATCAACCCGCCCAAAGCCGGTCCTACTGCTCGTGCGAGGTTATTGCTCGCCGCATTTAGGCTCACCGTCTCGGGAATCATCTCCCGCGGCACCAGTTCCGGCACAATTGCCTGCCACGCGGGATTATTCATTGCCGATCCGATATTCAGCAGAAAGGTAAACGCCAATAGAGCCCACGGCGATACATAACCGACGAACGTCAGCACAGCCAGAATCCCCACGGAAGCCAGCATCCACGACTGCCAAAAGATCAACAGTTTTCGCCGGTCGAAGATATCCGCTGTCGCGCCCGCCAGCAGCCCCAGCATCAACACCGGCAAACTCGCCGCCGTTTGCATCAGCGCAATCAGCAGCGGCGAAGTAGTCAGCACTGTCATCAGCCACGTGCCGGCGGTATCCTGCATCCACGTTCCAACCGAAGACACCGTGCTCGCAATCCACCGGTCACGAAACAGCGGAATCCTCAAGGGCGCAAACCCGCTGGGCTTGGGCGAAGCAATCGCAACGGCAGGGTTGGTGTTGGGAGTCTCCAGCGGCATCGTTGTCTAGTTTACGTTCTCGCTCCAACCTCGCGTTTCTCTCAAAAACTACACATTAACAACTTGAAACCTCCGCAACTCAAATCGCGAAGTAAAATTCCTCCATGCAAACATACGATCTGGAAAGGCTCTGGGAAGAGCACACAAAGTACGAGTTCGCCACACCCGACGTCGAAGCCACTCTCGCCACTATGGTGGAAGATGCTTACGTAAACCACGTTCCTGTAATGACGGGTGGCAAAGGCAAAGCCGCTCTCCGTCACTTCTACGGCAACGATTTCATCCCTTGCATGCCGCACGACTTCAAAATGACCGACGTCTCCCGTACCGTGGGTAAAGACCGCCTCGTCGACGAGATGGTCATCTCCTTCACTCACACGATTGAAATGCCTTGGCTTCTCCCCAACGTCAAACCCACAAACCGCTACGTCGAAGTTCCGCTCGTCGCTATCGTCGGCTTCCGCGACGGTAAGCTAGCCCACGAAAATATCTATTGGGACCAGGCCTCCGTCCTCAAGCAGATTGGTCTTCTCACAGACGAGAGCCTTCCCGCCTGTGGAGTCGAAACCGCCCGTAAAGTTCTGGATCTTCAAGGCTGAAACTCAGTGATCCTGGCTCAGAGACCACAACACCATTCCCTTAGCCCTTAAGAAGGAAACCCACGCAGCGCGGTGGGGGCTGTTGCGTGGGTATTCCGGTAAAGCAACGAAGTGGGTGGACTTCGTTATGACCGACTCAACCCGAAGGGAGTCTTGCCACTCATCTAAGGTAAATCGCAATGCGTCCCGAGTCAAGACCCATCTGTGAGTCCAAAACACCGCCGCAGGCGCGTTCTACCTGCAAAATCGCAGCGTCGCGAGGCTGCAAAAACGGCTAACCAATCGGCTCCATCATCACGTCGACGTCGACATGCCGCGTGCTTCCTGGGATGTCCAACGCGCCGAGAACCATCGCCTTACCGGGCACTAGAAGTACCGTTCCCTCCAATGCTGTCTGCCGAAAAATCGGATCCTGCGGCCCCAGCCCCGACTTCTCCTCGGCGACGCCTATCTGCTCAACCTTCGTCTTCAAACGGGTCCCATTGGAATACGAATCCAGCGTCGCATCGAAGTTCATTCCGATATCGATAAAGGTCACCTGCGACTCCGCCTGCGAACTCGCATTGTTATAAGAACCCGTCATAATTGGAACCTTGTTCCCTTGTTTCATCACCGTCCTCTGCCCCTCGGTCACAACCATCGAGAAGTGCTGCACGCCAACCCGCTTTCCGCCCTCCAGATCGGTCATGGTGTAGGTCAGCCGATAGAGCTTCTTCGGCCGGTCAAGTTCACTCACCACCTTCTGTGCCAGCGCAATCTGCTCGGTGCTGCCCCGCATCACGATCGTGTTCTGGTTGGGAACGAGAAAAACCTTCACACTGGGGTCCAGCAGATTGCGTAGGGCAACGGCAACCTCATTGGCATCATTCTGCGAACTGATATTCATCAGATGAAAGCTCTGCATCGGGCGAGTGTCCACATGTCCGAAAGAGTCCTGTTGGGTTGTGGGCGATTTCTCCGTCGTCTGCGCCCCCGCCGTCGCGACTAAAATCAAAGTCACTTCCAAAATTCCACACACAAACCTCATCATGTATCTCCCCTGCATCGTGCGTCTCATCTTCATCGATCCTCTCCGTTCTTGGTTACTTCGGCGTTTCCATCGTTGGCGGTGTAACTGTTTGTGCCGGTGTCACTTTTTCCGACTCTGATACCTGTGGCGCTCCCTGGTCGATACCAGAATCTGTCTTCAAGCGATCTGTCTCATCGGTGGGAACCGCCGTCGCAGCATCTGCACTTTGCCCCAAAGCCTCTTTCAAGACCGGTCGCGCAAAGAATCGCTGAAACTCAGTCTTCTCCTGTGCTTCCTCCAACTCACGCAACCTGGGATCAAGCATCGCCAACTCCACAGAATCATTCTTCTGCGAAAGTCGCAGCAGCAACCTCTCCTGATCGGTCAAAGGCATCGGCGGAGCCGGAAAACTCGCGGCTCGCGTCTCGCTCAGCGCGATCGCATCCGAATCTGTCACAGAATTAATCGCACCCACCGGTCCAGCAACACGGGCATCTCCCGCCTTCAATCGCACACGTGAACTCTGCAAAGAATTCTCTCCGTCCTTCGCGGGCTCAGTGGGAGAGATATGGCGGACAGAATTCACCGAACCGACCCCAATGTGCGCCTGCACTGGCGCGTGCCCAAACCGGCGAACAACGGGAACCATCAGCATCACAACGGCAACTCCGGCTACACCAACTGCGCAGGCCGCATAAGCACCCGGAACTCCACGCCACACTGGTCCAAACCACCCCGAACTCATCTCAGACCGTCGGGCGGCCCGCTTCTCAAGCCCATCCAGAACTCGCCGCTCCATTCCCACAGGAGCCTCAACATTCCGAAGGCCAGCTAACACCTTTTCAATCGCCTCATCCGAATTCTTCATGGAGTTCATCCTCGACGTCCCTCCTCCAGCCGCTCCCGCAGCCGCGTCCTCGCGCGAAACAGCAACGCCCGCACCGCTGACTCGCTCCGCCCGAGAACCTCTGCCATCTCGGCCATCCTTAGCTCTTCAATCGCCGCCAGAGTCAGCACATCCCGTTCCGCTCGTGGCAATCGCTCCATCTCCCGCAATACGGCCTTCATCCGACGAGCCTCGTTCAACGCCTGGTCCGCCGGAAGCTCTCGCGAAACCAACCCTTCGGCAAACCCTTCATCGAACTGTTCTGGCTTTATCCTCCGCCGTCGATCGAGCGCCAGGTTCCACGCGATCCGGATCAGCCACACCCGCGTCTCCCGTACCTCAGGCAATCGCCGCCGATGCTCCAGGACCCGCACAAACGCGTCCTGCACAACATCTTCAGCCTCCGCCTGGTTGCGAAGCACCGAATGAACCACACGAAACAGCAGGGAAGAGTAACTCTCCACCATAGCCGTGAGGTCCGTTTCCGACCCCACACCCTCCATGGAAGACAACGCCAAACTCCAGCCCTCGACTAACGCCATAAGTCCCTTCTACTCAGACAGACGCCCGTGGGGCTTTTCCGCTCGACATTTTTTCGTGTCTCTAAACTGTCAGTTAAGACAGTTGTGCATTCACCTTCATCCGCCGATCATCCTCTCCAATCAGCATTTCGTCACGGTTTTCTGAACCTGCGTCCCAGAAATGTGATGGTGTAACTTCCCGCTGGGTATGGGGTTCCGGGCACGTGACAGCATGATTCAGTTGAACAGAATCCCCTTTTTTCACTCATCGCAAGTTCGTGTTGAGTGTTTTGTTCCCGTTTTTCTTCGAGTGGAGGCACATATGCAGATGATGTTACGGCGTCCTATCTTCATCGTTCTCGCCCTCATCCTGGCCGCTAATCAACTCTTAGCCCAGGCCACAGCAACCGGAAGCATAGTCGGACTCGTCGCCGATGCCACAGGCGCGTCCTTGCCCAACGCGACGGTTACTGTCACCAACAAGGGCACCAACGCCACGCGAACCGTCACCTCCAACTCCTCCGGTCAATATCGTTTTGATCTGCTCCCCGGAGGCGTTTATGACGTCAAAGCCGAAGCCTCTGGCTTCAGCTCTGCGGAAATCAAGGACATCCAGCTCCTTATCGGCACGACCTTCACCGCAAACCTTCCGATGCGTGCCGGTGTCGTCAACTCGTCCATCGAAGTTGTCGCCAACAACCAGCTTCTCGATACCGAGAAGACCGACAGCTCAGCCGCCGTCACTCCGCAACAAATCGTCGACCTTCCTCTGAACGGCCGTGACATCGCGAACCTTGCCATCCTCGCGCCCGGCGTCAAGATCGTCGACAGCTACGACCCCACTAAAAATCGTTACGCGGTCTATGCAGTCAACGGTTCCAGCGGACGCAACACCAACACCACCGTCAACGGAATCGACAACAAGGACAATACCGTCGGTGGCGCGGTCCAGCAGCTTCCCCTTGAAGCCGTCGAAGAGTTCAAGATCAGCACCAATCGCTTCTCTGCAGAAAACGGTCGCAGCGAAGGTGCTGCTCTTAACATCGTCACCAAATCCGGCACCAACCAGTATCACGGCGCCCTCTACGGTTTCTTTCGCAGCCAGGCCCTTCAGACCAACAACGCCATTAGCGAACAGGCCAACCAGCCCAAACCCGACTACAGTCGTCAACAGTACGGCGGTGCCATCGGCGGATTTCTCCGCAAAGACAAAGACTTCGGTTTCTTCGCCTACGAAGGCCTCCGCGAGCGGTCACAAATCGCCGTCACCGATCTCGCCTATCAGGAACTTACGCTCGCCATTCCATTGGGTGCCGTGCCGGCTCACACCATCCCCACACCGTTTGACGAAAAACGCTACAACGGCCGTGTCGATCACTTCTTCAGCGACAAGGAAAAAGTCTTCATCGTCTACTCCGCGCAGGACAACAAGAGCAACAACGATCAATCATCAGCACAGGTCGACACGACAGAGGGCAACTTTACCATCAACGATCTCATCCTCACAAACCTTGTCCTTACCTCCGTCTTCACTCCAAAGACAGTCAACAACTTCACGGGAGGGTTCCAATACTGGAACAACCTCATCGACTCGAGCCTTCGGAAGCCATACTTCACCTTCCCCGACGGCGTCAGCTTTGGCACCAACATCAACGTCCCGCAGAAATCCAGCCAGCACAAATTCCAGTTTCGGGACGATTTCTCTCATACAATCGCCAAACACACTCTCCGCGCTGGTGTGGACTATCTCTACGAGCCTCAACTCGGCGGCTTCTTCGAAAACAACCCCACCCCTGAGTTCGACTTCTTCGCCACTGCATCAACCATCTTGAGCAACAAAACGCTCTACCCGCTTGGCTTCTCTTCCCCTGGTGCCATCCAGGGATCCACTGGAACCTCCGGCGACCCAAGCTTCCTCCTCACTCCCAAGATGCTGGGTTTCTACTTTGAAGATGACTGGCGCGCCACCTCTCGCCTTCTGCTGAACATCGGCCTCCGTTACGATCACGACTTCGATCTCTACGGACTCAAAAAACAGGCTAACAGCCGTACCTTCCAGGAGGTCGTCGCCGCATCCAAAACGAATGTTCCAACCGTCCCTACAACGCAGACCCCTCCAACGGGTGTTGGCTATGTGCCCAGCCTTGGCTACCTCGGAGGCGACTACACCTCGCTTCCGCAGAATGACAATCTCAACTTCAGTCCTCGCGTCGGCTTCTCCTTCGATGTCTATGGCAACGGCCGCTTCGTCCTTCGTGGCGGCTACGGTCTATACTTCGGGCAGACCTTCGAAAACATTCCTCTCTTCATGATTCAGCAGGCCAACGCTCAGGTTTTTGCCAATACCTACACCATCAACTGCAATGGCCCCACCGACAAGGCCTGCGCTCCCTCCAACGTCGTTCCCGGCACGAACATCCTTCTGAGCAATTATCGCTATGGAATCGATCCTTTCCCCGCGATCCCGCCTGCAGGTCCAAATCTGGCTCCCGGCTCAACGGGTCGCATGATGGATCCCGGCTTCCGCAATCCGTATACTCAGCAGATTAACGCTGGCCTGCAATACGCCGTTACCAACCATGGCGTCGTTGAGGTCGAGTACGTGCAGGCGCGCGGCATCCACGAGGACAAGACCGTCAACATCAATCCAACCGAGTACTTCAACGGGGGCATTCGTCCCTTCTCTGCCGCATTCGCAGCCGCGGGAGTCCCCGTTCTCGGCCGCTTCGGCGTTGAAAAATCAATTGGCCGCTCCTACTACGACGCGCTCGACGTCAGCTATCGCCAGAGCATGATTCACCACTTCAGCGCCATTCTCAATTACACCTACTCCAAGGCTCTTGCCTTCGAGGGTAATCCCGCAGCCTTCCGCAACGCCTCCACCAATCAATTTCTCGGCGAGTTCCGTCAGCCAGACCATGGCACTGCACCCAACGACGAGCGCCATCACTTCGTCGCTGCCGGAACCTTCGCTCTACCATTCCGCATTGAGATCTCCCCCATCCTCGTGACTGCATCCGCTCGTCCTCTCAGCATCGTCGAATCCACCGCCGATCTCTGGGCAGTAGGTAGCGGACGCAGCAATCCCCATGCCGCAATTCTCGCCGGAGACAAAGAGAATGCTGCAGGTTACGTGAACTATCTCAACGCCGCGAAAGCAGCCGTCGCAGCCGACACAACCGGCAAGACCACCCTCGCCACCTACTACCGCAACTGTCTTGCAGCCGGCTTATGCCGCGAGGTTGGTTACGACTCGCAATATAACTTCAGCACGCCATTCCTCCAGTTCGATGCCCGTATCGGCAAGACGATCGGCTTCGGCGAGCGATTCAGTCTGGCCCTCTTCTATCAAATGTTCAACATCACCAACCGCGCCAACTACGGCCCCAACTACGACGTCAACGTCACCGACGCGGCCACCAGCTTCCTCAAGCCACTCGGATTCATCAATCCATCGAGCACTGTCGTTCCACGCTCCTTCACCGGAGAGTTTGGAGCCAGATTCTCCTTCTGATCTCGAATCGAATCACCCATCGAGTTGTGGTTGGGCGAAAGCGCCATGCCACAACTCGATTTTCGTTTCCCTTCATGTTGCTAAGCTGTTCTTCGCCGATTCGATGATATGATCCGGCAAATCCTATTATTTTTCTTGAACTGAAGCAAACCGTCAGGCCGGACGTGTCTGTATTCCCAACCGTCTTCGGCGGCGCCGTCGCCACACAAATTTTTTTGAAGACGAGGAGATCGATGAGCAAACTAACACGGCGCGGTTTCAACGGACTGATTGGCACAGCTCTGCTGGCGGAGACCTTCACAGCAGCATGGCCCGCTCTGGCTAAGGCAATCGGAAAGGCTCCAGCGGACGAAGATCTCACCGCTCTCAGCCTCACCGAAGCCTCCGAGCGAATTCACGGACGCAGCGTCACCTCAACCCAACTCGTCAAAGCTCTGCTCGACCGCATCAACATCTACAACCCCAAAGTGAACTGCTACATCACCGTTATGGGCAAAGAAGCTCTCGCGCAAGCCGCCACGCTCGACGAAGAGCAGAAGGCGGGCAAATTCCGCGGCCCGCTCCACGGAATCCCCATCGGCCTCAAAGACAACATCGACACAGCGGGCACTCGTACTACCGCTGCAAGCCCCATGTTCAAAGATCGCGTCCCCACCGAAGACGCAGACATCGTCGTTCGTCTGAAAAAGAATGGTGCGATCATCCTCGGCAAGATGAATCTCCACGAATTCGCGCTTGGGTGCACCGGAGACATCTCGTACTTCGGCCCGGCGCGCAATCCATGGGCGCTCGATCACGTCACCGGAGGATCGTCTTCAGGCTCCGCATCTGCTCTCTCAGCCGATCTCGTCTTCGGCGCACTAGGAACCGACACCGGAGGCAGTATTCGTTGTCCCTCGGCCTGGTGCGGAACCGTAGGCCTCAAGCCAACCGTAGGCCTCGTTTCCATCCGCGGCATCATCCCCTGCCGAGCCTCGGTCGATCACTGCGGTCCCATGGCTCGCAGTGTTGAAGATGTCGCTCTCATGCTCGGCCAGATGGCGGGCTACGACCCACTCGACATCTTCAGCGTCCCCAGCACTCCTGTCGACTACGTCAAAGAGATGCATCAGCCCGTCAAGACCTTCCGCCTCGGCACACCCGCCAGCTTCTACGATCACGTCGAACCCGAGATCGAGAAAGCCGTCAAAGCGGCACTCGAAGTTCTCACCAACCTCACCGCAGGTGTCACCTCCAGCGCGCCGCTCTGGGATGGCCTTCCCGGCAATGGTGTTGGCGACACCGACTTCTATCATCACGACCTCATCGAAAAGTATGGCCTCAACTACATGCCGATCGACCGTGCCCGTTTCGCCCGTATCGACAACCCGCCCGCCGGAAACAAACCCGCCACAGCCGCAGACGCGGCGCGAGACCATCAGCTCCTTGCCACCACACGCCGCCTGATCGATTCGCACTTCACCAACTTCGATCTTGTCGTCGTCCCCACCACACGCCAGAATCCCGCAAAGATTAACGACTCACTCGCCCGCGAAGCCAAAGCCGGACCCAACGGAGATTCAGGCGACAACAAAGTCTACGACTGGTTTGCCGCCGGTGGTGGCTGCACCAATACCTCGCCCTTCGACGCCTATGGCATCCCCGCGATCTCAGTCCCGTGCGGCTTTACCAAAGAGGGAATGCCCGTCGGGCTCATGATTGCCGGCCCTCACTTCTCTGAAGGCAAAGTCCTCGCCCTCGCCTACGCCTACCAGCAGGCAACCGACTGGCACAAACGCCGCCCACCTCTCAGTGCAGACACTCCCATCCCGCCGATTTTCGAAGGAAAACCTGACGCCAAACCGGGCGAAGCAAGATCCTCCGAGGAAGACAAAAAAGACGAGAACTAAGAAGCCTGCTCAAAGCGCTGTTTTGCAAGAGCACCTCTTACGGGTGGCGTAGAACAGGCACATTTGCGTAGCGACGTCTCTTTACAGAGACAACTCGCTTCCACGCGATGCCATCACAGCTACTGGTATTGAGGTGCGGGGCGTAACAACGCAAGGCGCATAAGCCCGTCTCATCACGAGAAACGCGGGATCGTCAGCTTGCCGCGAGAGGTTCAAAACTATGTCGTTCTCAAATCTGCGAAACGTGGCATTCGCCGCGACAGCGGCCCTGTGTCTTACATCAACCTTCATCACGAGCCCGGCTTTTGCGTCACCGTCAGGCATCCAGGCGCCCGACAACACCAGCCAGAACAAGGCATCGTCACCAACGGCCGACAACCAGGCAAACTCAAAGGAAGATCGTCAAACCACCGCGAAGATTCGTAAAGCCATCGTCGGCGAGAAAGATCTTTCGACCTATGCTCACAACGTAAAAATCATCACTGTCAACGGTCAGGTAACTCTCAAGGGCCCCGTCCAGACCGAAGACGAGAAGCAGAAGATTGCTTCTCTCGCGGCATCCGTCGTTTCCCCGGAAAAGATTGTCAACGAACTCACGGTCAAGCAGTAAAAAAGCGATCTCAAGAAACAACTGCCAACGGCAGCAAAGGAGTCCTTCGATGTCCAGTAAAAACACAGCAGTCTTCGGAATCTATGCAACCCCAGGTCTCGCTGAGACAGCGGTCGATCACTTGATCGCTCGC
>Ga0206920_1093_pt2 | contig 21772 bp, 17 predicted proteins | sample Alteio_BWOrgHeat_65_FD_152934 | JGI IMG/M metagenome (GOLD analysis project Ga0206920, IMG submission 152934) | Enriched cells from forest soil in Barre Woods Harvard Forest LTER site, Petersham, Massachusetts, United States -... | ecosystem: Environmental > Terrestrial > Soil > Temperate forest >...
GATCGAGGATGTGGGTCAATTGCATCGAGCCACCGACATTGAGCTGTCCCTGGCCTAACTCGCCGCTCGTTCCGGCACCAAAGGTGCCGACCGGGCGATAAGTTTTGCCGATCAAGTCCGCGAGGTAGTTTCCGGTGTCTGGGCAGGTGCAACGGTGGGTTATCTTGACCCCGAGATTGCCGAGGAATGCCTTCGTCTTCGATCCTGGCTGCGACTCTCCCAGCTCTTCGGCGAGATTGAGTATGTTTTGGGTGATGTAGATCGGCGCAATGCCGCTGCTGCGGCACGTCTGCGCAAAGTGGTTCTCGAACTTCGTAATCAGCAGTTGGAACTCGTCCTGCACCAGCATTGCGCCGTTGCAGCAACCGGGGATGTAAGGATGACGCAACCAGTCCCGCTGGAAGCTTAACTTGATCATCGACTGATAGAGCCTCGATGCCTCTTTCCCTAATTCGTTGACCGGAAAATCGAGGATGATCAATTTGCCTTTATGCGTCACCTCCCATGGGGTGAAGGAATAGGTGCCCGAGGCGAAAAGCTTCTTGGCCGGATTGAACAGGAATCGGTCCGCCATACCGGCGAAGGTCATGGAAATCGAACTGCGGGGCCTTTCATCCAGCATGGCCCAGGTCTTAAAAATGAACGCGGAAGCCTCTTCAAGGTCCTGCCATTCCTCCTCGGTCAAGGTGGCCGCGCGATCTTTAATGGAGGCAATTAGCGAGTAGGTGTAAGAACGCTTCTGGAACGCATCGCTGTCTTCTTCTCCGACAAACGTTGGAAAGGAAGTGATAGCTCGCGAGAGGTTAGGGATAGACAGCGGCTGGCCCGCCAGCTTAAGGATGTGGCCCGTATGCCGGGTGAGCTGCTGCGCGGCTAATTCAAAAAAACGTTGATCACCGCCGCCCGAGTGGGTCTTGCCAAGGGAGAGAAGCACGTCCATGAAATCGACGATGCTTTCGACGTCGCGTGCACCCCGGCCTGTCGTCCTCTCAAATTCATAGGCGAGTGCGTCGTAACTCATTCCGGAATCCGGCGAGAAAACGCAGGCGTCGCCCTCGCGCCCGCATTCGCGAATCATGGCCAGATAGTCAGCCGTATCCTCGGGTTTCGTGGTGCAGAAGACTGCGCCGAAACCTGCGCGCAAGAGTCCGAAGATGATGTTTTTGCGACTCGTACTGCTTTTTCCTGAACCCGGATCGCCGAGAATGAGAGTTCCGCCCTGACAGAGGGTCCGCGCGTCGAGGTAGTCCGTTTTCGACAGCGAAAGGATGGGAATGTCGAGTATGTCTCGGTAGCGAGGCGACATGAATGCTCCTTACCTGCTGAAGAATTTGCCGAAGGTGACAATGGCCGAAGGAAAAGGAGCGCAGTTAGTCGCTGCGCCGAATTTGAGGCGTCCTTGCAGGAAGTACACGTGCCCGTTGCCTGCATATTCATGCCACCAGCGCGTATCGACGCGGGCAGGCAGCAAACAAACGACCAGCGCACCGTTAAGCGACTCTTCCCACGCTTTCCGTACCCATTTGCCGATCTCACGTCCGTAAGGCGGATTCATGAACACTTTTCCGCTCAGGACTGAATGAGGCCGTCATCGGAGCGTGTGAAGAAGCGGCGGCATTTGGCGTTCTCGGGGGTCGCGCAGGGGTCCAGCGTGAAGCCGCCGAAGATGCGGTCCAGCTCGTCAAATAACAGCTGCGGAGTTGCCCATTCGTCAGTGGCGCTTGAGAAATGCACGCTACTGATTGCGCTTTGCGAAATGTCGAAAGTCTTGATGGCTGATCGCACGATGCCCTCCAGCGAAGCGCGCGACACAAGGCCGCGCACCCGGCTGCTACTGCGCTAAAAACACCTTGTTGTTCTTTGGGTCCCTGCGCAGGTTGGCACAGGACACTGTCGCCTTCGGATCAGCTTTCGCTCCGTCAGCTTCGAACGCGCCAGACTGTGCTGGTTCTGCATTCGTCAGCGCATCCGGCGTGATGAAGGTTGTCGTATGGCTCGGGTCGGTTGAGACGATGATGGGATTGCACAGCCAGGTCGTGATTACCCCGATTGGAAGATGCTGGACCGAAGCGGACTGTGCGGCGGGTGTCGCGGGATTTACTACTTTGGGCGGGCAGGGTGCTTGCTTCGCGACTCCGAGACTGTTGATATCGTCTGTCGTGGGCATCGGGACGCCGGTGCGCTTCCCGAGCTTCGCGCTCTCATCGTTGATCTTTTTCTTCCACCGGTCAGCTAGGGTTGAGCCTGACTTCTGCGGTGTCGCGCCTTGCGGTTGGCCGGTTGGGCAGGGCGCGGTCTGCGCCTGCGTTTGGGTTGGTTGGGAAGTTGACGGGATTTGCTGCGCGTTGGCGCTAGGTCTTAGCAGGGCCAACAAACCGACGAGGAGAATAATGTTTCGCATGCTCCGATCTTGCCGGGCGGCAAAAACGGGCGAAAGATAAATGACGTTACATGGTGAGCTTGACGCTAGCTGTTGTGCTTGCACTCCACCATCAGACGGTCTATAGAAATACGCGCCGTGAGACTCTGATACCAATCAATGAAACAGCCCGAACATGCCAGATCGCTTACGCGTCATGAAGAACCTAGATCCTTGAGCTCTGGATGTCGTCCTTCCGCACCGAGTTCAAGAAGCATTTGGCGGGTTAGCGAGGTCTCTCGATGTGAGTCATCACATCAGCTCCAATCTTCAGAAAACCTTGAATGATTTTGCTGCGGGAAAAGCACTCAGTCTTGATGATTTGGTAGGTACATTACCACTGCTTGCGGAGCAATCCATTCGGCATGCCGTTGCGACCGGCGATGAAAGTATTGCCAGAAATTGGCATAATATTGCTTCCCAGCTTGTAGAGGCAGGATTCTCGCTCAACGCGCCTCGAAATGGTGTTGCGAGCTATTAACGACAATTGCTTTTTACTTCTGTACAACGCGTGTCTGTCAGCTTTGCTCGGTACCAGAAGGCAGCACAAGGCCACCTGCGTAGCGATTCAACATTGTTCGATATTCAGGTACACGTCGCAAGGGGTCCAACACTGGCCACAGGTGCAGCCAAAGCGCAAGAGGATCATATTTCTCGTAGGCATAAAACAAAGATCCATTTGCTTTTACGAGCCAAGAGTAGTCAGAAGACTCCTCCATCAGCCCGCGTCTGACAAACTCATCTGCGCCGATACATAATAGTACCGTTTGAAATCGATCGCGACGTTCGTTCACGTCTATCAAAATCGCCAATGAGGCTTTCAAATTACTGTTGCGCGCATCCTCTACCAGCTTGGGAGTTCTGGAAGTACATAAAAAGACCAACCCTGGCATCATCCAAATTTTTTCGCCGACCGCCGCGTCCATCTTCCCTATGTGCATTAAGGACTCTAGCGAGCGCTCCGTATCCGTAAGTAATGCTGCGATGATACCGTGGGCGATCCAACAATGCCGGTCAAGTTTCAATGCCATCATTAGAAAATTTTCAGCGTCATCAAATCGCCTCGACAGATATAACAACAAACCATAAAACGATTGTGCAATCGCGTCCTCGATTCGTTCCTGTGCATTGATTCTCGCAATGATCAACGCCTTTGGCAGTTGACCAACGGTGGTCAAATAGATGCCGTAACCGTAATAGCGATCAGTGTCGCTCGCGCTTAGCCTATGCGCTTCCTCGAATTCCAAATGAGCACGTTGGAAGTCATGTAGAAACAGGGAGACCAGGCCCAACACCGCATGACCGTGCCAATTGTGCGGAGCAAGTGTGATTGCGATCTCAGACCAATTCCTTGCATCGATCAAAAGTTCCATCCCCGAATCAAAGAGCCTGCTTTCGCGAAGCAGGAATATCAGCATGGTTTCGGCGAGGCTCGCATGTGCAGCGGCGGCAAAACCGGGTACTTCAGTCAGTTGACTAAAATAATCCAAACATTCGATAGCTTCTTCGTAGGAAATGCGGCTAAGAAAATGGACTCCCAATCTGAATTTAAGAAGCGCGGGATGTGCAGTGTTGTATTTGAAAGTCGGCGTATAGGCCTGGCCCGTTTGGAAGAATGTCCGCTTACCTTTTTCGGACTTGGCAAGAATTATGAGAACGGAGTCTTGCTGCCCCACGCTTGAGTAGTATTGATTCAACGTGTCCCTGAGCAGATCAAATGTGCGTCTTGCTATGTTTGAGTCGTCTTTGTACGGAGGACTCGGAAACATCTGATCCCGGATGAGTTTTTCGGTGATCTCTTCGCCCTCCAAAGTTTTGGACACAATGAGGTCGAGAAGCTTGGCTTGCTGCTGAATGCGGAGGAAGATTTCACTGCTGAGAATACGATCCAGCTGGCGGTGAATTTCCGGCTCGGTTGGTAGGGCGACCTCGGGCAAGCTCATAGCTGATTTTCCAATTATCGGTCCATCTGCCGACATGTAACGTCATTTATCTTTCATCGACGGTGTACAGACCTCGACAATCGCCCCTGTGAGGTGATCGTCATGGCGTTCCTCGATTTCATCAAGAATCGCGACGGCCAGCGCTCCGCTGGCGAACAATCATCGCAACAGCAACAACCCGAGACAGCAAAACAAATGTATGCGCGCCAAGCGACAGAGGAGCAAGGCACCCCAAGATTTTCGGAACTTGTACAGCCAAGACAACAGGAGCGCCTCGCGGAAGCGCAGGCTTTATACAACAAAGGAACACAGGAACCACCTGCGCCTGCGCTTCCTCCCGCGCCAACTCCTGCAGGTGGAGCGGCAAATCCTCAACCGATGCAGCAGCCAATGATGGGACAGGAAACAGTTGCGCCGGATATGAGCCCCACAAGCGCACAGGCATCCGCTCGATCCCAAGATGTGGAAGGGCCATCGACGTCAGCACCAGCACCTGCCAAATCGCAACAGCAGACGATGGCACGGCTTGCGCCGTCCTGGGAGCGCTAGATGTATCCGAGATCGTTGCGAAATTCGGCCTCCAGCTCATCGCAAAGACGACGGATTTTCGCTTCCGTTTCCGGTGCGATGCGCCTGCCATTCGCACCCGCCACGGATACCTCGAAGCGGTCGAGCTGGCGGCGCATCCGCTCGATGAAGGCGAATGCCTGCTCATACGTCATCGGACAGTCGGTTTGCGCAAAGTCGATCACGTTTGAAGTGGACATGACTACCTCCGGTGAAAGCGGATTTCACATGGCGATTCTGGCATCGCGGATCATGCCAAAATACATCGCTTCAGCCAAGCAAATTGCAAAGGATGTGAAGGCAAGGCGGGGGCGGGGCTGTGACATTTTGGCGCTGGAATTGTTGCGAATGAGCAGCGTCCATTGCTGGTATGGCGGGCGCAATTCAGCCACTAAATCTAGATTGCACCTTTCTGGTGAATTTCCCTTTGAGCTATGCAAAGGAGACTTGTCTATCCGCTTATTTTCCTCTAGGGCTTGTGGGTCTTCGTGCTTCGGTTCCACTACATTTAGCGCCTTGGAGGGGCGGTCCTGAATGCTCTTCATCACTCCCCAGACCGACGCGAAGCAGGCGAAGGACTACTTCACTGCCCATATGGACCGGGCGGACTATTACCTGAAGGACGGTCCGGAAATCGCTGGGGAATGGCATGGCCTCGGCGCGGAACTTCTGGGGCTGTCGGGCACCGTCGATAAGCAGCGTTATTTTGCCCTCTGCGACAACATCAATCCGCAAACCTCCGAATCACTCACTCCTCATACCAAGGGCAATCGCCGCATCCTTTACGACTTCACTTTTGATGCTCCGAAGTCCGTCAGTCTCGCCTATGAAATCGGGGGCGATGATCGCGTCATGGACGCCTTCCGAAATGCCGTCAAGGACACCATGTCCGAAATGGAAGGCGCGATGATGGCGCGGGTGCGCAGCAACAAGCGCAAAGAGGATCGCGGAACTTCCAATATGGTGTGGGCGGAATTCATTCACAGGACGACTCGTCCCGTTCGGGATGAAAAGGGCGTCTCGATTCCTGATCCGCAGCTTCATTGCCACGCGGTCGCGTTTAACTGCACCTTCGACCCGGAAGAGGATCGTTTCAAGGCCGGGGAATTCTCCAACCTCGTCCGCGACAAGGGCTATTATCAGGCCGGTTTTCACAACCGCTTCGCCGCGAATCTCCGGACGCTGGGCTACGGCACGGAGCGCGACGGCAACAGCTTCCGCCTGACGGGAATTGATCCTGCCACAGCGGAGAAATTCTCGCGGCGGTCGGACATCATCGAGGCCGAAGCCGAACGGCTCGGCATCACGGACGCCAAAGCCAAGGGCGAACTCGGGCGGCGTACCCGCGAGGGCAAGGATGCGGACGGCCTCTCCGTCGCCCAGCTCCGCGAAGCATGGAAGGAACGTCTCGCCGAGGGCGAGCAGGACGCCATCAACGAAGCGCGGCGGGGACAGGGTCCGGACGGTCCCGGCGCGTCCGCCTCGATGGATTACGCGCTGGCGCATTGTTTCGAGCGGGCCTCCGCCGTCCCTGAAAAGGAACTCCTCAAAACTGCGCTGATTCACGGCGTCGGCTCCGTCAATATCGGCGATCTCCATCAGGAACTAGCCCGCCCCAGCATCCTGCGCCGGGAAAAGGACGGTATCCGTTACGCCACCACCAAAGAGGTTTTGCAGGAAGAAATCTCCATGCGGGATTTTGTGCGCGAGGGCAGGGGCCAGCACGTCAAGCTCGGCGGCATCAAGCCGCCTGCGCTTGATCCCGCCCTCGGCAAAGAGCACTGTGAAGCGGGCAGGGTGATCCTCAATTCCCGTGATACCGTCACGGCGCTGAAAGGCGGTGCCGGAACCGGCAAGACGACGCTGCTTAAAGCCGTCACGGCCGCCATCGAATCGAGCGGCAAAAAGGTCTTCGCTTTCGCGCCGTCGGCGGAGGCTTCTCGCGGCGTCCAGCGATCCGAAGGATTCGAGAACGCGGACACGGTCGAGCGGCTTCTGATTGATCCCAAGATGCAGGAAAGCGTGAAAGGCCAGGTGCTCTGGATCGATGAGGCTGGGCTGCTGTCGGTCAAAGATATGAAGCGGCTTTTCGATGTCGCCAAACAGCAAAATGCGCGAGTGCTTCTGACCGGCGATACCGGCCAGCATAATGCCGTTGCCAGAGGCGACGCCCTACGGCTCCTCGAAAAAGACACCGGCATGAAAACCGCCACGCTGAAAGAGATCCGCCGTCAGACGGGTGAAGATTACCGCGCGGCGGTCAAAGCCATCAGCGAAGGTGACGCGCCGGGGGCAGACGGCAGGACGCGGCTTGAGGATGGTCTCCGCAAGCTCGATGACATGGGCGCGATTGTCGAAGCGCCGGGAGAGAACCGTTACCGGCAGATCGCCGAGGATTATGCGGCGGTGACGGCGGAGCGGAAACACGGCGGGGGCATGAAGACGGCGCTGGTGGTTTCTCCGACGCACCGGGAGGGAGAAAAGGTCAGCGCCGCCATACGCGAGGAGCTGAAGGCGGAGGGGCGGCTCGGTGGCAGTGAGAGGCAATTTTTGTCGCTGCGCCCGCTCAACCTGACGGAAGCGCAGCGCGGGGAAAAGACCGCTTACCAGAGCGGTGAGGTCGTACAGTTTGTCCAGAACGCCAGAGGCTTCAGACGTGGGGAGCGCGCCTGGGTCACCGGCTCGGACGGGGCGGGGGTTCACATCCGTCGCAAGGATGGTAGCGCGGGCCTCCTGCCGCTGGGTGAGGCCAGGAAATTCCAGCTCTACAGTGAGGAGAAAATCGCGCTCGCGGCGGGCGACCGGCTCCGCATCACCATGAACGGGTTGGTGGAGCGGGAAACACGGCGGGGGCTTCTGGGCAGGAAGGCGAAAGACCGGCTCGACAATGGCGCGGTTTACCTCGTGGACGGCTTCACCAAGGGCGGCGATATCCGCCTTGAAAATGGCGTCGTCATTCCCAGGAATTACGGCGGCATCGCGCATGGCTACGTGGTCACATCGCACGCCAGCCAGGGCAAGACGGTCGATGTCTCCCTGATCGCGCTTGGACATGAGAGCTTCGCGGCAGCCAACAAGGAACAGTTTTATGTCTCCGTGTCGCGTGGCCGGGAAGCGGTGCGGCTTTATACCGATGACAAGGCCGCGATGATGGACGCGGTACAGGGCAGCGCGGCACGGCTCTCGGCGACGGAGCTGATGCAGGCAGAGCCTCCCAAACCAAAGCCAAGCTACATGCAGCGGCTTATCCGCACCGGCGTCATCCAGCGGGCCTATACGGCGCTGCGCGAGCGCATGGCGTCCTATGGACACTCGACCCATCACACTCCGCAGAGGGAGGGACTAAGCCTTGACCACTAACGCGGCAAAGACGGCAAAGCGCCCGGAATTTCTCGAAAAGATGATGGCGACAGCTGGACCGCGTCATGAGCCGGAAGTCGAGGAAGCGGAAAAGTCCCTCAAGGAAATGCGCGGGGCCATTCCGACGCCGATGCTCGATGTGGTCTTTCGCAATGGTAAGGTACGGAGTTTCAGCTATGCCTATCTCTCGGAAGTGGAATTTGAGCCGGGGGATACGCTGACTCTGCGATTCACGAGCGGGGCGGCGGTCATCATCGAAGGCAGGAACCTTACCCGACACCGGCAACAGGTTCGGCTGCATCGCGCGGATGAGATACGCGAGTGCTCGGAAAGCGAGCTGGGTTTAGAAGGCGATGGGATTGAGCAGGTGGAACGAATCTACATCACGGAAGGGGACAAGCTATGACGCAGGACATGTTGAAGGCTTTGAGCGATGGTGAGCTGGTGCAGGTCATCGCATGGGCGCAGGGGGAGCAGAAGGCGCGGGCGGAGCAGAGAAAACGGGAGACGATTGCGAAGATTAAGGAATTGGCGCAGGGGGTAGGGGTGTCGGTGAGTATTGCGGGGATGAGGGGAAGGCCATCGAATGTCAGAAAAGCTAACAATTAAGTGGCCGGAAGCTTTTCAGCCTCCGGCCTTGTGGTGATGAAGCCAAAACTAGTACTGTATTCAGGCTTCAGAACGAGATTTCCATTTTGCTTTGGCCTCGTTCAGGCTCATGGTATTTGCCCCCCCTGACAGACTAGGATCCTTTGCTTGCACGGGATCGTCCTCCCAGCCACATATAGCGCAGATTTCATATGCACCGGGTTCACTTATGTCGAGTCCACCGCAGCAAGGACAAGGATGAAGCGATTTGGGTTTTTCGATCATTGTGCTTTCCAATAGTTAACGCCGCCGCTCGGCCAAAGACATCAACTCAATAGGAGGCAAAAATCTTTCTTCAGGTAGAAAATCCTGAAAGAAGCCTCAATTTACGTCCTTCCTATAAGACCTTTCTATGCTCCTTGCGTTGAAAGCAACTCTTTCATACTATTCAATGCCTCCAGAATATTCGCTTGATTAGCGGGTTGCTCTATAAACGCTTGGTAATCAGTAATAACACCTATTTCTTTCTGATCGAGCGCATAGGCATTTAATTGTTCTAGGTCCCACCATTCGGCACGAAACGCTTTTACCCACTCGGGATTTGCGCCTTCAATTGCAGCAAGAGCACCTTTTAGGGTGCTTATTAAAAATTGCAGATTGAGCTTCCCTGCTTCGAAAAGCTCAATCTGATTACGGATACGTGAATATTCAGTTATCTCATCCATGAGCGGAATATTACTGATTTATCTCTCCTCGTGAAACCGTAATTACACTTCCTGAAGAATTTATTATCACGGTAATGTTGTTAACGTGATCGTAAAATGCTGCTGTGCCCGGATATTTTCCGACTTGGGGTTCCGAGTTGTTGAGTGTATTTTCCACCACTGATGGCGGGATTCCCTCTGATTGCATTTCATCAAACGCATGACCCTTATAGTTGAGAACGTTGACACTGCCAGGTGTGTTGTACTGTCTTACAATTAAAGGATTTCCGCTCCGTCCTACTGGAAATTGCTGAGTGCATTGTTGCGTCGGAGAGTAGGAATTGCCTTCAGCAGTTTGCTCTGTTTCCGGCTCCGGTTCCGATTCCGATTCCGAGGTTGATGGCTCACGCAGAATAGGACCAAAGATGTCCTCCTCTACGTCCTCCTCACTTTTATTGTCATTTTCACTTTCTTGTAATCCTAGGCGATCTGTGAACTTAAACGGATTCGCATTCGCATACACATACGGATTCAACCCACCCGCAAGCCCTATGCGGTCAGCCTCAATGTATCGGCCAAAACCGAGCAGGTAATCGCGGTTGAGGTTGTAGGCATATGCGCCCTCGTGATCGTTGTATTGTCCGGGGAATCGCAGGTTCTGGGTGATAGTGCCTGTCGGTGCGGCTGTATCGCCGAATGGCGTGTACATCTTGCTCCACACGATGCTCTGGCTGCTGTTGGTCGCGAACTGCGGCGTACCTAAGCGGTCGGTGTGGACGTAGTACATCGTGCCGCTGGTTCCGCCGCTCACCGGCACGAACGTGCCGATGGGCCTGCCGTTGACGTAGATGTAGTCGGTGACGGTGCCGCCGTCATTCTCCTCGATCAAATTGCCAGCGAGATCGTAGGTATAGTAGTTCGGGCTGTATCCCGCATCGGTCTTGCTGAAACGGCGGCCCACATAGTCATACACATTGCTGTAGGCCAGCGAGATGTTCGTAAGCGAGGCCAGCCGGTTCGCGACGTTGTAGGTCGCGGTGTCGTAGGAACCTGATCCGACCGTGACGGAACTGAGATTGCCGGTGGCGGTGTAGTGGTAGGTGCTGTTGGTTCCGGGAAAATCATACGTGGCGATGCGGTTGGTTCCCGGCGTGTACGTGGCAACGTAGGATGAACTGCCGTTGGTGAGCATGTTGCCGTTCTTGGTGTAGGTCCAGGCGAGGCTTCCGTATCCGCCCGTGCCGCTGATTGCGCTCGTCAGACGGTCAATAATGTCATAGCCGAGGGTCTGGCTGTTGGCTGCGTTAACGCTATCCGTGATCGAGCTGACGTTGTTGTTGTTGTCGAGTGCGTAGGTAAGATTCTGGAGTGTTGTTCCACCCGACGTGGTCTGCTGCATGTTGTAAATGCTGTAGTCCGGATCGAGCTGGTAGGGACCGGTCACCCCGTTGCCGTAGGTGATGTAGTTCATCGGACCGAAGGGGACATTTCCCATCCATGCCACGGTCTGCCCGGAGGATGCCCCCGCTGGCACGACGAAGGCCTGATTGATTCTGCCCATTGCATCCCGTGCGTAGCCGACGAAGATCCCCGAGGGATAGGTCATCCCTGAAAGTCTGCCTGCGGCGTCGTAGACGGGATATGTGGTGGAGTAACTGCTGCCGATGGTGCGCTGGGTGAAGTTGACGTTGCCCCGCTCATCGTACCCGAGAGCATAGCAGCACCCTGCCGCGTCAGAAACAGTCGTCAGACGGCCTATACCAAAGCCATATTGCCCACCGCTTTGATCGTAGGTCTTCCAGACGTCCTGGCTGCTGTCTGCCGGGTAGGTCCGGTTGATGTTCCGGTCAAGGGTGTCGTACTGCGCATACATGATCACGCCAGCCGCATCGGTCTTCTGGGTGAGGTTCTGGTCACCGTCGTAGTGATAAACGGTCGTGCCGGTGTCGGGACTGGCCTGCTGGATGAGGTCTCCTGGGCCGTCATAGACGTAGCTGGTAACGTTGCTGTCCTTGTCCGATACGGTCAAAGTCCGGTCATGTGCGTCGAACGTATAGGCCGCGACACCGCTATTTGCGTCGGTGCTTGATTTGCGGCGGTTGAGCGCGTCATAGACATTGGTGGTCGTGTGGCTATTACCATCCTTAACTGTGAGCAGGTTGCCGTCAGGATCGTATCCGTAGGTGACGGTCTGGCTCCTTCCACCGGTATCGACAAGCAGCCGCCCGAGCGCATCATAGGAATCAGAGTGCGTCTTGTAAGCTCCGCCAGTTGAAGCGTAGTAGGCGTAGGCGGTTACATCCCCAAGTGCATCGAGGGAGTAATTGGCGTAGTCCCCGAGGGCGTCCGTAACCTTGGTGACACGGTGCGCAGTGTCATAGGTATTGAGAAGGTAGGAACTATCGGGCAGTGTTTTCTTGAGGAGGTTCCCTGCCGCGTCATAAGACCAGCTGGTGGTAAATGTACCGCCCGTACCGCTGATCACGCTGCTGGTAAGCCACTGCCGGGGGCTGTAGGTCAGCGTGGTGGTCACGCCGTTGGGATCAACGATAGTCTCGGGCAATCCGCCGCCGGTATAGGCTGTGATATGGGTGGCGTGGCTCAAGGCATCGGTCACCGAAGTCAGAGCGCCGCTGCTGCTGTAGCCGAAGGTCGTTGTGTTGCCGTTTGGCGTCTTCACCGAAGCGAGCAAAGAGCTAGACCACGTATTTGTGGTGGTACGGGTCTGCCCGTTGGTTGAGTAGGGGACGGTCTGAGTCGTGGTGTCGGTGAGCGTCGTCGTCAACGTCTCGCCCGAACCGTCATAGGTGAAGCTCGTGGTCAGTCCCGGCGTGGTGACGGTATGCGGGAGATGCACCCAGGTGGGATCGTAGGTAATCGTGGTGGTGCGAGCAACGGAGGAGCCGACCGCCTCATTGATCGTGGTTGGCATTCCGTGACTGTTATTGGTGTAGGTGGTCTGGTTGCCGTTCCAATCCGTAAAGCTGGCACGGTATCCATTGGCGTCGTAGGTTGTGGTCTCGGTGGCCGCTGCCGTTGTGCTGGTTGCTGCGCGACTGATTTGAGTAGCCTTGGGGATACCCTGCTGCACGTTGAAGCTATAGGTATCCACAACTCCCAGCGGATTGGTGACCGTCCTGCTGTTGTCAAAGTTGTAGGCGATCGTCGTCAGATTGGCGCCGGAACCAAGCTGGCTCGTCAGACCCCGGCCAAAGCCGTCATAAGTCCAGCTTGCAAAGCTGTTGCCGTTCTCGTCCGTAATGCCTGTGAGCGCAAATGGCAATGCACTGTTCGCGTAAAGATACGTCTGGCTCGTCGCCGGGCTGGTTGAGTAGGTAATTGTGGTGAGGCGGCTTCCTCCGGACACGCTCGTATAGCCATAGGTAAGGGTCGTACTGTCGGGCGTGGTAACGGTTTCCAGCAAGCCGCCGCTGTAAGCAAGCGTGAGGCTTCGGCTATAGGAGTCGGTCACCGATGTCAGCTGATTGCTGCCGTTATAGTTGAGAACCTGCGTGTAGCCGTTACGCGCCTTAATGGAATTGAGCAGCGCTTCGGTGGTGCTGGCTGTCGTATACGCTTCGACCGTATCGTCATGATCGGTGAGCGTCCAGGTGGAGCCGGAATGCGTAAGAGTGACATCCACGTCGCTGTCCGATGTCCAGGTGGAACCATTGAGGGTGAAGGTGAGTTGCTGTCCGCCTGTCCGCTCCGCAACTACCTGCGACGAGGAGAGGATCTGGATATACCGGTCGTAGTTCGAGCGCCAGCTGGGACCAAGCGTGGTGGCAAAGGTCGAAATGGCGTTAGCGCTGGCAAGGCTGTTGTAATAACGCGCAAAACTGAGCGGGTTCTGGCCGGTCGTCTTATAGTCCGTGACCTGATAGGCAACGTTTCCCGAACCGACATCGATCGGTTCGCCCGCCGATACGGAACCGTCATTGCCCGTAAGACTGCCGGATTGAGCGCCATTGCAGCCACAGTCACGCGGGCCAAGATCCTTGCCAAACTGGTACCAATCGGGAGGCTGAATGCCTATAGCGGCAAGATTGCCGCCACTGATCGGAATAGTAGTGGTGACGGTGTTAGTAGACGCGTTGATTACCGCAACTGTCGAGGCATTCACCGTGTAGAGCGTGTTGCCTCTGGGCATAAATGCCAACGCTGAAGTTGGAGTCGAGATTGTCGGCCCGACGGAGGAACTTGCAACATTAATGCTCTGAATTTCCGCCCCAGTCGTATAGACTCTCGTGCCGTCAGGGGAGAGTGCCCAAGGATGCAAATTTCCATCGAAGGAGCCGTACATGGCATTTCCTAACGTGATAGTGGATGTCGTTCCTGTAGCGCCGCATATGAACACATAGGTCGGGACTACCTGGCTGACCTCGTAGAACAAGCCATTGAGCAAGGGAAGGGTTGTGTATTCTCCAATAGTCGAGCATCCGTACATGGCCGAAGAGTTACTCGCAGTGTCTACTGCGTAGGTCGCTCCCGTTGTAAACGCGAACGCTGCACCGTACAAGGTCGTGCCGTCGGGAGAAAAAGTCAGCCCATATAGACCGCTTGCGGAAAAAGTCGTCGTCACGGTGTTGGTGGAAGTATTGATGACGCTCAAGGTGGGGCCGGTGTTATCGGCCGAGACATACACCTTAGTTCCGTCAGGTGAGATCGCAAGATCAATTGCTTGCGGCATAGAGATGGTTGCCGTGACGGTATCTGTCGCCGTGCTGATGACGGAGACCGAACCACTACCTGAATTCAATACATAGACTTGCTTGTTGTTGGGGGTAACAGCTACCACGCTCGGTGTGGTCCCCACGGGAATAGGGTAGGTGGCCCCGCTGCGGCACGTACTGGTAGTGCACAAGGTATTGGTGGCGGTGTTGACGACGGCGATGGTGTTATTCGCCTGATTTGCAACATAAGCGTTCTGAGCGACACTGACAGACGGAATCAGAGCGAGCGCAAACGCGAATAGGAGCGCGAGGGCGATGGAAACTTTTCTCATGGCCTGGGGCAAAGCCAGCCACCTGGGATTTTGCGGCGGAGAACGCAAGGATGGCTGTATTCAGGTATCTGCAATTAACTGACCACATATGGTCAGTTTGATGTCGGTATGAAGGTACCTGCGCGATATCCTTGAAAACAGGTGGGATCATTTCCGGCGCGTATGCTGGAAATACGCCCGCGCTCGTGCGCTTGCCTCCCGAATCCCATATTTAACTGCCTTCACATATACCAAATACGGTAAGCCTCCTTATTGCCCCCCCGTGTTTCCCGTCTCTGGCCTTGAGCCGGTAATCTATGCTTTTAGTCCGAAGGACGATAGGTGACAGGTCTAGATGGCGACGAAGAGAGCCAAAGAGAGAGCACAACCAAAATCCGAAGAGGAATTACGCCAGGGACTCAACGCATTCGTGGCGACCAGCCGCGATCTAGATGGGGTCGATGTCCGCGTGTATGTCTATATGAGTGCGCGTCTCAATTTCAGGGAGCCGGTGCATGTTGCGCAAATAGAGATGGCAACCATGCTCGAACGACAGCAGACACATATTTCACGGGCGCTTCGCAATCTGGTCGCGGCCGGGGTGCTGGTGCCAGGACCAGACGGCACACGCGGCTCCAAATGGCTGCTTAACCCGGACTATGGTACGTGAGGTCGTGTTCGCGGGCCGCTTGCCGCTCTTTATGAATCTTTGCGGTCCACATCCCCTCAGACAGCAAGGCTGTGGCGATGGAGGCGATTCGGATATAGCGCCACTTCTTCTCGCCGTCTTTCACGAATTCGCTGATGATGAGCGGCGCAAGTATTCCCGCTTCCCGAACCCAATGTCCAGCCGCGCCCATGGAGGTGTGTGGTCGGTGATATGCCTGCCGCTGCGCTAACGCACCTTGGCCCGATGGATGGTAGTGTGATCCTTGCGGCATGGCGCCCGTATTCTACCGATGGTGTACTTGCAATCACCTTAGACATAGATGTAGAGAATTCAAGGAATTTTCGACGTGTAGCGGAATGGTGGCCGCCGCCATTTGATATGAAGGTGCTCATATACCGGCCCTCCCGTCAGCCTTCGCAAGTGCTGCGCGAGCCTGATCGATAGCAAACTTCACATATCCCTTTTGGCGGCTGCTTGGGTAGTCATGCATGATGTTGAAGAAATATTCGAGTGCCTCATAAAGATTCGGTGCCGCTGCAATGAGAAGCGCATGCCGTTCCTGAAGGTCTCCGGGCAGATGTTCATTGGTCTCGGCAATATAGTGCTCGGGCTGGTTGGACGGAAAAATGCGGTAGTTAGGGATTTCGATCTCCGTGGAAAAGGCGGGGGTTTCGGATTGCCGGTAGGGCAGATATTCGTAGTGCCATGTATCAGAGGCGGGTTGTTTGTAGGCCATATGTAGTTTCCTTGATGAATGAGTCAGGGGAGGGAGAAGGGGCGGCGCAGCCGCCCCTTCGGGTGATCAGGAACGCTTGCGGTTGCGTTCCCAGATGAGGCTGTAGCCGTGTTCCGCGCCGGTCTTCACGAGGCGGCAGTTGATCGGAGCCGCATAGCTCGGATCGTCTAGCTGGACCGAAAGATGCTCGCCATTCTGGGCGGAGTGCTTCCAGGCCGCGCCGGCCTCGCAAAGACCGAACGTGATGCGGTAGTCCGGGGATTTATCGCCGCGCTTTTCCGTTGGCTCAAACGTCGCCCGCGTCTTGACTGTCAGCGTCTCGATGCTGCCGGTATATGAGCCATTGTCCTGTTTTGTGAAATATCCGATGATCGCCATTGTCTTTTCTCCTTTTGGTTTCGAAGACCGCCCCATGCGGCCTCGCTTACGGCGCGCAAGGAGCGTGCGGACTGAGCAAGCAAGTCATAGGATTTTGCTTCGCGAGGAATGCCCGCCAGGCAGGGGAAAATCCGTCATTGACTTGGGAGCGCCGCGCGCTTACGTCGCCGGTAAAGAGCGAGAGAGCAGGGACGTCTTGAGGTTCTCGATAAGGAGAGGCACGGCGGGGGGGGAATGACAGGAAATGGGCCGCGAAAAGAACCAGCGCTAATCGATAGCCTTGACCGTCAAGGGTGGGACAGCAAGGTCACTCAGGAAGGCATGCAACTCCGCTGTCTTGACGCCATGAAGCCGTTTGGCAAGGCTGTGAAGGTGCCCGGCCTGATCACGGACACAATAGCCGGTCCGGTCGCCCCTGACGAGCGCTAGGCCCTGGTCGGAAAGCCGCGCCGCGAAAGAGACACCGTCGTTGCTCTCCTGGTAGAGGCGGGTCAGGGTCTGCCTAAGCATGTTCGGGTCGATGCCGCTCTTCTGTCCCCGGAAACTCTCCCAGCTCTTCGGACGGCGCAGCGGGCGGGGACCGGCGGATCGATTGGAACCGAGCACGCTTGGCAAGGCTTCATGATCGAACGATGCCTCAAGTTCGCGCGCTGCGGCCTGGTGCTTTGCGTAATCGTTGTCCATTTTGACAGCGCGCATGACCTTTACGTCGATGCGTGACCAGATCACATGACGGTGAGTACGTCCTTGCTTGCGATGCTCGACGACGAACCGTGCATGTCCACTCAGGCCCAGATGTTGCTCCAGCGTATTGACGGCGAGATTCCACTGCCCCGCTGTGAGCGTCTCATCCTCTCTGGGGTTGATGTTGGCGTGGTAGAAGTAGTTCCGGCATAGCGTTCCCATCGCAACAGCTTCCATCTCCCGCAGCGCATCCGGGACGTTTGTCGCAATCAGACTGTGCACCTCGCAAAGGCTGACGTGCTCATTGTGCTCACCGTTCGTCAGGTGCCTTGCAAAGAACGCCCCATTGCTTCGTGCTCCACCGTTAATGATCATGGGCTCGCTTTCCAAGCGTTTGCAGTATCGCGGAAGCGGCGGTGCGGACGTCGGCAAGCACAGCCGCAGCTTCCGAAGCGGCATTCGGATCTTTCGCGGTGAGGCTCTGCAGCGCGCTCCCGGCTGCGCCAAGCATCCCCAGAAGCTGCGCGAGTTGCGCCGTCGCCAAAGGCGGACGACGCACCGCGCGTGTCGTGGGTTTTGCCAGAGCCCTTGATCGGACATAGGAGCTAACAGTAAGGCCCGCCCGGTCGGCGGCCGCTTCGATAATTCCCTGCTCTTCTTCCGAGGCGCGAAATCCGACAATCGGCTTGCGTTTCCGCGTTTCACTGCCGCTGCGGCTGCTGCGTGAAGGCTCTGCGAGGGGCTTACTCAACGGAACTAAAAGGAAACACGGCGGGGGCTTCGGGCAGATGATTCCCGTGGCACGCGGTTGAACATGATATTGCTTGTCTCTGTCCCATATTGATACTGATCTGTCTTATGGCGGGACGGTCGCGAAGTCAATTGCTAACAAGTCCGGCAATTTATCCAGGTGGCGAGTCGGAAGCGGAATCTCAGATTTACATGATGACGGGAGCTCAGGCCCGGTTCCCGCGCGTGACAGGGCGGATATTACACATGACGGGAGGAAGGCCTAGATAAACGCTGCACAACGGGTGCGGCGAGCTGGTCGGACGCCTGCTCTGGACTTGGAGAGGTAGCCTTCTGAGATTCCTCGGTGATTCTTTTCCGTATGCGAGAGACGATTTCAGACGACCTCATCTCGGCCCGCCTCTGATCGTTTTGCAGGCCTCGCGCAGCCTGGACCTCATCGTCGGAGACACCCAAGCTTACTACAACACGCTCACCATCCCTCATGGTCAGAAGAACGGCATCCGTGGGCTTAGAGAATGTATCTCTCAACCATCTCTTCGTTGCTTCTAATCTTTGTGATGGATCTTCATGATCAGACACGCTCGAATACGATGAGGTGTAGACTGCGGGAACGTTGGTGGGGATTTGCGCAATCCGCATGGCGTTCACAATCCGGTCACAATCTTGAGTTGACATTGTCTTTTCATAATATTCCCACGGTGTTGCAGCGGCGGATGTCGCGAAATCTGTTGGGCTCGATTTGAGTTCCGCAAGTTTTACGTTACTCTTAACAGTTCGGTCGTTCTCTTCTCGAAGCAGTCTCATCAATTCTGCGAGGTTCTTACTGTCCAGTGACTGAGTAAAGTCGGCTTGCTCCCTAACCTGCTGTGCACTAAATGACTGGTCATTCTTGGCTTGCTGCAGTAGCCAATTCCTGTGCCGCGATTCCTCGTCTGGTGAAAGGAGATACGTATAAGAGGATGCGCTTGTCCCGATAGAGAACGCTTGGCCAGTTGCCACGGCCGTGTCAGTATCAGCACGTGCTTGAACGTCACTCAGAAGCCCTAAGAAATTGCTAACTGTTTCCAGAAGTCTCGCTTTGAACTGTCCCCAAAACGGGACCTCTCCTTGCCAATTATCTGACTCCGAATAACGTCTCATCATTTTTTACTTTTCACAAGGTTTTTGCCAAGGATTCGCTAATTTGTAATGTCATCGAACGTACTTGTAAAGTTAAGTAATTATGACGTTGACCCCTCAACATAACACTATATCCATCAAATTCAAACGGTTACAACGCCTGTTATCTAGCGGGATTAAGTGCTGGGTAACAGGCGTCCCCGCTACGACTTATCGGTCAGGAACAGGCTCTGATCGCCCCTCGACGCAGTGCATGTTCATAGACGTCAATTGCTGACGAATATATTCAATATCATCCCGGCTGCGGAGCCGGTATTGATCACAGACGTGCGATCCAGTTATTTCACTATCCAACAGTGCAAGGCCGACAACACTAATTGCTGCCAATACGAACGTCTCACGCTGTTCGTGTCGTTCTTGCTGTTTTTCAGCGTCGGCTTGCTCCCTTTTTCGTCTCTTCAACGTGTCTCCACGTTGTCGCCAATATGTAGCGTTCGCCGCGCTGGCTGTTACACCATCACCACGATCATACAAATAGCCCACAAGGTAGGCCCCAGAATCGCTGCCATTTTGAGCGCTCTTCATTGCCCACTGCAACGCCTGAGAGCGATTAGGGTCGGTCCCGACGCCGTCGTGAAGGCAATATGCAAGGTAGAATTCCGCTCGCGCATCCCCTTGGATAGATGCGATGTAGAGCCAGCATACAGCCACCTGCATATCCTTAGCTCTCTGCGCGACGACCGCCCTCATATACGCCCATTCCGCTCCGACGCTTTTCTCGTTGGCGCTTGAACAAGGTATGTCGTTGTATGAAGGCAACGAGAGGCGTTGGAACGGTTGATGGTTGGCGATAGCCACATGATCGAAATCTACAGTACCGAACATATCTGAGTGATAACTACCACTCGACGCGCCAGTAAAAGCGGAGAAACCACTCATATCGAGCACTTGTACGCGTGCTGTGGTTGTCCCAGGTTCAAAGTCCCCTTTGAAAAACGTGGTCTCGGTACCCGTAAGGTTGTCATGCAGCAGTTCAGCTTCTATATGGTTGCCCTGATGACGTATTCGTATAGCTGTTGGTATACCCGGCGAAGCGTAATAGCCTTCCCAATTCCCGTTCAAATCGATGGTCAAGGTCTGGTGGTGTCCATAGATAGTACCTGGTACTCCCGCTGGTGGTGGCGGATAACCAACTGCGCTCGTGGTCGATGCGCAGGTGTTCCCTTGACATCCCGCCACCTCAGCAACTGGTTCCGGTGACCGAGCAAGTGAATTTGCCCCCGAAATTTTCCATCGCTGTCGCCCCGAGCCGTCGTCCATCGGAAACAAGTCAACCATCCCGCCGTCCGAGGTAACGCTCAGATATTTTCGGTTGGTCTGGACGCCGCTGAAGATGCGAATATGCACAAAGCCGCCGGGCAGCTGCTCAACCACCCAGCGTTGCCGACCGGAACCGTCGTCGATCGGGAATAAGTCGACCTTCGTGCCGTCCGATGTCACGCTCAAGTACTTCCGCTCGTTCGTGATTCCGCCGCTGACCAAGATGTTGTACCACTGGTGATTGGGACCGGGCCGGAACGACCATCGCTGACGACCGGAGGCATCGTCGGCGAAATACAAATCTGACTTGCTTCCGTCGTCCGGGACACTGAGGAAAGACACGCCCCTGCTTATTCCCCCGCTTATCTGGATATTCGAGGGTGTTTGCGCCCAGGCGGGGGTCGCCAGAGCAACCCATATTAGTAACCGGTTCAGCCTGTTGGTTCTCATATCCATGAATGATAACTCCGGTCCTAGTAAGAGTCAGATTCAATTCATGAATTTTATTTTGACGGTTTGGCAGACGGAGATGTTTCAGTCACAGAAAGTGCAAGTGGGTGCCAACCATTTGCTTCCAGTGCCTGATAGTACACGCGCCTCGCAATGCTGTGCTTTCCGGCGCTCTATCTGCGCTTGCCGTTCTTTGAGTTGAAGCCAGATTTCAAGCAGAGTCCCGTCGGAATCGATGCCGAGGCGAAGAAGGCGGCGATCTTCGCTGATTTGGAGCAGGAGATTCTCTTCTTTGCTGTGGGTCCAAGGGCGATCCTCGCCGCTTTCATTGGTCTCCATACAGAGAGTTTATCCAGCATTGACAGGATCCATCGAGGCGTGGCCGCTTATTTGGCCACGTCTTCGCACTGGGCATTGAAGCCGTGAAGAAAGTCCAAGGCCTTTTGGGCATGTGCTGCGGCACTGAAGATAGCGCGCTTGTCATTCTTCAGGACGGTAAGCCAGCTGGCAATGTAGGATGCATGATCATCGCGGACCTCAGGAGTGATGCCGAGATCTGCGCAGAGAAAAGCGCTGGCGAGTTCGGCAACCAGCTCTTCCTGGGCGTAGCCTTCGTCGCCCCATGCTTTGCGGCCAAAGCTGCGGTCAAGCCGTTTGGGATGCTTCGTCCAGTGCGTCGATTCATGCGCCAGCGTTGCATAGAAGCTCTCAGCGTCGCGGAAGGCTTCAATCACCGGCATCTGGATATAGTCGCCGTCGTTGCTGTAGAAGGCGCGGTCGCCACGATAGCGGGTATCGGCTTTTGTTGCTGCGAAGAATGCTTCGGCATGAGCGATACGCTCCACCGGTGTGGTCTGCACTTCGGGCTTTCCGTAATAGTGCTCGGGCAGGCCGTCAATCTGCTCGACATTAAAAACGGTGTATCCCTTCATGTAGTGGATCTCGCGCTCGGTCTCCTCGCCCTTGGCATCCTCTTCGGTGCGGGTGATGGAATTTGCGTAAACAACCAGTGAGCCTTTCTCGCCTTTGCGGACATTCGCCTTCAGCTCGGACGCCTGCTTAAACGTCATCCAGATGGGAGCGCTGAAGCCCTTGTC
>Ga0206920_1097_pt1 | contig 21560 bp, 15 predicted proteins | sample Alteio_BWOrgHeat_65_FD_152934 | JGI IMG/M metagenome (GOLD analysis project Ga0206920, IMG submission 152934) | Enriched cells from forest soil in Barre Woods Harvard Forest LTER site, Petersham, Massachusetts, United States -... | ecosystem: Environmental > Terrestrial > Soil > Temperate forest >...
TCTATTTGTTTGGATTCTTGTTTGCAGGAATGCATCAAACTTTTTTTGCTTCTCAGACATGTGCTTCATTGTATCAAGGAGCAACTGTTCCGTCTGGGGCTTATAATTTTAAGGTAAATAATGGTATTGGACTTGTAGCTGGTCTGTTTGCTAATCCTTGTTCGGCAATATCCATTGTTCCTGCGGGGTGGTCTTCGCAGAATCCATCAATCGCTGCATCAATACCGGCAGGAGCAACTAATATGTCAATTTGTTCACCATGCTTTACTGATCTTAGTAATAGTATTTCTAATCCAGGTGGATTTGGTGGCTATGCTATGATGGCCGATGGTGTAACACAACAATTTATATGTGTGGTGGATTATCCCAATTCTTCCAATGCTACAAATGCAACTTTTGAAATCGTTCCAAACGATTGTCCATCGACATCAATTTGTCCGCTTTATGGAGCTATGAGTAATCAAGTACCAGGGCTTCCAAATAATCCAGTAAATCCGAGTAACACAAGTAACACTAATCCTTACAATCCATATATTTTCAAAAATGTTAATACGCCTGCAGGCACATGTCCTTCAGCTTCAGGGGTGGTTGCGCCACTAGCAGCTCCAGTTTCTACGCCTTTATCATGCACTGTTGGTTCTGTACCATCCAATGGACAATGTGCGCCATGTCCTACCAGCACTTGCGCTTCGCTTGATAATATCGTATGCGCAGGAAATCAAACTGGAGCAACATATTGCAAATCATGTCAAGCAAGTGCGTGTTCTTCGCTTGATAATCAAAAATGTGCGGGCACACAAACAGGAGCTTCTTACTGCATGGGATGTCCAGAAGGAGGAACCTATGTTTCTCAAACCAATTCTTGTTTAGTACCAGCAACATCGATTACCGTAACCAATAAACTTTCTGGAGATAGAACCTATAAATCCCCACTTCCTGCTCAGCTCCAACCTCAATATAATCATAATGCGATTAGCGTAAATGTTGTGTGTGCTGATGGATCAACTGCTGCTAGTGCCACCATACAACCTATCAATATACATAAAGATTCAAATGCTCAGCAGGTTTTCATTCCTTCGACATGCACAAATCCTATACTTAATTTAACAGGCGTATATGAATGGACTGATAAATCAACTACTCAGCCTGTACCAACAATTATTCAGATTCCTATTCAGTCATCAAACACTCAATATTCTTTGAGTGGTAGTCTTTCGGGTAAAACGATCAGTTATACTTTTCATGCTACTCCATGATGGTGCATTTCACTAATTAATAAAGTAAAAAACCTCAGCATTAAAACGCTGAGGTTTTTTCATGTCATATGTATTAAGTTAGACATCGATAAAAAAAATAGTAGTATTTGCTAACTAATCTTTTTTAGACTTTTGAAGCAATTTTATTAAAAAAAGAAGGAGATATTGTATGAAGCACATATTTAAAATCTTGAGTATGAGCCTGCTTTGGGGCAGTATAATCGGTGATATTTGGGCTGATAGCCAAGTTGTTCCCTATTATAGTATTCGTCCTCAAGGTGTTGATGCAGCTCGTGAATTAGTTGGCTGGACTCAGCAGATTAATCTTGCATGTCATGAAGGAAATGATAATACATTTTATGGCACGATGTCAGCCACAGCAGAATACACTCGCTCGTTTGGATCAGGGCATATTGCACAATGTTTATTTGGTGCAAATTCGTGTAATAGCGCTTGCGGCGATGCGGTAATTAATATTTCGGGCAGTCATGTTTCATCTCGTGGTGCTCATGACTGGCTTGCCGATAACTTTTATTTACCAACAGATTTTCAGAGTACCTTAAAATTTAGTCCTTCAATTGAGAATGCAATTGTTGATTTGGATTTCTATTTCGGTTTTGATGAATGGGTGCAAGGTCTTTTTTTTCGTGTAAACATGCCTATTAATTGGACTCGCTGGGATTTAGGGTTTTGTGAAAACATAACTTCCACAGGCGCTAATAATTATGATGTTGGTTATTTTAATAGTCAGGATGTTTTAGATGGCACAGCTGGTGCTCCACCTCAAGGCATTGGTATTGAACGTAGTAAGTTGCTCAATAGTTTTAAGCAGTATGCAAGTGGGGGCACCATACAAGGTGCGACCAATATTAATTCAGTTACATCAACAAATGCACAATTTGATCCATTATGTTATGCAAAAATTGGTTGCGGTGCTCGTAGTACAACGCAGTTAGCAGATGTATCAATGATTCTTGGTTGGAATGCATTAAGCGATGAAAGATATCATTTGGGCTTAGGAATTCTTGCTCGTGCACCAACTGGTAATGCACCAGAAGGTAGATATCTGTTTGAGCCAATTTCAGGTAACGGTAAACACTGGGAACTTGGTGCTCATATCACAAGTAGTTACACATTTTGGCAATGCCAAGAACGAGATGCAAGTTTTGGTTTTTACGTTGATGCTAATATTACTCATTTATTTAATACACGACAAAAAAGAACATTTGATCTATGTAATTCACCGCTGAGCCGATATATGTTAGCCGAAAAATTTATTCCCACGGTGCCAATTACGGTGTGTGATCCAGTTTCAGGACTGTGCGATGTCACCAATTTAGCAGGCGGCGCCACAAATGCATCCGGCGTTGCTGTTAATACCAACGTCCAATTTGCCAATGAAATTTCACCAATTGCCAACATTTCGACGCAAGACGTGCGCGTAAGTATTGATGTGCAAGGTGATGTGGTTGCGCAATTTACTTATGTGCATGGTGGTTGGTCATGGGATGTGGGTTATAATTTCTGGGGGCGTAGTTGTGAAAAGTTTAGCCTTGATACATGTCCAACTAATACGTTATGTAATTCGTGTCCTGTATCATGTGGTAATGCTTGTGGCAATGTAACCTTTGCTCCAAATACCTGGGGTATCAAAGGTGATGCATACGTCTATGGTTTTTCAAATGTAGTTGGAGATGCTGTTTTTGCCATACCGCTTTCAGCTACAGAAAGCCAAGCATCCATTTATGCAGGTACAAATTTTACTCAACCTAATGCATTTACGCCAGACCCGTGTGGCGCAACGCCACCTCTAGCTCTAGTGGGTCAATTAAATCCTGGCATTGATAACGCGCAATTTGCATGGTCTGATATTGATGGGGATCCTGTGGTGTCTGAACCCCTAGATACGATTAATAATCCGATATGTAATACCCGCACTTCAGTTAATCCAATATTAATTAAACAATCTGATTTTGCTTTAATTGGCACGCGTGGTATGTCAAATAAAGTGTATACGCATCTAGCATATAGTTGGTCCGATTGCGATACATGGGTGCCATATGTCGGAATAGGTGGGTTTGGCGAATTTGGTATGAATAGTGGATGCGATTTTTGCAGTACCAGTACGATAACCCAGCCTTCGTCTAAAAGTACGGCGGGCGCGGCAAACAATTGTCAATCGAGCTGCAGTTCTAGTAAATGTATTTATCCGAGCTGTTCATCAAATGATTGCGTCACATGCTCGTTATCCCAGTGGGGGGTGTGGATGAAATTTGGTGTGTCGTTTGATTAACCCCTAATTTTACAAAAAATGGTCATAGCCTTATACTATAGAAAATCCCAAATTATAAGGAACATTTGATACGTCCTAAAAGGACACTTAGGATGAACAAATTATTATGGACATTAAAAAAATTAATTTACAAACATTTACGCCAGACAAAGTTCGCAATTTTTCAATTATTGCTCACATCGATCATGGCAAATCTACACTTGCCGATCGTTTGTTAGAAGTAACCGGAACGATCACCGATCGTGTAAAAAATGAGCAGTTTCTTGATAAGCTTCAAGTTGAAAAAGAACGTGGTATTACCGTTAAAGCACAAACGGCTTCGATGTTTTATGAATATGAAGGCAGCACCTATTTACTTAATTTGATTGATACTCCCGGCCACGTTGATTTTAGTTATGAAGTTTCTCGTTCGCTTTATGCATGCCAAGGAGCATTGCTCTTGGTTGATGCTTCACAAGGTGTTGAAGCGCAAACGATGGCAAACTTTTTCTTGGCCTTTGATCAAGATTTAACCATTGTTCCCGTTATTAATAAAATTGATATGGCTACAGCTGATCCAGAACGCGTTTCTGCACAAATAAAAAGTTTATTTGATTTTGAACCAAGTGAAGTTATTAAAGCTTCGGGCAAATCGGGAATTGGTATAGATGATATTTTACAAGCAGTTATTAACAAAATGCCGGCTCCAAAAAGTATTGTGGATAAACCACTCAAAGCATTGTTGTTTGATTCATGGTTTGATGAATACCGTGGCGTTATTTGTTTAGTTGCCTTGAAAGACGGTGTTTTGAGAAAAGGTGATAGAGTTGCCTTGGCTCAGGCGGAACAAACGTATGAAGTGCTTGAAACAGGATTAATGTACCCAGAATTGACACCCATGGATGCTCTTTATGCAGGGCAGGTTGGTTACTTAATTACTGGTATGAAAACGGTAAAAGAGGCACGCGTTGGTGATACCATTTGCCATGACAAAAAACCGGTCGAACCATTTCCAGGATTCAAACCAGCTAAACCAATGGTGTTTGCAGGTATTTATCCTGTTGATAGCGATGAATTTGAACAGCTACGCGATGCGATGGAAAAACTACTTTTAACCGATGCAAGTGTTACAGTTGAAAAGAAAACTTCTGCTGCTCTTGGATTAGGATTCCGTTGTGGATTTTTGGGCTTGTTGCATATGGATGTATTTAAACAACGTTTGGAGCAAGAATACGGTTTAACCGTAATTGCAACCGCACCAAGCGTACTCTATAAAGTTAAAATGAAAAATACTGGTGAGTTGGTGACTATGGAAAGTCCTTCAGATTTTCCTGAGCAAAATTTTATCGATGAAGTATACGAACCAATTATTGATGGTACTATCATTGTACCAAATCAATATCTGGGTAATATTATTAAATTATGTGAAGAAAAGCGTGGCATTCAAAAAGATCTTAAGTATTTGGACGAAACCCGCGTTATCGTAAAATATAAATTGCCACTCAATGAAGTTGCTACCGATTTTTATGATCAACTTAAATCAGTAAGTTCTGGTTACGCAAGTTTCGATTATGAAGAATCTGGATACGAACCTGCTGATTTAGTCAAAATGGATATTTTGCTAAACGGCAAATCTGTAGATGCTCTTTCTATGATTGTGCATGAAGATAAAGCGTACTATATCGGTCGGGATATGGCTGAGAAATTACGCAAAGTTATTCACCGTCAACTATTTGAAGTGAGTATTCAAGCGGCAATCGGAGCCAAAATCCTTGCTCGTGAATCTATATCTGCGTTGCGTAAAGATGTTACCGCCAAATGTTATGGTGGTGATATTTCAAGAAAACGTAAGTTGCTTGAAAAGCAAAAAGAAGGTAAAAAACGCATGAAGCAAGTTGGTAATGTTGAAGTTCCGCAAGAAGCGTTTATGACTATTTTAAAACGCTAAAACTCCATAAGAAAATCAGTCCTCAATAAGGCTGAAATGAATTTGTCTGAAAAGAATAAATTAATAGACAGATATAGATTAAAAACTTATGCTTGATATAGATATTTAGTATGAGTAATACTAATTAAAAAAATAATCTATATCGGAGGTTGTTGATCAATGGTGAAATCTCAGCAGAAATTAATTATTTTTGTAATGAGTTTGGTTTTCATTTTACCTGCCCATGCAAGCTTTTTTAAGACAAAAATTCGTAGCTTTGTGGCAGCAATTAAGCACATTCCTCCTTTTTATCCCCCACAACAAGAAATAGACCAATTTCATGCAACGATCATGAAAGGCGATATGCAAAAAATGCAAAGCATGTTAGCAAGTGAAAAAAAACTTTTAAATGCTTGTACGAGCGGAAGAACGCCATTGCTAACTGCATCAACCGCTGGACGTACCCACATAGCTCATTTTTTTGTTGAAAAAGGTGCTGATGTTACGGCGCCAGATAGTGTGGGTATGACAGCTTTACATCATTTTGCATCAACAGGCGATCATCAATGGTGTGAAAAACTTCTTGTTCATGGTGCTGATGTAAACGCTCGCGATACACATGATAGAACTCCCGTATTATTCGCAGCTAAAAATGGTGCTCAAGGTAATCCGTTAATGACGGCATGTGTGTTGGTCAAAGCAGGTGCAGATGTTAATCTTGCAGATAAAGATGGTAATGCGCCTGTTGGCAGTGTGAGTCTTGCATCTCCAGCTGATGCCCGTTCAGATGCAAGTAATCGAGTTATGAAGACGCTTGTGGATGCAGGTGCAAATTTGAAACATGCTAATAAAAAAGGTGAACAACCGATTCATATCTATGCACGCATGCTGAGCCCCAAAAATGTACAGACTATCATTGAGCAAGGCCAAAAGACTGGCAAAATTGAAGAATATGTCAAAGCTGTTGATCTTCAAGGTGGTAATGCATTGCATCATGTTGCGCAATCAAATCAATATTTTTATCATCCAAGTGATGCGCAAGAGGTGATAGAATCTTTAACGAAGGCTGGCATTGGTTGCAATGAGTCAGATAATCAAGGTCAGACCCCCTTACACCATGCAAAGGCCTTGCGTAACGCAACGGTGAGCCAAGTGCTGCTTGGTGCCAATGCGTGTCCTAACTGTCCAGATAATGAGGGTAAAACACCTATCGATCTTGAAAATCAATGGATGAAAGCTCAAAGAGAATTTGATACTCAAGAAGATTAAAGGGGCCTAATTTTCCTAGCGATCAGGCCCCATCTTTGTCAATTATTTTGGCGTCTACTCAATAGTTAAAACAGTGAAACGAAATTAGCTATATCATTAACTACATCACTTATAAAGCCAGCTACATTTCCACTTTTTAGATCATTTACTGTATTTATCAGACCTCCTACCACGGGTTCGCCTACTGTTACAACATCTGTTATAGCATTGTTCGTATTGCCTTCTCCCGATAGATCTATTAACAATTGACCAGCAGCAACATACTGAGCATCAATCGCTTGAAAATTTGATAAGTATCCTGCCCCAACGTAACCTATGGCGATAGCATCAGTTTTATTGCCGCCAGTAGCCGTAAGAAGATTACTTTTTGTTATGGTGCTTATGTTAGTTTGTCCCTTACAAATTCCTTTGATAGTTGGGTTGCTCTGATATTTACTGCATGTGCTATTCGCAGCAGAAGCATTCACTGAAAATGTTGAGGAATAAGTCGAATTTTTAGCTTTAGCTGCTGCAAGAATTGCGAGTGCCATCTGGCAGTTTTTTTGAATTGCTGGATCGGGATTTTGTGCGTGCAGTTGTACATATTTAGTAAGGGTTGTAAGACCTCCAGCCTTGCCAGCAATTGTATTTAATTGTGCGCGCGTTAATAGGCATATAGTTGGCAGGACATTAGCTGACATTGAAGGACAATAAAGATAGGTTGTACCATCCGGAGCGCATTGCGTTGCTATTTTTTTGTTGGCATGATTAATTTGAGAGCAGGTAGGTGTACAAGGTTGACGGCGATTTGGATCTTGTGTTGAACTGGGGGTTCCATCAGCAGGGTTGAGATTTAGTGGAGGCAGATAGCACCAACTTGATTTTGCGCAAGATACCCCTTTGGTATTACCAGAGGTGGGACTGTATGTACAATACTGTTGATCTGCAGCAGTTGGATGTGATTTTCCTATATAAAGCATACCGATGAGAACGCTTAATAGGACTAATTTTTTCTTAAACATTGTTTTTCCTCTACTTTTTTGAGTTTAAAATAAAAAAATATATTTCATATTGAATTATAAGCAGTTGTGGCTCATGAAGTCAATTTTTTGTATTTATGAGAGGATAAACGGCTATTTGATAGGCTTTTTTGAAGTTTGATTGCTTCTTTGATTATGCTTGAATTTATCTTTTATTGCCTGGCTTGAGCTCAAAAAGTTTGACAAATATAAAATATTGCCTATAATTAAGTAATAATTATAGTTTTAGGTGTAATGGGCCTAAAATATGCAGTTTTTACTAATTATGGAGGTATAATGTCAGTTTCTACATATCTTAAAACAATTTGGTTAAGCACGTTATTTCTTGTTGGTTCGGCTTTTGCTAGTGGCATGTCAGAAAGCGAAAAAGCTTCTAGTTCTGGTGCCATTGCCGCTGCATCAAGTTCAAGCACTGAACAGGCTACGAATGTTGCAGTTCCTTTTCAGAGAACGGCTCATGGATTAACGTTTCCATGTCCAGCAGTTGCTGTAGATGAGCAGACAATACAAAAAGTGAAACAGATTATAGTAAAAGTTAAGACAAATACGTTAACGCAAGATGATGAAATATTAAAATCTTTAATTCCGGGTATGTCATCGATAGTACAAGAATGTCGATGCAAAGATTATGAGAGAGAGAATGGCTATCGAGCAAAATTTGAAGATACTCTTACAAATGTATGTAGAACAATTTTATGTAAACCATTTGCCTATATTAATTATGCTTCCGGTTTATTATTTCAAGATTTGATTATTGCTACTAAATTGATTGAAGCGGGTTGTAAGAATATAACACTCATTCTTGTTGATCCTGAATATGCTGATTTTTTCAAGGCACTAAAAAGTGCAAAAGAATTATACAAAAGGTCTGGAGATCAAGGAGCTATAGCAATTAATAATGCATTCTATTTTTGTTCAACTTATTTTGCGATGCTAAAAAAATTATATCCGGAACTTTGCGTGACATTAAAAGTATATGATACAGCAACAAAAGCTACAGCGGATAATCAATCTAAATCAGCTCAGCTTCTTTTTGTCGCGGATTATGGACAACCTGAAGAGAAAATTTCACCTAAGCAAGCAGCCTATATTAAAGAACAGCTAGACCTCAACTCTGCATCATTAGATTTTCCGTATAATAAGGATGAAAAAACAGGTAGTTACGTACTATCAGACTTTTTTAAGTTAGCTGATGCATTATTGGTAGATAGAGGCATTAAAATGATATTAGGCATGCTGTATAAGATTAATGCCAGCTCGGATACAGCGCTGCCTAAAATAAAAATTTGTACTCATTATGTACTTGATGGCGTCAATACAGCCTATCTTAATACCGGTGAAAACCACCAAACAAAATTAATGTTTCAGAATCGCTATATGATGATGAGATTAAAAGACAACATTTATGTGAAAGATACAATAGGATCGATTGTTTTGAGGATATCAGACCCGGCAGCAACTGATCTTTTTGATCAATTACTCAGTGGAGAAACTGAATTTAATGATTGTCATATAGAGATAATTCAAAAACTCATTATTCGTTTGCAAGAAATGAATAATGCAGAGAAGAAAAAATAAATTAACTGGGAGGTTATTATGTCAGTATCTACATATCTTAAAACAATTTGGTTAAGCACGTTATTTCTTGTTGGTTCGGCTTTTGCTAGTGGCATGTCAGAAAGCGAAAAAGCTTCTAGTTCATCATCTTCAGCTGCACGTACACCAGCATCAGTTGCAGGTGTGCCCGTAGCGGGATTTCGTGAAATCGCATTTAATCGTTCAGCGCATGGCATAACCTTAAATTGCCCGTCATTACAACCCGATGAATTGACAACAAAAAAAATGATGCAAATTGTGCAGGCATTTAAAAATGATCAACTTACTCAAGATCTTCCTGCGATCAAAACTTTAATTAAAGACAAAAAAACATCATGCGAAATATTAGAATGTGAATGCCAGAATTTCAAAAGATCAAATGGTAGACGTACGGCATTTGAAGAAAGAGTGGTGGGTTCTTATGAAGGTGAAAACGTAATAATCGATAAGAAGAAACCATTTCGTTATATCAGTTATGGTTCAGGTTTATTGTTCCAAGATCTTGTGATTGCCATGAAATTAATTGCAGCAGGATGCACCGATCTTGAACTGGTACTTGTGGACAATTATTATGCAGATTTTTTTGCATCGTTGGAAAATGATCAAGTTGCGCTAAGCCCACGTAAAGGATCAGGCGAAGCAGTTAAAATTAATAATGCGCTCTATTATTTTGTAACTTTTTTTGGTTATTTAAAAAATATGCATAAAAATTTTAATCTCGCTATCAGAGTTTATGATGCGCCACAAAAAGCGATACAAGATATGCCATCAAAGACTTGCGACATGATGTATGCGATAGACTTATCTATTCCTCAAAATATTAATCAGGAAGAGATACAAAGAAATCCATTATTAAGTACTTTGCAAAACCCAGCATTCGGGAAGCCTTGTATATTTAATGGGCAAAAATTTACTACTTCAGATTATTTCACACTTGCCGATCATATGCTCAAAGATAAGAGCTTTTATCATCTGTCACATGATGTGAGAAATATCAAGCTAGGAAAAATAATTAAATCACTTACATCAGCGGTGCATTTTAGTCTTAGTGATCAAAGGCGCGCATATCTATATCATCAAGAAAATAAGCCGGAATTTACTTTAGTTGCAGCAAATCGTTATAAGTTTTCTTCATCTACTACTGAGAAGTCTTTATTAGATTCTCCTACCCATTTTTTTCTTACAGATTTATATGGTAGGAATGTTCTTACGCTAGCAATCCCAGAAATTAAAAAGCTTTTAAGCGAGGCAAATCCATTGGTTTTGCGTGATTTAGCCGAAATCACTGTGAATATAAAGCTTTTAGATACACGTTATGAAGAGGACGTTAAAAGAGAAATTGATGCATTAAAAAAGTAATCGCAATAATATTTATAAAATATAGGAGGTTATTATGTCAGTATCTACATATCTTAAAACAATTTGGTTAAGCACTTTATTACTTATTGGTTCGGCTTTTGCTAGTGGAATGTCAGAAAGTGAAAAAGCTTCTAGTTCATCATCTTCAGCTGCACGTACACCAGCATCAGTTGCAGGTGTGCCAGTACCAGGATTTTGTGAAATTGCTTTCAAGCGTTCAGCTCATGGCATAACGTTCAGTTGCCCGTCATTACAACCCGATGAATTGACAACAAAAAAAATGATGCAGATTTTAGAGGCATTTAAAAAAGATACTTTGAATGAAGATCTTCCGGCAATAAAGACTTTAATTAAAGACAAAAAAATGGCTTGTGAAGTGTCAGAATGTGGTTGCTCTAGATTTATTCGATCAAATGGTAGGCGCGCCTTATTTGAAGAACGGATAGTCAGTTCTTATGAAGGAATAAACATCGATAAGAAAAAACCATTTCGTTATGTTAGTTATGGTTCAGGATTATTGTTTCAAGATCTTGTAATTGCGATGAAATTAATTGCAGCAGGATTTACTGATTTAACGCTTGTACTTGTGGATAACTATTACCAAGATTTTTTTGCACTTTTGGCAAATGATCAAGTGAGCTTAACGCCTATGCGAGGCTCTTCTGAAGCTGTGAAAATAAACAATGCATTATATTACTTAGTAACTTTTTTTAGTTACCTAAAACATATGCATAAAAATTTTAATCTCACTATTAAAGTATATGATAACCCGGAAAAAGTAGCGCAAGATTTGCCCTCTCAATCATGTGATTTAATCTATGCTATAGATCTTAATTTCCCTTTGTACCTTTCTCAGGAGGAGATTGATCGTAATCCTTTAACAAGAGGTTGGCAGCAACCAAAATTTGATTCTCCTTATTTATTGCATCCTCTTACCAAACAATATATTACACAAGAATATTTTAAACTTGCTGATGCTGTACTAAAGGATAAAAGATTCAACCATGTGTGTACTAATTTAAAATATATTAGTTATAGGACAAACATTCTCATTGAAGAAGCAAAGCTTGTACAAGCTGTTCATTTTAGTTTAGATAAAAACCTACGTGCATATCTCTATCACAAAGAGGATACAAAAGGATTTGAGTTAGTAATTGGCAATCATTATAGATTTTATATTAATGCTCGGACTCAACAGATTGTTATAGATGATCTTTATACTCATACTCCCATGAATGTTCAAGATAATGGTTATTTGAGAGCTCTTTTAACAACTGGTCAACCACTTGCAGTGGAACACCTCAATGATTTAAAAGGTGTTATTGCTGAGCTTGATGCCAACCATCGACAACGTCAAGTAATGTGGCGATTAAGAATGGAGCAATAGAGTCTAATGTATAAAAAATGTACGAGCCTAAATTTTGCATAGAACTTTAAAATAGGTAAGTACCTTGTTTTGCATGTAGTTTTTATTGTGGCATAAGTTTAATGATGATAGTATCAAGCAGTTGTTTAAAAATATTATCATCTTTTTAGGAGTTCTTATGAACAAAAAAAATACACTTACATTAAGCATAATCTTATTGTTGTCATCTTTTGCTGCTCATGGATCAGTGCAAAAAGATAGTTCGGTAGCCAGTTCTGAAAGTCCTTTACATATGACATTAACCAATGATGATGTAGCAGCAGCAGAAGTTGCCATGCCACTTGCATCGATGTCATTAAGTGCAGCTAGCGGTGCAGATAGTTCGGCGTCTTCATCTGCGGCAACAGTAATGAACCCACGACGTAAAGTCAAAACAACTACGTATACTCCTGTTGATGTTGCTTCTTCTGATGATGAAAGCGTTGAATATAATAACTTAAGAATGGTTGGTTCTCGAAGCGCTACTCCTACTTCGGCTCAATTGAGAGCTGCAGCTGAGGATTCACCAGCTGGAACGCCACACTTAACACCAAGAGCATCAGATGGTATGGCATTGCCTGCAGCAGCAGTAGCAGCGGCAGCACTAGCGTCAGAAGGATCTCCTAAATCAACCCCAAGACAAACAACATCACCAAGATTTTCACCAAGACCATCAACATTGGCAACAACAACAGCAGTAGCAACAGAGGTTGCGGCTACTGCAGAAGATACAAAATAAAAATAACAATATAGTAAATAAAAAAAAGGCTTCTCATTGTAGGAGCCTTTTTTTATGCCTCAGCTATGCATCGATTAATCACATAGAAAAACACGGGTTACAGAACTTGTTTTGGTCATCGTGGTTCTCTTGGAGAGAAGTCTGTTGGGCGATTCAACGGCATGACGCGCCGTATTATCACGTTTAGGGAGGTTTTCAGTGGTGAAGTATTGGGTTTTTTATTATTTTTTTATTGACAAATAGCGTTGACTTTCTGGAAGGGGTTTTGCTAAGTTTACTAATGAGAGCTCAGAACTTGCGCTATGCAAGCTGAGATTTTATGAGTAATTCTTTAAAAAGGAGCAGAAAATGAAGCTTTTAAAATATACCCTGAGCTTTGGGCTTGTGCTTTTGATTGCTGGGCGAGCTGCTTTTGCTGCACCACCAGTGCAAATTACTAACAGTTCAACGCAAGCTATTACTCTTTCAATATCTGAAGGGGCAAGTGGTAGAAGTTGTCCTGTATCCACTTCTAATCCTTCAGGGGTATCCACTACTATCGTAAATAACAAAACCTTTTATATTATACCAGCGAACTCAAACTCGACTCATTATGCTTATTATTATTCATGCCCATCTGGCAATGGCTCAATAGTAGCTCAGGGAACAATTTCAGGAAGCAATCCGTCAACCGCATTTGCATTTATTTCCGGCCAACCAATAAAAATAGCTGGCACCCCAGGCAATCTGACCACCACAGATGCCTCTAGTGGAAATACTTTTGCTTGCGCTGCCGGAGCACCTCTTTACTATATGCAGAATAGCCATTGGACAGCAAATCAATCTTGTTCTCCACCAGCACCAACACCTACCAGCAGCTCGAGAATAGCCGTAGCACCAACAACTACGCCGGCACCAACACCAAGTCCCGGCATCTTTAGCAATAATAGTGGCTTCAGTTTCCCGCTTGCTCTTCAAATAACACAGGGATGTACAATAAATTCTACGACTAACGCAATCAGCTGCAATCCGATTCCAACAAATGGGTTGATAAGTATGATACTTTCTAGTGGTTCACCTGCTACAAGTGCAAATTCCACACCAGAATTTAGTGTTCCCTATGGAAAAAATATAACAATCGGTGCTGGCGGTGTTGTTACATCAAATGGTACAATCACCCTCACATCAGGTGCAACGCCAAACAGTGTAACATTGCCAGGTATTCCTTTACCAATATCTGGGATTGTAAATACCAATAATATTGCAACATTAACATGGTTAGCTATTTATGCGAGTAATGTTAATTGTGTAAATGCTACTAATAGTAATATTTCTTATGGTTATTCTTGCCCAGCTGGAGCGAATAATTTAAACATTTATATTGTATTTTCTGATAGTGCGTCAAATTCTCAGACAGAATTCCCATTTTCTGGGGGCAATATTAGTGTTAGTTCCAATAGTACTCAGTATATAGTTACGAGTGGTTCAACCACTATTGCAACGATTAATAAACAACCAGCATGTTGTTCTAAGATTCCAGATGGTGGTAATTGTTTTAGTAATTGGGATAATGGAAATGGCAGTTTGGCTCCTAGTGGCAGTGCTAATTGTAAAAGTGGTTATTGTTCTCAAGGTGGTAGTTTATATGGTGCGAATGGGTATACCTATACATGTATCCGTAATCCTAATGGCTCCTCTTGTACTAATTGCAGATAATTAAATTTAGAATGATTAAACTAAGATTATTTTTAAAGGGAGCCTTTTTTTATGCCTCAGCTACGCATCGATTAATCGCGTACGCCAGTAAAAACACACATAACAACAATAGTAAACTCAATCCCATGACGCCGGGCATAAAATTATGTTCACGATACATGTGTATAGCCATCGGAATAGTTATACCAGTGGTATTGCCAAAAATGCTGCCAGCTCCAACTTCAGTTAAACTTAATCCAAAGGTGATACAAAATGCTTGATACAAAGATGAGCGCAAAAAAGGCCAATCTAAGGTTTTTAAACGATAAGCACGTGTAGCGCCAAAATTGCTTGCGAGCAGTTCCCATTCTGGTTGCCAACCTATCATTTGTGTTTTAATAACACGATATGCAAACGGAAAGTTTAATAACATATGGCAAGCAGCAGCAATGGTAAATGCAGAAAAGATCGAACTTCTAATAAACCAGCTTGCTATTATGCCGCATCCTACACTTCCTATAATAAATGAGAATGATATTACAATGGCAAGTGCTTTTTTCACGTGAGCGTGTTGTATGACATATAACAGTTTATAAAAAATAAAACCTAAAATCACTGATCCAATACCGCTTACTGCTCCTAACAAAATACTGTTAATAATCGGGGTATGAATTGGCACATTGAGCAATAGATCATTATTTCCTACGATGATTTTCTTAAAAAAAGAAAAAACATTTTCTTTGTATATTGCATAAAGTAAAGCGGTAAAAGGGGTGAGAATAATAATAAGTGGCGCCACGCAATAGAGTAGCCAGTGATATCCATGCAACCATGGGTTGTAAGTTTCAGTTGTTCTTTGTTGTGAATCACGCCATGTATTTGCCCATCGTGCAGTAGTATTCATATATGTTATGCATAATGGCATAATGATGGCAAGGCGCATTAAAAAATAGAGGGTTGCTGTCCATGCATTATCGGTTGTATAAAGCTGCGAAATTTTGATGTCAGGCGTGAGATGATATTCATGAGTACCCAATAAGAGGGGGATTGAAAAGCTAGAAAAACATAATAGAAAAATAATAATTGCAGATGATTGGATAGTTGGTTTTAAAAAAGGGAGATATATAGTTTTATATGTTTGCCAGTTTGATGCTCCTAATTGTTGTGCGCTTTTTTCCCAGGTGCTATCAAAGGTGTTATAGGTTGCAAGCAACAAATAAAGCGCAAAAGGAATATTTAATGCGCAATGAGCTAAAAGTATGCCTGGTAACCCTGTGAGATTAAATGAAAGTAGTGTTCCTAAAGCCGCTAATTTGCACGGCATGATGCATAATAATGGCAATAGTGCTAAAAAATATTTTTTCCCCATCATATCAAAGCGATACAAAAAATGGGCTAAGGGTAATGCCAATACTATTGAGATTGTTGTTGATAGCAATGCTTGTAATACGGTGTAACTAAAAACAGATGCAAAAATAAAATTCATGTGCTTTTCCTCCGTATTAAATTTGATCAATTACTATTGGTTATGGTATCGTTATTTATAAAAATTATACCATTATCGGAGTTTTAGTATGTCAGAGATATCGCAAGATTCAAAATCAACTAACCACATTTTTACTGGCAACATCTATATTTTTCATGCTTTTGATGTTGGTGACGATATTAATTTGGAAAAGATTGAAAAATCACTGCTTGTTAAAACAGTTCCGCTCACCTTATCGAAATATTTCAAAAACTATCACCGTCCATTGGCTATCGAATTACCAGTGCCTGAGAGTAGCCCAAATTGTGTGAGCTGTAAGATTCATAACTTTGGTGTTATTTCATTTACCTATAAAATTCCGTTCAACGATACGTTAGAAAATATGCGCAAAGATATAAACAGTTTTGATTATCGTTTTTATGAACAAAGTTCGATTGACGTCAAAACTGTTTTTGAGACGATAAAAGATTTCATCTCCAAATCGCTTTTTTATCAAACAAGATCTTCATATTCTGTTCTGCAAATAGATCCACAACCCGAGAGTATCAATATTTCAACGTTGAAAGAAAATTATGGCGGTATCATAGCATCCGCGCTACGATTTGAAACTCAAACATTGGCTGAATATCAAAGAAATGAGGTTTTGGAATCGGCTATTGGTTATTTTAGAGGTGATCTGATTATTGTCGATACGTACGCCACTTTTTTGTACGACGCTGAATATGAAGAGCTTTTGGATTTTTTTGAGTTTGCCAATATTCAACAGCTTGAGTTGCGTTATTTCGATCGTGTTCTTGAGCAACAGCTCAATTTAATTTATGAAGGGCGCGTGGGTAAAATTCCATTCAGGGCCTATTTTCCATTTATTGGCGTTTTTGTTTCTGATCCAGTTGGATCACTAGGAAAACTTAAGGTTGATATCTCAGTGATTACTGAGCGTTTGGAAGGCGGCATTAAACTTGCAGGCGAACCTTATTATTCAGAATTATATGCATTGCTGATCGAAAAACTGGACATCAAAAATTGGAATGATGCGATTGATCGTAAATTAGAGATTATCAAAGATGTTCAGATTGTGTATCAACATAAAATGGAAGCAATGCGTGAGGATATACTCACGATGCTCATTATTATTTTAATTTTCATAGAACTCGTGGTTGGTATTCTTAGTTATTTTAAGCATTGATTATTCAAGCAAGAGATGCTGTCTAACAAGTAAACAGCATCTCTCTCTATTACTTAACTACATCTTTGCAATTGCTTGAGTATGGTCCTTTGTAGCCCGTAATTGCGGTTGGGCCTTAGTTTCCGGTGTAGCGGGGAAATCTAGTGCTATAACCCGAGCATAGACTATCATATTCATCTGTTCCTCCGTTACACATACATCCATCTTGATGATCTGACTGATAACAATGGCTATCTTTTGGACGATCGTATGCAGTGCATGTGCCAGATCTGCATTGATTGCCACTGTCGCAGTAAACGTCGCCTTCACTACTATCATTTTGTATCAACCCACATTGGAAGGCGTAACCCTGATTAACTGCAGCAGCCATATTAGCTGCTATATTTGTGCTGAATTGGCTTCCATAAGTTTGAGCCCATTGAGCTGTAGGTGGCGCACAATGGTTATTATTGCCATTGGGAATGAATGGAAGAGGATTACCATCCCTATCAACTGCTTGTCCAGTGGAGCTACATATATATCCTAGATTACACTGGTAACTACTGTTATCACCTTGAGTTCTAGCACCTGTACAAGTGGCTCCAAAATATCCCCACGCTACGTTATCGCTAGGGTGCATTTGTATTTTGCTGCCTTGATTAATCGTAACTTGTTTACCATTTATCATAGCCACAAGCGCCTTGTTAACGTTGGGAAAAGGATCAGTTGTTAAACCGAAATCATTGCTTTTTGGGTAATCTACTGTCATGTTATAACCCTTTTTAGCATTATCTATCAAAGCTTGTGTAACATTAGTCCATCCAAGGGGTGTTGAGTTCTTTGGCCATGAATTCTTTACTGCTTGTGCAGCTTCTGCAGCTACCTGCGCCGCTTCTTGATTAAAGCATGCATTGTTAATCTCTGCCCAGCCTGAGGGACATTGGCATTGACCATTGTTACAGATTTGTCCTGATATTGCTCCTGGCGAGCTGCTGACACAATCTTGATTTGTTTGGCAACCGCAGATTCCATTGGGGACACATGTTTTAACAAGATAGCCTGTGCAAAATTGCCCTGAGATGTTACACATTCCACTTGTGCATTGATTATTCGTTGTACATTGTCCGCCAGGTCCTGTTAACGACCACAAAGATGACATGTGCAGCATTCCTACACTAAAAAATAAAAATAGTTTAATAAACTTCATCTTCTTCTCCTTATTAAAGATTAAAAATACATTTCCATCTTCACATTCTGTATACTATTAATAACCCATGTTTGACGGTTCAAAATTCCCGCACCGGTCTTGCCATTCATCACCTTCGGCGGTGCAAGCACATCCATCCGCCCCCACATTTAGATCGTTCTGATGGCAAGGCTGATTAGTGCCCCACTTGATACTTACTCTTGAATAGCATTTCCCAGATCTGCATTGATCACCGTTTGAACACTGCTTTAGGGGGATTCCAGCCCAACTGCTAGATAGCAAACCACAATCTTGCGGCAAACCCGCGCTAGCCGCTTCCTCAGCATTATAACCAATGTTCTTACTCAATTGACTTCCCCAACTTAGAGCTGCTATTTCTTCTGGCGTAGAAGCAGCCGTACAGCCTTCCGAATTATCCGACCAAAGCGCTGTTAGTACTTTGATTGGTTTTGAGATACCATTTACGGTGAGTTTTCCCTTAATACTAATAGTAGTACCTTCCCTCACTGTGGTTACCCCAGATGATGGCCACAAGGTTTGTCCATCTGTAGTTGAAAGAATATAGCTTAAATATTTAGTTGCCCCAGGAGAAGGGTCACCAAAATTACCAGTAATCGCCTGGATCCCTAGACCGGGATACCCGGCTTTTATGGCATTACTAAGCGTTGTTTGTAACCATTGAGTCTTATCCACGCATATCGCATTTACTGAAGTTGAAGTCAATGCTGCGGCCAGAGTTATCCCTGACATCAGTTTTAATTTTAATAGTTTCATTGAACTATCCTTTCATTTTAAGAATTAAAATTACATTCCTATCTTCACATTGAAGGTAGGTTGCTTATCTCCTGCAAAACCAGAAGGCAAGCTGTCAATTGAAATTATAGCAGTTATTTGCATGAATACTCAATGCTATTTGAAAATATTTTTTGCGTTCTTAATTTGAACCTTGAATATCTATAAGCGAGCTCGAATGATCACATTTTGCAATAAATAGATTGACGTCACCCTGGATTTTTGACCATGTTGGGATAGATCATGTTGGATTTTTAACCAAAACTATGTGGAATCATGTTGGATTTTTGACCAAAAAGGAAAAGCATCATCAAAAATCCCCTTTTGGGTTGCGGTTTTCTACACAAAATTATTCTATATATGCCAATATTCATTCACACCCTTTGTATGCTGTAGCTGTGGCTACTAAAAGTGATTTTGTCCATGGGTTTGAACCGATTTGAGGTGCTGTTTTTTCTGAAAAAGAAAACAAAAAGAACCAATGTATCCAATTGTATAACGGGTATTAGTTTCCAGTTTGCCGCCACACGAACAATATCTGATAGGTTTAAAACAAGTAGCTCAACGCGATGGACCTCATGCGTGTAATATTAAAGGAGAACAATCGTTGCGGCGCGCTATGTATTGATAACGCAGCAACCATTATTTATTTTATGTAAGTTTATAATTCGTTCTATCGGGTGCTTTAAAGCCAAGTTTCTCATAAAGAGATCGTGGAGCTTCATCAGCAAGACTATACAATGTGATTTCCTTAAACTCCGTGCCGGTTTCATTTTGACGGAAATGCATGATAGCCTGTTCCATTAATCTTTGTCCATAATGTTTTTTACGTTTATTACTATCCACAAAAAGATAGGCAACATAATTTCTATCAAGATTCAAAATAACATAGCCGGCTACTTCGTTTTGTGAAAAAACAATATAGGTATGGTGGTAATGTCCCGCATTTATGCAATGACTGCCTAGATTGTTTTGTGCTGTGTCCCTAGTCCTTTGTAGATGAATTTTAGGATTAAAAGGAAATACAATACCATCCTGAGGCACGCGAGCATAAGACGCTCTGGTGATATTTAAAAATTTTGTAGCTGTTTCGTGATGTATTTTTGAACAATGATCAATAATTGCACCATGAAAGCCGTATGAAATTATGTTGGGTTTTTTTGTAAACGCATCAAAAAGATACTCATCAAATGATATGGTTCTATTGCCCATAGAGAATTCCCAATTTAAGTTTTGATGGGTGAGTAATAGATGCATAGGATTTCGTTGCTTTTTGGGTGTTCTTTTTTGCAAATAGTTATCTAAGAGGCCTAAAAGCACGGTCTTTTGTTTTTCTTGTGTTTCCTCATTACAGTTGAGTACGGCAAAATATTGAGCAAATGCCGCTGCGGCGTTTGGGTTATGCAGTAAAATTGCTTGTAAAATGTCAGGATGCGTGCGATGAAGTTGTGCAGACGCGTAAGGAGTTAAAGCGATTGCGATATTTTGAGAACCATGGATTAAATCGCAAATAAACCGAACACTCACTTCATCTGTTTTGAGCATATATTCTTTAGCTATTTCGATACTTTTTTCTTTAAATTTTGGGGTGAAATTATTGATATATTCTGTGTTCAAACCTTGAACGTTTGACTCTTGAGCATGCACAATATTTTTCTTGAAAACAATGGGTGCTGAAAATGCTACCGCGCAATATGGCCCTGGTGTCTTTAAAGTTTGCTTGACAACCCTTGCAACTTTTGGGGTTTGCATGCGTATATAGGCAGCGGTTTTAGTTGCGGCTGCACTTGCATATGCGCGTACATAATTCCACATACCATGCATAGGTGAGTTGATAGCTAAAGCTAGCATGCCAATGCATACTATTTTCATGAATTTCATCGTTTTTCCTCCTGCCCGCCATAGCCTTTTCCCGCTCATCTTGAGCTCGTCGAAGGACGGCTGGGTCCATTTACTTTAAAAGATAGATCTATTTAAATTATATTTATTTTATCTATTTGTCAAATTAAAATTAAGGGTTTTTTAAGGATAATTGTCACCATTCTTGAGGTTTAGGGTGGGGTTTTAAGGTTCGGGTTTATAAGCCTCGGGTTGGGGGTGATTTTGCCCCGTTGCATGACTCAAAATATTGACAAATATAAAACATATTGTATCCTGGTATATATAGGATTTATACCCTAAAAAAGGGAAGTATCATTACATGAGGAGGTTGTATGGTTAAGCACAAAAAAATTATATGTATGATGGTTTTTATGGCCTTAGGGTCATGTGTGGTGCAAGCTAGTGATGGAAATAATGTCACTATATCTGATAGTTGGATAACTCAAAAATGTAAACTATATGCACCAATTCTTTTAGGTGGTGCTGCTATGTATGCAGGTGTTGTAGCAATTA
>Ga0206920_1098_pt1 | contig 21530 bp, 18 predicted proteins | sample Alteio_BWOrgHeat_65_FD_152934 | JGI IMG/M metagenome (GOLD analysis project Ga0206920, IMG submission 152934) | Enriched cells from forest soil in Barre Woods Harvard Forest LTER site, Petersham, Massachusetts, United States -... | ecosystem: Environmental > Terrestrial > Soil > Temperate forest >...
GCATTCACCATCGATAGCAAAATAGATTTCGCTCAATCGCACATCGAATCAGTGGTAAATAACGATGCATTTACTATTGACAGTAAAATTGATGCCTGCTGCTCTCAGATTGAAGCGGCCATAACTAACGTTGCATTCACCATCGATAGCAAAATAGATTTCGCTCAATCGCACATCGAATCAGTAGTAAACAGTGATGCCTTGACCATCGAAAGCAAAATTGACGTATGTTGCTCTCAAATTGAATCATTGATTGATGCATTATCAGCATGCAGCGCTATTCCTATCACTCAAACAACTACAATCACAACTCCCGGAATTTATTGTCTTGCTGTGGAGCTTTCCGGATCAATTACCATAAATTCTCCTGATGTCCTTCTTGATTTAAATGGCCATGTACTGAGCGGAGACGGCATTACCATTAATGCAAGTTTTAGCAACATTACTATTCAAAATGGTACAATTATCATTACAGGAGATAACGATGGTATCAGCGCCAATACTAACACAAATGTTCAAATTCAAAATCTTACCGTGTCTAGCAGTGGTGGTAATGGAATAATTCTTACCTCTTGCACAAATTGTGTTATTAAAAATGTTACAGCAATTACAAATACCGATGGTATCAATCTTACTACATGCACTAATTGCACTATTAAAGATTGTATAGCAAATGAAAATAGTGGTGCTGGATTCGTGTGTGGTGGTAGCACTAATTGTCTTTTAACCTACTGTATAGCAAATGACAATGCAACTGGTGTTGACTTATCACAAGGCGGAACCAATAGCGATTGTAAAGTGGAAAATTGCACTGCAATTAATAATACTTCTATTGGATTTTCCAACAATGCCGCAGACACAACAACAGTCTTTTGGTTTAATAGTGCTATAAGTAATGCAACCGATTATTCTAATGTAGTAAATCCTCCATCTGCACCTTTTATAAGTATAACAACTGGAACACCAACGTATGGTTGTAACTTAAGCAGCTAAAAATGACAGCAAGTAGAGATGCGTTATTGCGCATCTCTACTCATCCCTAAATATTGTTATAATTTTATACAAATTAAGGAAAAAAGTATGAAAAAAATAATTCTGCTCATAACAATTCTGGTAACAGGATTGTACAACAATCAATTTCTACAAGCAGCATGTTGTCCCTCATCATGCGCTACTGGCTCGACAGGAACCAGAAACCCAAGAACCATTTTTGTGCCCCGTTCACAAAGTATGAATGCTGCACGTGATTTATGCGGAGAACAGCAATACATTAATCAATTTGATATGTGCGGTAAATATATTGATGCAAAAACCTTGCGTAACCACATTGATGCATTAAATACCAATTATTGCTCATTAACAAAACCAACAATATCCCAAGATACACATATTGATGCCAGTAACTCTCTTGACTCAGATGCAACACTAGCGCTGCAAGAACAGAGACCGGAAATGACAATAGCAGTTAATGCAGAGCAAAAACTGATCAATTCTATAATTCAAGCAATACATGATAAGATGGCACCTCTAGAACAGGTTAAAAACAACACACAAACAGCCGTTGATCATCAAAGCGATATAGAGTATGTTGCGCAACCTCCGCACATGCATGGTTGTTTTTCTTTAACAGCAGAATATACGCGCTCATTTAGACCAAATAACATAACTGATTACTTTTTTGGTCAAGCAGCTTGTAATGGTTGCGTAAATTTTTCCGGTAGCACCGTAGCAAACAGAGGAACGTATGACATACTTGCCGATTATTTTGGGTTGCCTCAAGATTTTCAAAGCACAGTCTGCTTTACTCCACGCATTCAAAACTTTATTTTAGATTTTGATCTGTATCTTGATCTTGATTGTTGGGCACACAACTCATTTTTTAGAGTTATAGCTCCACTTGTTTATACAAAATGGGATCTTAATCCATGCGAAAATATTATCAATGAGGGAGTAGCTCCATTTCCACTAGGTTACATGGCACAAGATGAAGTCCCTCGCGCATCATTGCCCACTGGCGTTATACAAGCAATGGGTGGATGCGTTACGTGGGGTGATATGCAAACTCCATTACAATATGGAAAAATAGCCAATCATGGTCGGGGATTAATACGATTTTCAGACATTGTGTTAATGCTTGGATGGAACTTTATTAATAATGAAAATGCTCATATGGGCTTTGCTATACGCTCAGCACTTCCTGCTGGAAACGCACCAAAAGGTGAATATCTTTTTGAACCAATCGTTGGTAACTGTGGACATTTTGAGCTTGGTCTTGGTTTTACCTCACACCTATTATTATGGCAATGCGCTGAACAAGATAAAGCGTTAAATCTGTATTTTGATGTCAACGGAACACATTTATTCAGCAACAAACAAATTCGTACATTTGACTTTGTCGATAATAATTTTGGAAGTCGTTATATTCTTGCTGCAAAATTTCAAAAAATTCAACCCGATCCAGATGGTGGCAATCCACCCGGACATTTAGCTAATACCGGTGAACATTATGAATATGCAGGCTCATTACTTCCAGCAATTAATCTTACTGCAATGTGTTGCGATGTAAGCATTGCACTCCAAGCGGATGCTGTTTTAAAACTGGCTTATACACACAAAAATTTCGAATTTGATTTAGGTTATAATTTTTGGGGCAGAACCAAAGAAAAAGTTATCATAGCTGATGAATTCACTGAAGACGAATTTAGTCTTAAAGGTGATGCTTTCATGTATGGCGCTGCCGCTCCTGGTTGCATTAACAATATTTTAACTGCTCAAGCTGCATATGCTGCCGATGTTCCTAATAGCAGAATACCACTTGCTGCTATGGAAGATGAAATCGCAACCTTATTTGTCGGTGGTAACTATGCAGATGATCAAAACAGCCCTCCACAACTAAATCCTGGACTTGATTATTCTACTGAAACTGCTTTAGCATGTTTAACTCCTAACACACTGGTCTATTCACCAATTCCTGGCATCGGGGATAACGCAACAGGTATTGAAACATCCAATCCAGTAAACTTTACCAATGATATTACAGAACTTAATCTTAATTGTGCTATAAGCCCAAGTGCAATTACGAGTAAAATATTTATCAATGCAAGTTATAATTGGCATTGTGATGAACAACGAGCTCAACCATTTATTTGCAGTGGATTTGAAGTTGAATTTGATGGAAAACGTAAAGATATTGGATGCAAAACATGCGAACCACGAAGCGGACTTTCTCAGTGGGGACTATGGGTTAAAGGTGGGGTAGGATTTTAATAACACAATAAGATCATATCAAAAAGGCTCCGAATGTTCGGAGCCTTTTTTGTTGCATGAGTTTTAAAGTTTTATTACGCGGCAACTTGTGGAGATGCAGCACCATTCTCTTTTGCTTGACGCGCTAAAGCAACTGCTTTATTTGCATCATACAGCTTCAATAACTCTTGCGCAGTTTGTGATAAAGGATATTTATAATCAGCAGCTAATTTACGCTCTTCTTCAATCACTTTATCAAATGGCAATGTAACAAATACATTATCAGATGCACGAGCAACATGATCTGATACTTTCATAGTTAAAAACTTATCGGTAGCATGATCTTTAATAGAGGCTCTAAACTCATCCAACGTGTGTACCTCAACACCATTGACTTCATTAATAGTTGCCCCAATTGCTAAACTACGCGCACGATACAGTTGCGAATTTGGGAAAATATGAGTGATAATAAGTTTTGGTGTTGCTTGATTCTTCAGTTCTGCAAATTTAGCTAGTCCTGATGCAGAGCTCGCCATAGCATGAATATGATTCAATGTTAACGGCATAACCACCATACCGCCAAATACTTCATAATCGATATCCTCATAACCTGGATAGATTCTACGAATTGCCGGCAAGGTACTTTGACTAAATTTCACACTCATCTCTTTGTGTGCACCATTTCGATATGCAACCAAATGAAGATCTTCACCAATAGAAAGTCTGGTGACAAAATCAACTATAGAAATTTTATCTTCTGACCAAGGCACTGACATCTCACCAAAAATATCTAAACGATTGCCATTAATTTCATAAATCATGTCGCCACTTTTCACGCCAGCTTTATCCAACGTGCTGCCTTTGACAACTTCTACCACGTAACAGCCACCTGGCGCGGGATTGCCCAAAAATTCTGTCAAATCATCTGTTGCATTGTTGAATAACACACCTAAAAATGGTTTGCGCAATAATTTAACTTTATAAAGATCATCAAGTACAATTTTTAAATCATTAATCGGAATCAGATAGCCAATGTTTTGAGCTGATGGAATATTAGCCGCATTAATACCAACCACTTCTCCGTTATTATTAAGCGATGGCCCACCAGAATTTCCAGGGTTCAGCGCTGCACTCATTTGAATTAAATGTTGTTCGCGTCCACTAATCACGCCAGTAGTACTTTTAAGTGATTGTTGGCCCAATGGATAACCAAGCGCCAATATTTCATCTGAACGACGAATCATATCAGAATCTCCCAGAGGCAAATAAGGAATTTTACCAAGCACCTGTTTTATAAGATCTAAGCCATCTGGCGTCACACGCAACAAAGCAATATCGCGCTCAGGGCTCACAGAAATGACATCTACATCAATAATGCGTTTGCCAAGCGTTGGAATTTGAATCCAAACAGAACGAGCTTGATCGATCACATGAGCATTGGTAATGATATCACCTGTTTCATTAATGAAAAATCCACTACCACATGCCGAACCTTGATGCGGTGTTTTGTATGGTTGCAATAAATCGATTTCAGCAATTTGAGCAAAAACCTGCACCACCGTATCTGTTACACTATCTTGAATGGGGCGCCATGCTTGACTTGTCGATATAATTTTTTCAACAGTCGATGGTTGCACTACATCAATATTTGCTGCTAAGGAGTTTGTTTGATCGCATATTGCTGCAAGCTTATTTTCTAATGTTTTTTGTCGTTCAAATAAATCATATCCAATTTTACTAATCCCTGCTCCGCAGAGAATAAATCCAAGAGTTAAACCTACTTTTGCTTGACTATTCATGACGTTCATTTCCTTCATCATTGGGGTGTTACTTACTCATTTAACAGCTATAGTGTACCCAAAAGCACAGGAAATGTAATTGCCAAAAGATAAGGCCTTAAAAGTAAGATCAATATAAATTAGAAGATTACCTGTTTACCATAAACAGTTGACTTTATGCCCCCCATAGCTTTAACGTGAATTATACGAGAAAATTCATTTCCCAAAGGCTACCAAAATGAAAAAAATATATATTCTTTTTGCATGTATCGCTTTCTTGCCTTTACATGCACATTCTACAATCATGAAAATCCCTGTAGGATTTGGTGTGGATTTTTGCACTTCAATGGCATATGTGAAAGATATAGAATTTTTGATTAAAAACGATTCTGAATGGAAGAAATTTAAATCATTGTATGATCAACATGTGATTAATAATTTGCAGTATAAAGAAAAACGTATTCCTAAAATTATACATCAAATTTGGCTTGGCAGCCCTTTGCCAAAAAAGTACAAAAAATTCCAAAAAACTTGGATAAAGCATAATCCCGACTGGGAATATAAGCTATGGACGGATAAAGAAATAGCTGAATTAAATCTAACCAATAAACAGATGTATGAAGCAGAATCAAATTATGGTGCAAAATCTGACATAGCGCGTTATGAAATTCTTTATCGCTTTGGGGGGCTGTACGTTGACACAGACTTTGAATGCTTGAAACCTTTTGAGATTTTTAATCATTGCTTTGATTTTTACGTTGGCATATATTTCACTCGTTATAAAATTAACAATGCCATTATTGGTTCAATCTCACATCATCCTATTTTAAAAGAATGCATCGAAACATTAAATACAGAACGAAAACTATACGATACTTCTGATCATAACATCATACATAATACAGGCCCAATCCACCTTTATAAAGCCTTCATAAAACATTGCCAAAATTGCTCGGATTCATGTGTTGCTTTTCCGAGTGGCTATTTCTATCCCTGGCCATTCACTTTTCTTAAAGAAAACAAAAAGAATCAAAGAAACAAATGGATACGGCCAGAAAGTTTTGCCATACATCATTGGCATCTTTCCTGGAGTGAGGAAAAAAGTGAAAACATCCCATGTCATCCGGAACTAATTTCTCCCATTGAATGCAAGAAAAACTCCGCACGCAAAAGGGCAGCTTCTCAATCCAATAAATAAACAAAAGACAGCGGCCTCATGAATCATTTTTTCAACTTCACGAGGCAACATCTTTAACTATTTTGATAGCTTTACTCGACGCATTCATACAATGTAGCAGCGTTAGCTGTGCTCTGTTTCTGTTGATTAACGCATGAAGTTACCAAAGCAGAGCTAGAACAAGCACAGGTATTAGGCACACACGATATCATATCATTAGCCCAACTAGAACTGGCTACAGATTTATAAATATTAGTACAATTAGCCACGCAACTTTGAGTACAAAGTGTTCCTGCCCCGGATCCTGAAGATCCCGTTGTAGCATAAATAGAATAACCTGCTCCTACAGCTAAAACGACTCCTAGGGTAAAAACTGCTTTCTTAAAAATCTTCATAAATCATCCTTCTTTAAATTGGTTTGTTTTTGAATTAATTAATATTTCTATTATAACTTTAACACAAAAGCATATTGGATTTCAATGCTTTTTGAAAAATAAACTTACTTTTCTTTTAATGGCCTCTGCCAGAAGAGATATCGCTCTACCCTAATTTGCAAAAAAGGTGATAAAGGTTTAGGATATTCATCATTATCTTAAGAAAAAACAATAATATTACCCTTCAAGTCCGGGCCATAAGGGCCCTCCCTTCAGGGAGGACGGAGAAAAGGATTTATCCATGAGTTCTGTTCCAACAACTGTCACATTAGAAAAAATTGTAGCTTTGTGTAAACGTAAAGGATTTGTTTACCAAACCGCTGAAATTTACGGTGGATTAAATGGTGTGTATGATTTTGGACATCTAGGCACATTGCTCAAACAAAACATTAGACATGCTTGGATTCAATCAATGCAAAAAACGGATCATGGTGAAATATTATTCCTTGAAGGATCGATACTCTCTCCTCATGCAGTATGGGAAGCTTCAGGTCACGTGTCTAACTTTCACGATCCCATGGTTGATTGTTTAAATTGCAAACATCGTTATCGTGCTGATGATATTGACTTGCACAAAGCGTGCCCGCATTGTGGCAATAAAGCGTGGACTGACATTCGTGATTTTAACATGATGTTCCAAACCAATCTTGGTGCAGCAGCAGATAACACATCAGTTGCCTATCTACGCCCAGAAACAGCGCAAGCTATTTATATAAATTTTAAAAATGTCGCAAGCACCAACCGCGTTAAAATGCCTTTTGGTATCGCGCAAATTGGTAAAGCATTTCGTAATGAAATCACTCCAAAACAGTTTTTATTCCGTATGCGCGAATTTGAACAGATGGAAATGGAATGGTTTTGCAAGCCAGAAAACGGACTTGCTGATTTTGAATACTGGTGCGAACAACGCATGAACTTTTTCAAAACAATAGGCATCGATCAAACCAAATTACGTTTTCATGTGCAAACACCAGAAGAACTCGCTCATTATTCCAAGGGATGTAAAGATGTGGAATACCATTTTCCTTTTGGTTGGAAAGAGCTAGAAGGTATTGCGTATCGTGGTGATTTTGACCTCACGCAACACTCTAAACATTCTGGCAAAGATCTAGCCGTACATGATGAAGCGACCAAAACATCTTATATGCCTCATGTGGTAGAATCATCAATTGGCGTGGATCGTCTATTTTTAACCGTACTTTTTGATGCTTACGTGGAAGATATGGTTGAAGGTGAAATGCGCGTTGTGCTTAAATTTCACCCAAAACTCGCCCCGATAAAAGCAGCTTTTTTTCCTCTGGTAAAAAAACTCAACGAACCAATGCACAAAATATATCTTGATATGAAACGTAAAGGATATATGGTTGATTTTGATGAGTCTGGCTCTATTGGCAAACGCTATCGCAGACAAGATGAAATGGGAACACCGGCTTGCTTTACCTACGACTTTGAAAGCGAAACTGATCAATGTGTGACAGCAAGAAATCGAGACACAACCAAGCAAGAGCGAATTAACATCGATCAAATTTCAAATTACCTTGAAAATTTACTTAAATAAAAAGGCGTAATGATATGTTAGGCGGCGTAAGAAAAATATATGATTGGATGGGAAATCAAGTGCATTCGCGTTATGCAGACGTCACTCTTGGTGTTCTTTTTTATCTTGAAGCAATTTTTTTTATTCCAACAGATCCAATGCTCATCATTTACTGTATTGAAAGAAGAGATAGGGCCTATTATTATGCCACCATTGCAACTCTATGTTCAGTGATCGGTGGACTAACTGGTTATTTTATTGGTTATGGATTGTGGCAAACAGTTGGTCAGCAAATTATTCATAATCCGCTGGTAAGCTACGTTATGACTCCTGCAACATTTCATCACTTATGCGGTTTATATAAAAAATATGAAGCTTTAGCGATTTTAGCTGCAGCATTTACCCCAATTCCTTATAAAGCTGCAACATTGACTGCCGGATTTTGTAATCTTTCACTCATGCCTTTTATTATCGCATCACTCATTGGACGCGGTGCCCGCTTTTATCTGTACGCGATCACTATCAGCATCTGGGGAAAACAAATTAAGCAATATATTGACCGCTACTTCAACCTCTTAGTACTATGCGCTATGGTACTGATTGCAGGAGCAATTTGGCTCATGCAAAAATCTTAATCAATATATGCACAGGATATTTTGAGTATGAGTATTCGAACATTAGCGCATGTTTCTCCCGGAAGAATTATATTATTTGGGGTATTTTGTACAATTTTAATTGGCGCCTTGCTTTTAGCTCTCCCTCAGTGTCGAACTACATACATTTCCTTTATGGATCTTCTATTTACTGCAACATCAGCCACCTGCGTGACCGGACTCTTTACTGTTCCGATGAGCAGTTTTACCACCGCCGGTAAATGCGTTATTTTAATGCTCGTGCAAATTGGGGGATTAGGACTCATTACCATGACACTTTTTGTCATGTCACTTTTTATCGATATGGGCATGGCAACGCAATTAGTTGCTGGAAAATTATTAGAACTTGAATCTTGGAAAAATATTCGTCAATTTATTATTTTTATTATTAGTTTAACGCTGGGTATGGAACTATTTGGTGCGCTATGCATGTTGCCAATTTTTTTGCGCGAATACTCATTATTAAAATCTCTTTTTTGTTCTGTGTTTTACTCAGTATCATCTTTTTGTAAAGCAGGTATATCCCTCTATGAAGGAGACATGCTCCATTATAGTCACAATATTCCAATGCTCTGCATTATAGCTTTTTTAGTATTTAGTGGTGGTTTTGGTTTTATTACTTGGCATGAAATAATGCGCTACTTTATTGCCAGAAAAGAAAAAAAACGTTTCGTATTTTCATTGCACAGCAAAATTATTATGTATGGCACTGCCGCTATGATCGGCACTTTTGCTTTATTATTTTTACTCTTAGAACGCACCAATACGTTGGCTGATATGTCATTTCCCCTCGCAGCAATTAACTCAGTATTTCTTGGCACTACTATGAGAAGCGCAGGTGTTTTAACCGTACCATTTGTCGATTTACATCTAGCAACCATTTTTATTATCATGATTATGGCTTTTATTGGTTCAGCTCCGGGTTCAACAGGTAGCGGTGTAAAAATTACGACATTCGCTATATTTTTAGCCACTATCAAAGCTGCAATCATTGGAAAAACTTCTGTTGAAATCCGAGGAAGAACTATAGCAAAAGATCAAGTATTTAAAGCTACAGCAATTGTTTCACTTGGTATCGCATGGATTGGATTTACCACGCTCTGTCTTTTGATAACTGAAAATATTGATTTCATGGATCTTTTTATAGAAGCAATTTCTGGTTTTACCAATATTGGTATCTCAACTGGTATTACGCCATTTTTAACATGCTTTGGTAAATTATTTATTATGATTAGTATGATTATAGGAAGAATTGGATCTTTAACACTTATTTTAGCTCTTAAATGGGGATCAAAACCTGAAATGATAGGTTTTTCATATCCTGAAGAACGAGTGATGTTAAGTTAAAAGCCCCCACAAATGTACGCATTTTGCGGAGCCCATAAAAAAGCCAAAAATATAAGGAAACAAATATCATGAAATTTTGTGTCATTGGTCTTGGACGATTTGGTTATCAAGTAGCAACAGGACTTGCCGAACATGGTATGGAAGTTCTTGCCATAGATAGCGATGAAGCAATCGTTGCTTCAATTCGTGATCTAGTGACCCATGCTGTCTGTATGCGAGTTGCAGACGAAGCATCTTTGCGCAGCATCGGTGTGGATGAAATTGATACGGTGATTGTAGCAACGGCAGAAAATTTTGCACAATCCATTTTAATTACTGCTTTGCTCAAAAAAAGATTGAATACACCTCGCGTTATTGCGCGCGCCATTAACGACATTCATGAAGAAATATTAAAGCTGGTCGGTGCTGATGAAATGATTTTACCGGAAAAAGATATTGGTATCCGTCTTGCAGATAAACTAAGTTCACCATTTGCTGATATTATTCATTTGGCAAAAGACTTTGCCGTCAGTCAACTCAAAGCACCCAAAAAATTTGTAGGCAAAAAAATAGTTGAGCTTGATCTATATGAAACGTATGGCGTTCACTGCATTGGTATCAAAAAAGATACGCAACAGATTGTACCGGCTGATCCTGAATATGTGATCGCTGCTGAAGATCGGTTAATTATTTCGGGTAATGATGAGGATTCTGAAAAAATAGCGAAGTTATAAAAAAAGAATGGTAAGAGAAAAGGCCCCAGTTTTAACTACTGAGACCTTTTCTTATTTTATATTCTCGAATAAAAATATAATTATAATTGCAGCAATTCAGGGTTGTTTTTGTAATGGTCTAAGACTTCAGGATGTTCTTTTAAATACTCAAGCATTGTATTAACACTTTCTTCGCATTTTGTTTGGAAATGCGCATGCTCAGCTTCTTGGAGATTTTTTGGATTTGTATGACATTCTTCTTGAGATATTTTATTCAATAACTCTGTATCAAACATATCTTTCATTTTATAATCAAAAAATCCAAGACCGACAAGATGCTTCAATGTATTAAGCGCTAAATATTTAGCATGATGAACCGATTCCTCAAACTTTAGTGCGTTTTCCAGCCTAACAGCCTCTTTTCTTTTATACATAAAGTAAGCCGATGCACCAACTATCGCAACAACTACCACAAGCAATATTGTTTTTTGACATTTCATAGTATGAGATTTCCCCTGTATGTGTAAATAAATATAAGATTATTATGCGTTGAACAGCATAACAGAAAAAAGAATGTTCTGCGACCGCCAATAAAAAAATGTATTTTACTCATGTACACACCAGTCTTTAAAGCACATTGATATTTATTTATCTTGATACCGACAAGCCTTTGTATGTATTAATAAATAAAAAACCGCCTTACATGAGATTTCTCTCAGGCAAAGCGGTTTTAATTTTTAATCTATTCTAAAGGTTAGATAGATTCGATTCTAATAATGGTCTTAGGTTGACGATGACCTTTTTTGACACGTACTTTTTTACGACGTTTGAACAAGAATGAGATCACTTTTGGATCTTTCATCTGCTTAACGATAGAAGCTTTAACCTTAGACTTAAGGAAAGGTGTGCCAATTTCAATCTTATCATCAGCTGTTTTGCGAAGTAAAACTTCATCAAACTCAAGAATTTCTCCAGCTTCACCTTCGATTTTTTCGATCGAAACGGTTTTGCCTGGAATTCCTTGGTATTGTTTTCCGCCGGTTGCAAAAATAACGTATTTATCGAACTTAATTTGTTCCATGATATCTCGTTCCTACTTAGAATTAATCACGATTTGTGAGAATTTTTGTATCATTTTTTCTACATTTTTTATAGATAGATAGGTCTATTTTAGCACAGAAGGGCTTTTAGGTCTAGAGGAATTTTGGGTAAAAAACCGTATAGATAATCCAGCTTTCATGTTTTCCTAGCCTATGACCCGGTGCTTCTTATTGTTTCCCGCTACTCTTTACAGCCTCTTTAGCCGCTTGTCGAGCAAGTTCCTCAAATTGAGGTTTACCACCATTATCGCCTTCTATAAAAGCCCTACCTTCTCCTATAACTTGAATTCTGTTTCCACGATTGCTATAAAGTTCAGTTAATTTTGTAGCAAAATGACTAGAATGACCATCCTGAACACTTCCATGAAGTGCATAGAATACGTTAATGGCGTTTTGTTTGGATACCTTTTCAACCCTATCCACAGTTACTAGTTCTAATGGTTTTTGTTTTTCTTGCGTAGCTTTTTTTAGAGCAGCCTGAATATCTTGACCCGCTGCAGCAACCACCGGATCGCTGTGACCTGCAGGAAGTGCAGCACTCGCCATAGCAAGCACATTGGGGTTTTCAGAACCAAACGCTGCAGCTAACACAGCAAAGTCTGTAGAATTTATTTGCCTTCCTCTTGGGCTCTGTCCTGACCCAAAGAGTTGAGCAGAAAACTGACTTACTATTAAGGCTATAGCCATTATTTTAAAGATATTTTCCCTGTACATAATTATCCCGATTCCTTTAGCATTATTAATATATTTACCACAATTCTACATTTTTATAGATAGATCTATTTTAGCATAGAAAGTATCGCAGGCCTAGATGAATTTTGGGCAAAAAGCCGCATAGATAATCCCAGTATGAGGAATCGACTATACGGCTTTTTTATACTTTTCTATTTGAGTTAACAGACCTATACACCTGCTCTTTTTGTTGAAGAACCGCGGCTCTGCTTTTACAGAATGTGCTAGGCAGTTAAAAGAGAGGGTAATTAGTGTCCTGCCTGGTCACCTGCCACCTGGCCTGATTCTCTCATTAAATTCTTTTTGACGCCTAAGGCGTTCCCCTTCATTCCGTAAAAACACTTCAAATACTTCTCGTCGTCGTATAGCTTCTGCTAATGCTTCGGGCATAACTAGAGCAGCTGCTTGCACAGGTTGAGCCATCTGCTGTCGAACTCCTGGTCTAGGAGCTCGATCAAGCAGCTGCTCAATATAGGACGTAGAAGGCACGCCATCAAGATAAAAACTAATTGCAGGAGTTGAACGCATTATTCTATCTCCTTCAATACATATATTATCCCTAAACGTTCTATTGAAAACGAAGACGCTACCATTCCTCGAATTTAAATAGAGTACAAAATTATTTAAAAATTCATTTGTCAATTCACCATAAAATCCTTTAAAATAGATTTGACACAAACGATAATGTGCCTCATAGGTCTGCATGATGACCAGTTGTTGAGCAATTGTTTCTGGCTCTACTGCTGCTGACAAAGCTGCCATTGATGCTTGAGCCGCAACAGACGGGTGTTGTTCAGACACAACTTGCGTTGTTTCAAGTCTATTCTGTCGACACATTGGACATGCTGCATATTGACTCAGCTCTGCTTGGCCTTCTGCTCTTTGATATCTTTCTAGCATAACCGCCAAATTTAATTAAAAAGTTAAAGTTTAAACCTAGGTCAAGTGGAATGATGAGAAGTTTGGAAAAAAGCAGACAAACTGGATCTATCTCACATGATCTCACATACACCCTACAGGAGATTTCATGTATTGGCAGAATTTTATAATTAGCTTTATGGCAATGGGCATTGCAAAACGAAGTTGTAAAGTTTAGCAGAAAAGATGCTGTAGAGGCATTGAATTTCCCCGAGCGCACTGTCGAATCAATCATAAAAAAACTTGTTGATATGAAACGATTACAGAAATTGGGCGAGGGTGCGGCAACGCGTTATAAGGTTGTAAACTAATTCTCCCTTAATCGCGCAAGCTTCCAAGCAATTCCCTATCGCGTTGACTTAAAGGTTCAAAATGGACCCGTGCTAACACCTTTCCATTGTTTTTTTCGCTCGCATAGAAAAATCCAGTCACATTGTTGCGTGTAAACATGTTCCGCAAAAGTCGCGCCGGCACTTTAAGAGGTTTAGATTCTTGCATTTCAATTAACACCTTGGCCTCTAAGACTGTCGGCAGCTGAGACGGTTCCGAAATCCCTGTTTCTACACTGGCAGCACATAAATTCGTAACCAATTGTTTTCCATCAGTTTCAATGCCGGAGCCATCGGAACAACGTCGATACAAAACACGGCTAGGATGTATCCTGGAACTTTTTAGCGGTTTATTTAATTCTGCTAAATCGGTCGGCCAAGTATATTCATCTATAATTTCAAATCTATCTTCCTTGCCTTCGGCTTCACATTGATTATGAGAGCTTTGAGCGCTCGCCAATACCAAAGAGGAATAAGTTACGCACATTAAAAACAATAACTTTACTTTGGACAAGATCATAGAGGATCCTTTAATTTTGTTTTCTTCTTTTCTTTGCGCGCTTCTGCACGCACTTTGATTATAGTCTCTTTTAGGTCTTTTTTGGTAATACCAAGCTTACGAGCCACTTTGCGAGTTTCTTTAAGCAAAGAACTCAGTTCGCTTAAAGATGGTTTGCGCTTTACTTTCAACTCTTCCATATAACTCGATCCTTTAATATTAATTTTTTCATCTCATCAGAAATTGCATACATATCAACCACATCAACTTTGTAGGGTAGATTTGTTGCTTCTAGAACATCCTTGACCTCAATCATGCTTAGTTGAGCAATTTGATGTCCAATATCAAGAGCTAAATCAATATCAGACCACTCAGCATTTTTACCGCGCGCTCGAGATCCAAACAGATATATTTTTGCTTCAGGAATAATAACTGATATGAGTGCAATAATTTTTTGTTTATTTTGTTCACTCACTTCAAAAGCCATACCTTTTCCTTATTTTTTGCTTTTAATTCTGTTTCATCTTCCATAATAAATCGAATGCTTGCCTTGGTGACAAGTTATCATAATCAAGATCTGCAAGTACAGAAGTGACTATTTTTTGATCATCAAGTTGTTGTTGCAGTTTTGTGATGTCGGCTTTCAACTTTTTGTTTTCTTGGAAGATATGATCGATTCTTTCTGCTTCCCCTTCGACAAAGCTCAGGGAGGACGGAATAAACATATCTTTTTCTTTTGGGACAGAAAGCTCACTCAAAATCTGCTCAGCCCTCAAAATCACCGCATCCGGCAATTGTGCCAACTTTGCAACTTCAACGCCAAAAGATCCGTCAGCAACTCCCTTAATAACTTTGTATAAAAACAAAATGCCATTATCAGTTTTTTTGCTTGCCGCGTAATAACTGACAATGCCGGGAATGTGATCAGCTAATAATGTTAATTCATGATAATGAGTGGCAAAAAGGCAACGCGCTTGCACTTTTTGAGCAATATACTCAACCACTGCTTGAGCAATTGCAAGACCATCAAAGGTACTGGTGCCACGCCCAACTTCATCTAAAATAACCAAACTATTTTTTGTCGCTTGCGTACAAATTGAAGCTGTTTCTTCCATTTCTACCAAAAAGGTACTTTTACCTTCTGCAACATTATCTCCTGCCCCTATGCGAGTAAAGATTCGATCAAGGAGAGGCAAATTTGCCGATTTAGCGGGCACTAGTGATCCACATTGAGCCATGATATTAATAAGAGCAACTTGACGCAAATAGGTCGATTTTCCACCCATATTTGGACCGGTAATAATCCAGACCGATTCTTGATCATTCAATTTTGTGTCATTAGGAATAAAACTACTGCCAAGCGATGCTTGCACCACCGGGTGAGATCCATCTTGAATAGTGATAACACGCTCTGCGTTAAATGATGGCACCACATAGCCATGCTCATAGGCAATTTTTGCAAAGCCAACTAACGCATCCAAATGAGCAAGTGCATGTGCAAGTTTACGCAATGCAGAAATATGCGACACAACTTCTCTTTTAATGCGATCAAATACCGATTTTTCAACCATATCGATTTGGGTTTTTGCATTATTAATTTCATGCGCTAGCTCTCGCAATGCATCGGTGGTAAACCGCTCGCGACCAACTAATGTTTGATGACGCGTGTAATGCGCAGGCACTAAATCAAAATTTGCTTTAGTAATTTCTATGTAATAACCATGCGCTTGATTAAATCTAATTTTGAGCGAATTGATGCCAGTTTTTTGTTGCTCCTGCGTTTCGAGTTCTAAAATTTTTTGATTAGCGTTTTCCACTAACTCGCGCAGATTATCAAGTTGTTGATCAAAGCCAGGTTTGATAATCCAGGGTTTTGTATTATCATCGTTGAGTGATGCAATAAGTAATGCATGTAATGTGTGGAAATCACCAATTGCATTGGCAATTATTTCAATCAATGCAATGCGACGGCGAGATTTTAGTAATGCAGCAATGTTGGGTATTGCTTCCAAGGCCTTTGCGAGCATCAAATAGTCATAGAGCGTACCACGCAATAATGCAATGCGCCCGACTACGCGTTCCAAATCTCCAATGGATGATAAAAACTGTTCAATTTTTTGGGCAATGGCCGCATCACTGACAAGCAATGAAACAGCATCTTGACGCTGCACAATAGGCTCTTTTTTGACTAACGGACGCACGAGCCATTTTTTAATCATGCGAGAACCCATAGCAGTCGTTGCTCGATCAAGCACAGAAAATAATGTATTTTTTCTGCTGCCATCCTGCGCATTTTTGACCAACTCTAAATTTCGTTGGGTAGCTGGATCTAACAGCAAAAAATCTTCAGGTTCATAAAACTGTATTGATTTGAAATGATCCAGTTCTGTCCGTTGATTTTTTTGCACATAAGTATGAAAAGATCCGATAGCTGAACGCAAAGCTTGATGGGTATAAATCTTTTCCACTACGGTGCCTCGCAGTTGCTTTTGCATCCACTCATCTACTTGTCGAGCAGCATCTGAATCGTATGCAGGAGTATCGATGAATGTGGTAAAATAACCGCGAGATTTGAAAAAGCCTGAAAAAATTTTGCCTAAACTATTGTGCGGCACCAAAATTTCGTCTGGAAAAAAGCGAATAAGTTCAGATTCTAGGATTTTGTCTGAATGAGTTGGAAGCACGGTGGCAAATAATTGCGCTGTTAATAGTTCTCCAAACAACAACCCCCATGAATCTCCGGTAGGGAAAAATGAAAATAAATAGGATGCTGTTTTTTCATCCAACAGTTTTGAATCAATTAACGTTCCGGGTGTCAGAACTTGCGTCACCCCGCGCTCAACAATTTTGCCGGCTACAGGCTGTTCAAGTTGATCACAAATGGCAACTTTAAAACCAGCTTTTACCAATTTCACTAAATAATAATCAAGTGCATGCAACGGAACTCCACACAATGGAATGGGTTCTCCTTTATTTTTGCCGCGCGCTGTTAATGCAATACCCAACGCAGCAGAAGCTTGCTTTGCATCATCAAAAAAAAGCTCGTAAAAATCCCCCACTTGAAACATGAGCAAGGTGTCAGGATGTTGGTCACGAATATTGAAATATTGTTGCATTAACGGTGTTAATTCTTGCATGATCCGGTTTTTTGTAAGGAAGTTTGGTTAATTTATGACTGGATAAGTATAAAACAAATATTATGTTTCTGATACTTCAAATAAAGGACCATGTTTTTGGGCAATGTATCCAAAGCCAACAGCGTTGCAATGTGAGTGCTTAAAATCACTGATGATTTTTCGGATATACTCTTGCATGGTTTGATCAACTTTTGTCACCAACTCTTGTGTTGTTTCTGGATTAACCGGCCAATCTGCATCAACATTCTTCACTTGAGCAATTAATTGTCTCATCTCAGCTGCATGTTTTTTTACATCGTCAATGTGACTTTGCAATTTTTTCAATGCATCATCCCGTTCATACCAGTGATACACATAAAAACCGATAATGCCTTTTCTAGGAGCTGCATCATTAACATCATCACATTTTTTTTTATTAAAAGATGTACGCTCTTGCGTCATTTCTTGGATAATCGCGTCAACACTTTCATCGTCTGCATCTGCGATACCGTCATACAACTTTTCCATTTTTTGTATGTGCTCAGCAACCACGGTGATATGAGCATTCATCTCATCTAAAAAGGCACCCCTTGCATCTGATGTACCTTGCGCTGACCCAACAAGGGCCGCACAACCAAATAACATGAGGCATCGAATGTGCAAGTTCACTAGTATTCCTTTAATTATGCTCTATTAGTGTACATTATGAACATGGAAAACAAAGCTGTTGCCATCTGCTGATCGAGTTAATGTAACATCATGTCCACCAACACCGCAAACTGAAAGCTCATCGCTAGAACACACGCCACGCCAATGTTTCAAAACATCAATCATACTTTTTTTACTTGCTACAAATGGCATTACTCTTTCATTTTCCAAGTGATCTATTGAAACCTCATCACCAATTTTCTCAATAAAATATGGCCCAGAATTTATCGCATCATCTTCTGAATCAACAAGCCATTTTATAAAGAAATGGGTTCTATCCGCACCTACTTGGCTCAATAAAAAATGCCCCAGCAATTCCATGCCATCATTATTAGCATGGACTACCTTGCTATCTTTGAAATAAATGGAACTTGCCCCTTGGTGTTCTGCGCTATCAACTTTCTTCATTTTTTCTCCTTCAAGGTCCGCCATAACTAAAACCTGACCGCGTCCGCCGTAGCCTTGGCGAAGGGGGATGGCCTGGATTAGCGACGGCTGGACATAACCAACACTATTCTTAACTTTAAATATATACTTTAAGTTTACAGAGATATACATTTAAAAAACAAGTGTTTTTTGAGTTTTTTTAAAAACATGAGGGGATACATCGCAACAATCTGATGATTACAATTTCTGAACCTGTAAAATGGGTAATATCACCTTATTAATCGTCCAATCCATCCTTTATAAATTCACAGAAAATTACCGGTTCAACGTTCATATAATCTTCAAATAGCGGAGATTTAAAAGTTGTACCAAAATAGGATGGTAAGGTTATTCGTTCAAGCAAGGCGATTGCAGAGATAAAATCCTCTTTATTACCCTTGCGCACCATACAGTCTGCCTCCACGTCTTTAATAAACATATCAAGAGTAGCAATGGATCGAACCCATAATCGCGCAGCCTCAGAGTTGATAGTGCTACGATGCTCAAAGGCACCACACCCATGCAGTTCACGGTTAATAGCTTGCCACGCTTGGTGTTGAACAATAAAAATCGCAATTGCAGCGACTGGGCAAAACATCGATGGACCTTTTTTATACATACCAATTATGGAAGATAAAGTATTTTGCTGCTCATCACTGGCCGTATAGCCATATGAAAATAAACCTTTATAGGTTTTTACTTTGTGCCAATCAAGGCAATGAGGCTTTTCATCAAAAACTCCCCATGATAAAGAAACACTTTTATCTTCAGAAAAAAATAGTTCCGGAGGCTTTATTTTTTGTATTTCTTGCTTTTCTTCTATTCGCTTCAAGCGCTTACGAACCACATGTATTTTACCTTGTTGACCCGGCAACACCATCAAAGGAGGTACACAATAATGTTTTCCTGCAATATGCCATGCGCTATCATTTAACTGAGTTAACAATAATATATTGGTCAAAGAACCATACCAATGTGCACGAATTGTAGAAAAACATTCTTTTAAAGCCATTTTATCTCGACACGCAGCATCAAATGTATAAAGTATATCAGCGACTGAACCGTCCTCAAATACGAGTATCTCTTCATTAGTAGGAGTTGGCACAACAGACACTGACCCCATATGAGCCCACAAAGAGTTCAAATAAGAATCGTGAATGGTAGAACTGCATAGTTTGTATAAAAACTGAGAATATTTTAGCAACGGGTCAAAATCAAACATAACTACTGATTCAAAATCACGATCAAACAGGTAATTTTTGCGAATATCTTCATACTCCCGTTTTACTTTTTTCTGCACAACCAACGAAATTTTTTCTTTATTTTCCTGATACAACTTTTGATACACCTCACTCAGAACGGAAGTAACTTTATTTAATGGTAATGTGGTAATATTTTGCTTTGCATAACTATCAAGCACATGATATAAAGACCATCGCAAACATGTTTCTTGCGTTAATGCTGCATGCACCTCAGCTCTATTTTGTTGTAAAAGTAACAACAATTCTTGTGGATTAACAAAACCTTTATACAAACTATTTCCCGCTTGAAATGAATCACCAAATAAAGCGTTGAGTTGCTGTAAAATAAAATTTACACGAATCGTCTCTCGAGATGTTCGCGGATACATACTCATAAAATCGACAAAAACTATATTTTCTACCCCTGCTTTTTTTAGCTGCGATTCAAGATCGGCTAAAAAAAGATCGGTACTTAGGGGTACAGATAGTCCTTTGTAAAAAATCATCTGCTCTGGTTGCGCAACTTTTAAGCCGAATGAATGAACCCCTTCCAGCGGCTGAAAAATGCGGATATTATGCGCATCATTTTTATGAAAAAGATAAGATGTACCCTTGTACTCAAAAGGAATCCAGGCAACATCTTTCGATCCCAGCAAGCACACATTTTTTGTGTAAGCAAGCATTGTTGCGTCATCTTGATGCTGAGCCAATTCCCCTCGTTTTTTTTGTTCTGAAATAGTTAAAAGCAACGCATAAAATTTTTCCTGTAATTGCGCACTATTTTTAACAATATAGCTTTCTAAATCGGCCCTCATAGTGGTATCAATGTGATGCATAGTGTCAATATCAACATACACCCCCCCATCAGGCTTAATGATCACATGGCTTACTTGAGCAGGCAAATCAACAACCACCGCACCATCACTTACCGCAAATAAGGTAGCTCGTTGAGAAGATGAGTTATCTACTCGCTCATATGCATTAAAATTATTACCATAGGTAAGCCAATTTCGCACATTGCCAAGCAATGTGCTTTTACCAACGCCATCAACAAAACTACAAAAAATATACGCAGTCTTTTTTTCTTGATGAGATTTCAAAAAGCTTACAAATCTTTCAACAAATAGTTGTGCGCCTTGAGTTGCCTGCTCTTTTTGGCATCTTAAAACTTCAATAGGATACGTTATATCTGGCCCAATAAAAAATTTATACAATGGCACTTTAGAATCTAAAAGATAACGCGCATAATGAATTGAAAATAAAATATCCTGCGTTGCAATCGGTGTATTTGATCCATCTTTGATATCAGATGCATACAAATTTTTCCACAATTCTCTGAGCACCGTAATTACACGCTTACTATTATTATTGCGACACGCATGCACCACGTGTTTATGCACCAGCGATATTGGTTGATAGGCAGCGCCTAAAGCATGCCGCTGAAAAATATTGGCCGCATCATCAAATAACCCAATACGTTCGGGCAAAATATGTTCAAAAACAGCATCCTTGTTTTTTCCTGCTATTTTGTTTACATCTTTGAGTAAAAAACCGGTAACAATACCAAACAAATTACCCGGAGCAAACTGCCATCCCG
>Ga0206920_1099_pt1 | contig 21278 bp, 16 predicted proteins | sample Alteio_BWOrgHeat_65_FD_152934 | JGI IMG/M metagenome (GOLD analysis project Ga0206920, IMG submission 152934) | Enriched cells from forest soil in Barre Woods Harvard Forest LTER site, Petersham, Massachusetts, United States -... | ecosystem: Environmental > Terrestrial > Soil > Temperate forest >...
CAGCGCCGCACCGGTCACGATGTGCACGCAGCGCCCATAATCCGGCTTGCTCGTGCCGTTCATGATGCCCGGGTTCTCCTTGAACTGCGCGCGCACATCTTCGATCACCTTCTCCGCCGCGCGTCCCACCGCACTGATCGCCATCGACGAGAAGAGATACGTCAGCATCGCCCCCAGCAGCGCACCCACAAAGACCGGGATGCTCGCCAAATTTACATTCGAGAAGGCCCAGTCCGCCGGCAGCGTAAATCCAGCCGCCTCCACGCGATGCTTCACAATGTTGTGAATCGTCTCCAGGTACGCGGAAAACAGCAGAAACGCCGCCAGCGAAGCCGATCCGATCGCATAACCCTTGGTCAGCGCCTTGGTCGTGTTGCCCGCCGCGTCCAGCTTGTCCGTGCGGTCCCGCACCTCGTGCGGCTGGTTGCTCATCTCCACAATGCCGCCTGCATTGTCCGTAATCGGCCCAAAGGTATCCATCGCCAGAATGTACGCCGCGCTCGACAGCATGCCCATCGTCGCAATCGTCGTCCCGTAGATGCCCTTCGCGTAGTCCGCAATATCCGCGTGATCCGCCAGTCCGCGCACGCCAAAGTAGTAGCTCAACAGCAGCGCTCCGCTGATCACAATCACCGGCAACGCCGGCGTCTCCATGCCTACGGCCAGACCGGTAATGATGTTCGTCGCTGGACCCGTCGTGCAGGCATTCGCAATCGACTGCACCGGCCGGAAGCGCGTCTCCGTGTAGTACTCCGTAATCGAGACAAACAGGAACGACGTCACCACGCCCACCACACCCGCGCCCAGCAGCCACCAACGGTCCTGCAGCAGGAAATGCACGCCCGCCGCCAGCCCCACCAGCGCCAGAAAGCTCGTCACATAGAAGCCGCGGTTCAGCGAGTGCATCGGGTCGTCGCCCTCTTTGCCGCCCACCACCGAGACGCCCACAATCGACGCCACAATATTGATCGCATGCACGATCAGCGGAAAGAGAATCCCCTTCAATCCAAAGACCGGATAGAGAGCCGCGCCCAGAATCATCGCGCCCACGCTCTCCGCCGCCGAAGATTCGAAGATGTCCGCGCCGCGTCCCGCGCAGTCACCCACGTTGTCGCCAACCAGGTCCGCAATCACCGCCGGGTTGCGCGGATCGTCCTCCGGAATCCCCGCCTCCACCTTGCCCACCAGGTCCGCGCCCACATCCGCGGCCTTGGTATAAATTCCACCGCCCAGCTGTGCAAACAACGCCACCAGCGAAGCGCCAAATCCAAAGCCCACCAGCTGATACGGCGCAGCCTTCACCATCTCCGGATCGCCCAGCCCGCCAAACATGATGAACAGTAAACTGATGCCCAGCAGCGCCAGTCCCACCACGATCAGCCCCGTCACCGCGCCGCCATGCAGCGCCAGCTTCAGTGACTTCATCAGGCTCGTCCGCGCCGCCGCAGCCGTGCGTAGGTTGGCGCGAATCGAAACGAACATCCCCGTATAGCCCGAGATCCCCGAGCAGGCTGCGCCTACTAGGAAGCTGAAGACCACCCGCAATGCCAGGTGCCGCGTCGGCAGGTACAGCCAGTAGCCGCCATAGAGCACCGCCGCCAGCACAACAGCCATGATGGCGATCGTCTTATACTGTCGCCCCATGAAGGCTTCCGCGCCTTCGCGGATCGCTGCCGCGATCTCCTGCATCGCCGGCGTCCCCGTATCGGCGGAAAGAACGGATCGCGCAAAAAGGAGCGCAGCAGCCAGGGCGACCACACCGGCCGCCACGGCAATCCATAAATACACAGCGTCGCCACTCGCAGCGCCGCTCATCGCGTCGGCCTGCATGGCGAGCAAGGTGCCAGTTTCAGCAATGCGTCCAAACATTCGGGGATATTCCTCCTGAGGTTTTCAAAACTCGAGCCAGGCTGCCTAGCCGCGACAGAAAGCCGCTTCCGGACAGGGATTTGCAGCAACTCCTGTCCAATTCCGATCTCGTCAGCCGGCCAGCACAGTACGACGAATAGAAACACGGCAACAATTCGATCGTCAACATCCAAGAGACCTTAGGACGCTTACACATGCCGTCTAAGATCGCTACCGGACATATTCGCGCGACCACCCCGGAGGTTTTCCACAACCGCCCGGATTGCTACAATCGATTGGGTTATTTCCCGCCAGAGCAGCAGCGGGAGTCCGGAGGTATGGCCATGGCGAAAGCGGCTTCAGGCAGTAAAGGAAATTCAACGGCCGCTTCTCCGGCATCGACCTCCCTGGAAACCTCAGGCTCATCCGCTTCCAATGCCTCGGTCATGGAAGCGCCCGCCACCGGCGCGCTAAGTCCCGCCCAACTGGTCGACTTCTACCGCCTCATGTACGCCTCGCGCAAGATAGACGACCGCGAGATCATGCTCAAGCGCCAGCAGAAGATCTTCTTCCAGGTCTCCGCCGCCGGCCATGAAGCGCTCCAGGTCGCCGCCGGCAAAGCCCTGCGTCCCGGCTACGACTGGTTCGTCCCCTACTACCGCGACCGCGCCCTCTGCCTCGCTCTCGGCATGACCGCGGAAGATATGTTTCTGCAGGCCGTCGGCGCCGCGGCCGATCCCTCCAGCGGCGGCCGTCAGATGCCCAACCACTGGTCGAGCGCTGACCTCAACATCGTCAGCACCTCCTCCTCAACCGCAACCCAGGCCCTGCATGCCGTCGGCGTCGCCGAGGCCGGCCGCTACTTCTCCAAATTCCCCGAATCCGCCGTGAAAGACGAAGGCGACTACCGCGCCTTCCACGACGTTCGTTTCCACGGCGATGAAGTCGTCCTCACCACCATCGGCGAAGGCTCCACCTCGCAGGGCGAGTTCTGGGAAGCTCTAAGCAGCGCCTCCAACCTCAAGCTCCCCGTCATCTTCCTCGTCGAAGACAACGGCTACGCCATCTCCGTTCCCGTCGAAGCCAACACCCCCGGCGGCAACATCTCACGCCTCGTCGCCAACTTCCCCAACTTCTTCTTCGCCGAGATCGACGGCACCGACCCCGAAGCCAGCTTCGAAGCCGTCTCCGCCGCCGCCGCCCACTGCCGCGCAGGCAAAGGACCAGCCTTCATCCACGGCCACTGCGTCCGCATCTACTCGCACTCGTTCTCAGAAGACGACAAATACTACCGCTCCCGCGCCGAGCGGGAAGCCGACGCCATGCGCGACCCGCTCCACAAGCTCCAAATGCGCCTCCTCCGCGAAGGCATCCTCAGCCCCGCCGAGATGGAAACCCTGGAGCAGGGAATCGACGGCGAGGTCGCCACAGCCGCCGCCAACGCCGTCAGCGCACCGCTACCCGCCATCGCCGGAATCCCGAAACACATCTATTCAGAAGACCTCGACCCCACCTCGGCCGCCTTCGCCACCGAACCTGAAGCCGCTGCGCCATCTACCGGCAAGCGCGCTGAAAAGACCATGGCCGACCTCATCAACGCCTGCCTCCGCGACGAGATGCGCCGCGACCCCCGCATCATCGTCTACGGCGAAGACGTCGCCGACGCCACCCGCGAAGAGGCCCTCAAGGAAGTCAAAGGCAAAGGCGGTGTCTTCCAGCTCACCGCCGGCCTCCAGACCGAATTCGGCTCCGCCCGCGTCTTCAACTCCCCGCTCGCGGAAGCCAACATCGTCGGCCGCGCCGTCGGCTATGCCGTCCGCGGCATGAAGCCAGTCGTCGAAATTCAGTTCTTCGACTACATTTGGCCCGCCTTCCACCAGATCCGCAACGAGCTCTCCGTCATGCGCTGGCGCTCCAACGGAGGTTTCCGCACCCCCGCCGTCATCCGCGTCCCCATCGGCGGCTACCTCACCGGCGGCTCCATCTACCACTCCCAGTCCGGCGAATCGCTCTTCACCCACATCCCCGGCCTGCGCGTCGTCTTCCCGTCGAACGCCCTCGACGCCAACGGCCTCCTGCGCACCGCCCTCCGCTGCGACGATCCCGTCATGTTCCTCGAGCACAAGCGGCTCTACCGCGAGCCCTACGGCCGCGCCGCCTATCCCGGCCCCGACTACATGATCCCCTTCGGCAAAGCCGCCATCACCCGTCCCGGCACCGACGTCACCATCGTCACCTACGGCGCACTCGTTCCCCGCGCCCTGCAGGCCGCCCAGCGCGCCGAGCGCGAGCACGGTATCCAGACGGAAGTCATCGACCTGCGCACCCTCAGCCCCTACGACTGGGAAGCCATTGCCACCTCCGTTAAAAAGACCAGCCGCGTCATCGTCGCCTATGAAGACACCCGAAGCTGGGGCTACGGCGCAGAAATCGCCGCCCGCATCGCAGACGAGCTCTTCGAGGATCTCGACGCCCCGGTCAAGCGCGTAGCCGCCATGGACAGCTTCGTCGCCTATCAGCCGGTCCTCGAAGACGCCATCCTCCCCCAACCCGAAGACCTGCTGCAAGCCGTCATCGCCCTAAAAAGCTTCTAGGCCCCCAAGAGCTTCTAGCTTTCGCAGAAATGGGTACCCATATCTCACCCCGAAGGTGGGTGCCCCACATCTCGCTCTGAGATGTGGGAGGGATGCTCATCGAAAATAGGCCTTGTCATCCTGAGCGCAGTGAAGGATCTGCTTTAGCCTTTGCTTTTCTTTGTCATTCCCGAAAGGAATCGGCTTTAGCTTTAGCTGTTCTCTGTTCTCTGTTCTCTGTTCTCTGTTCTCTAGTCCCTATTCCCTAGCCCCTGCCTTCCCATATACCACCGCAAATCCTCCACCTCCCCCGCAGTCCCAATCCACCCCGCATACCCATCCGGCCGCACCAGCAGATACTCCCCACTCCCGCCATAAGCCTCGGCCACATGCCCGCCAGCATCCACAAACACCTCGGCGACTCCCGAAGCAGCCCCGGCCACCACCCCATCCCGCGAAGCCACTACATCCCCATACTTCACCCCATCCACAGCATCCAAAACCCACCCACCCGAACCAAACAACCGCAGCAACGTCCAATGCGGCCCCCGATACAAATCAAATAACCGCGCCGCCGTCCCATCCACCCGCTCCCCCGGAGCATCCGGCGCCCGATCGCCAGCCGCAATCTTCAGCGCCCCACCCGCAGCCCTGCTCAGCGACATCTCCTTGTACGAGATCCCCAATTGCAGCGTCACCGCATCTCGCTGCCCGCTCGCATTGCCGGAAGCAGTAATCTGCCGATGCAGCTTCGAGCTCACCCCCAGCACCCCCGCTGCCACCGGCAGCCGTTCCTCTTCATAGGTGTCCAGCAGTGCCTCCGGAGCACCCTCCAGCACCGCCGCCAGCTTCCATCCCAGGTTGTACCCATCCTGAATCCCCGTATTCATCCCCTGCCCGCCCGCCGGCGAATGCACATGCGCCGCATCCCCGGCCAGAAAGATGTACCCCTCCCGATACCGCGAAACCATCCGCACATTCGCCCGGTACAGCGACGACCACGTCATCCCCGTCAGCTCAATCGGCATCCCCTCCGTCCGCTCTTTCAAAATCTTCCGAAAGAGCTCCAGCGACGGTTCCTCCTCCGAACCCACCGGTACCGCCGCCTGGAACTGGTACTGTTCGGTAGAAGGCAGCGGGCACAACGTAAAAAAACCATCCGGATGCTTCGGCCACGCATGCCAAGCCTCGCGGTCCAGTCCCGTCGCCGTCACATCCGCCACATACATCCGCTCGTCCTTCCATGTCTCGCCCTCAAACGGAATCTCCAGATGCTTCCGTACAAAACTCTTTCCGCCGTCGCAAGCCACCAGGAACCGGCTCCGCACCACTTCTGTCGAACCGTCGGCATGAGCTAGCGTCGCAGTCACCCCCTCCGCATCCTGCTCCAGCCCCACCAACTCCGTCCCCAGCTCCACGCGCCCGCCCAGCCGCTCCAGCAGCCCGCGCAGCGTCTCCTCTACCCGCCACTGCGGAATAATCATGGGGCTCGCATACGGGGTGCTCGGCGTCGGATACCGCCCCGCATGCATATCCTGCTCCCCGATCACCTTCCCGCCTTCGTAGCCCCGAAACGGCAGATGAAACCGCCCAAGCTCTAAAATCCGGTCAATGACTCCGAGGTCATCCATCACCTCTAGGCTCCTCGGCTGCAATCCCTTCCCGCGCGACCCATGGAAGTACTGCGCCGCCTTGTCCACCAGCCGGAACGCCACACCACGCCGCGCCAGCTCGCACCCCAGCGTCAGCCCCGTCGGCCCCGCCCCCGCAATCAGAACAGAAATCTGCTGAGTTCCCATCGCTTCCTCATCCCTCAAGATTCTTTGCATGCACCGGCGAGCCATTCCGCCCGTGGAACCGGCCAACCAAACGGCATCACCTGGGTTATTTACGCCCGGGAACCTGTCCGCGTTCCCTGTGCAACCGCCAATTTGGGATGCCCAAGCTCATCGCGTCCAACCTGCCCGGATCCCCATCGTTCCTGGAGAAATGCCAATCCTATCCCGGCATCTGCAACGCTCCTGAGACTCCATGTCGCCTGCATCTGGAACGGCATCGCACCCCGCCCAACCCGATACCTGTTTTCCACGTCGAATTAAAATAGAAAACAGCACATAGTCTTACCGCGCCCTTTTCTTATTCTTTGCTTCAACAAGCCAGCTGGAAAACCAAGAGGAGAAAACTACTTGCCCACGCACCCGGCGGTCAAGAAAGTCCTGATCTATCGCCTTGGCAGTCTCGGCGATACCACCGTAGCCCTCCCTTGCTTTCACCTCATCGAGCGCGCGTATCCCAATGCCGAGCGACGCCTCCTCACCAACTTCCCCATCCACGCCAAGGCTCCAGCCTCCGCCGCCGTCCTCGGTGATTCCGCTCTGGTTCACGGCTACATGCGCTATGCGGTCGGCACCCGCAGCCCCATCGAACTCCTTCGCCTCGCTCGCGAGATCCGCCGCTTCAAGCCCGACATCCTCGTCTACCTCATGCCCGTCCGCCCGCCTCGTGCCGTCCAGCGCGACAAGTGGTTCTTCCAGCTCGCCTGCGGCATAGACCGCATCGTCGGCCTGCCCATGGAGACCCAGCTCACCCGCATCCAGAACCCTGAAACCGGCCTCTACGAAGCCGAAGCCGCCCGGCTCGCCCGCACCGTCTCCGCCCTCGGCGACGCTCAGATCGGTAACCTCGCCAACTGGGACCTTCGCCTCAACCCAGCCGAAAAACAGATCGCGGCAACATCCCTCGGCGCCCTCGCCGGCAAACCTCTCATCGTCTGCGGCCCCGGCACCAAGATGCAGGCTAAGGACTGGGGGCAGGAAAACTGGCGAGCCCTCCTCGCCCGGCTCGCCACCGCCTATCCCACCCATGGACTCGCCCTCATCGGCGCCAAAGAAGACGCGGATGTCTCGGACTTCGCCTCCGCCGGCTGGTCTGGCCCCAAGGTCAACCTCTGCGGCCGGCTCAGCCCCCGCGAAACCGCCGCCGTCTTCGAACACGCCGCAGCCACTGGCAACTCCGTCTTCCTCGGCCCGGACTCCGGCCCCATGCACCTGGCCGCCTGCGCCGGCGTGCCCTGCGTCATCGCCTTTTCCGCCCGCGGCCTTCCCGGCGTCTGGTACCCTGCCGGCAACGAGCACCGCATCCTCTATCACCAGGTCAGTTGTTTTGGCTGCAACCTCGAGACCTGCATCGCCGAAGGCCGCCGCTGCCTGACCTCCATCACCGTCGACGAGATGACCAGCGCAGTAGAAGCCACACTGGCCACTACAGCCTGAGGCGTCAAGGCGGGGACGCCTTAAGACAGGAAGCCAACGGGAAGCCTGAGTCGTCGGGTCCCGGGTGCCCCATCCTTCGAGTCCTTTGCGAAGGGTGGGCCAGCACAACTCCCCATCCGGCTCCGACAGAATTTGTCATCTTGAGCGGAGCGAAAGACCCATCGCTCTTAACGCACTACTCGCCCGCAGCCTCATCCGCCTGCTGCTTCTTCAACTCATAATTCGCCCGCAGAATCGTCTGCCGATCGGGCGTGGCATACACGCTCTTCAGAAACCCGGTCAGCTCCGGTCCGAATTGAGCGGTGCAGGACGCCGGCGCAACGTGTCCGCAGCCATAAGCCACGCGCAAGAATGACTGTGGAATCAGCGCATGCATCGTGTAGCCCTCGCTCAACGGCGTGATCCGATCCTGATCACCCCACAGAATCAGCACAGGCATTTTCAAGGATGGCAGGTCGTCATCCATCACATCCTTCGCCGTCATCATCGAGGCCAGGGCACGCTTTACGACCCATCCATAATTCGCCGAGAGCCGCAGCATATCCTGCACCACAAACGTAGGCATCGCCGGAGGATTCGGCATCAGCATCGCATGCAACTGATTCAACTGTGCCGGCGTCGTCGGCGTAAACAGACTCAGATCCCACCCCGGCGGCACCTTCAGCCCCGCGCTGTCCATCAGGATTAGCCTTCGTACCCGATCCGGATTGTCGACTGCGATCTTTTGAGCAATCCAACCGCCCATCGACCAACCACCCAGATCAACCCGCTCCAGCCCAACCGTGTTCATGAAGCCGACAACGATGTCAGCCTGATCGCCGATCGAGTAGCTGGCGTTATGCGGCTCATCCGACTGCCCGAACCCGAGCAGATCCGGCGTGTACACCCGGTATCCCGCGCGCTGCAGATACGGCGTCAACTTGATCCAGTCTTCGGAACGTCCACCCAGCCCATGCAGCAGCACAATCGGCTCGCCGCCGCCGGGTCCGCTCACGTAATAGTGAATGCGGTGACCATCGACCATCACCGTGTAGCTTTCCACGCCCGCAAACTTCAGTTGCAGCCGCTCAACGCGGTCCAGCACCCAGGTAGGTCGCGTATACACCGTAAGTCCGGCAATCAGCAGTCCGGTAGCTAGAGCCGCACCCGCAATGAAGCCCTTGGAGGCCGTCAGGCTCCTGCGCCGCGCCGGCGGCACAACTGCGGCTACCGCCTCGTGTGTGGTCGAAGCAGGAGAAGGCGAGGATAAAAGCTTGTAGCAGCGTTGAAGGGCCCAGTGTGCCTGGAACCGCTGCTTTAATCGGACGAAATAATTTTGCCTGAACATATGCCTGCCTCCAGTGCCATCAGCCAGCCTTTTTCGATGACCTGCACAGCCACTTCCTCAAGCGAGTAGATATTGCTATCTTTCCACTCGGCCCGAGTCACCCAGGCAACCTCTGCTGCATCGCTGGCCGGCTTAAGATCGCCGCTCAGCACTCGACACCAATAATCCACAACAACGTAGTGAAACTGGATTCGCGACTGTTTCTCGCCGCTCATTCCTTCTTCATTGTATCTATAGATGCGGTCAACTACATCAACGATCGCTTCTGGAAGCACGTTAAGGCCCGTTTCTTCCAAAACCTCACGTTTTACTCCATCCGCGAGCGTCTCGCCCAGCTCCAGCAGCCCTCCCGGCAAGGACCAGCGCCCCAAAAGCGGCGCCGTACCCCGCCGGACGAGCAAAACTCGCCCTTCCGCATCCAAAACAACGCCACCGACACCAACAAGCGGCTGGGCAGGGAACTCCCGTTGCGTCACAAAACTCTCCCGTCCAGAAGCAAATCACGAAGCTCAACTTCATTGGATGGCAACAGGGTGTCAGAGCTAAAGACGTCTCAAAAGGCCGTTCCGCTCAGGGAATATCACTCGGGGGAATATCGCTCAGGGGATATCTTGCATCGCCAGCTCAACCGCGTAACTCCGCTGGCCATCCCTTTCCGCGTATGCCCACAACCCATGGAAATTTGCCCGCAGCTCTGGATGCGTCTTCAGCAACCCGCTCATCACCGCGATTGCTTCAGCCCGCTGCGCCGTCGGGTCCATCTGCGGCCCGGTGCTCTCGTAGGCCAACCCCAGGTCGTTGTGGTGGAGGGCCGTGTCCAGCCGCAGCCCGGTCACCTTCCAGCTTTTGCCGCCATCGCCCGTCACGGTGATCGGCAGAGACTCCGCTGGATTGCTGCCCGCCTGCTGCTGTTCCCGATTCAGCTTCTCCAGATGCGGCGACGATAGAAAATCTACCGGCAACAGCAGCCACCGGGCCGCGTCGTACTCATACCAGGCGCTCCATGCCGCCTTGTTGCCGGCCAGCTTCCGCGCCTGGGTCCAATACCAGACGCCGTCATGCCCGTCCAGCGCCCCCTCGCGCACAAAGATGCCGCCCAGCTTCCACTTTCCACCGGCTGCCGCATCCGCGGCCAAAATAAGAGCCAGTTGCCCCGCTAACGGCGCCCCCGTCGCATCTCCAAGCAACAGCGTATATCGCCCCGGAGGCAGACCTCGCAGGTTGATCGTTACCGTTACTGAGTTGTCGGCATTCGTGCAGAAAAACTGCGTGTCCGCGGGACCCTTCAGGTCCGTAGCGTCCAGGAGGTACGCGTCGCCCCATTCCACCTTGCCGCCATCAACCAACGGCTTTGCCGATTGCGCCACGCTCTTCATCCCATCCCACTCGCTGATCACCGCCGGCAACAGCGCGCCCTGCATAGCGTCGTAGTTCTGCGTCGAGATATCCCCGGCCAGCGCGTTCCCCGTCTCCAGGATCGTCCGCCTGTCGTCCGGTTTCAGCTCAGACTGCGTCGTGCAGCTCACCGCTCGCGCCTCGCTGGCTGCCATCACCACCCCCAGCCCCAGAAGCGCTGCTCCCAGCACGCCTCCTCGTCGAGCGAAGCTCCAGCTTCCGGCAGCAAATCTCCGTTGCATCCTTACCCGATCCTCAACTGGCCTCAAAATCATCGCTGCCCAGACTCCTCTACCACTTTCTTGACGGAACTTCGCCCTGAACGTTTCCCGTCCGTGCCTAGTCTAGTACAGTAAGTGCTGAAACGTCGGTGAGCAGATCGCCGGCGGCAGCTCGGCGTCAGGCGGACAGACTTTGACCATCTCGGTAGGCAGGATCCCAGCTCGCATGCGCTTGGCCACACTCGCGCTCTGCCCCATTCTGTCCCTGCCCCTCGCCGCGCAGTCTTCCAATCCTCCAGCAACCACAACTCAACCTCAGCCCCACCGTGCTCATACCAAGAAGCACCCGGTAAAGCAGGCCTCGGCGCTCGCAACTCCCGTGGCTCCCGTTCAGCCGGCAGCCCCACCCCCGCCCGATTGGCCGGCCAACGACAAAGCTCAGCCTCCCTCCGTCGCCTGGAACGGCCGCGACCTCACCATCGCCGCCGCCAACTCCAGCCTGGACCAGATTCTGCATGAAGTTTCCACGGCAACTGGCTTAAAAGTTGAGGGTTACCAGTCAGCATCGGGTTCCAGCGACCAGCGGATCTACGGCAGTTATGGTCCTGCTTCCGCGCGTGTCGTTCTGGGCCAGCTTCTTGACGGTTCCGGATACAACGTCATCATGGTCGGCGATCGTGGAGCCGGCACTCCCCGCGAGCTACTGCTTACCAGCCAGGCCAAGGCCGCTCAACCGGGAGCTGCTCACCCCGCAGCCCAACAGAACAACGAGGACGAGCCAGCCGAAGAGCCAGAGCCTGCACCTGTCGAGAATCAGCCTCCAACAGCGCTTCCGCCCGGGGTACGCACCCCGCAGCAGATGCGCCAGGAACTGATGCAGCGCCAGCAGCAACAGCAGTTGCCCAACATGCCTCCCGAGACGCCGCCTCAGAACCCACCCCCTACCGCGCCGAACGATTAAGCTTCCTTTTCCCCGAGTTCAGCGACTGCTTCGCTCTGCGAAAGACAATCGAGCCAGTGATCTCCAGCGCCATCGGATACGGCATTCTGACCACCTTCGCCTGGCTGCTCTCCTTGGGCTGGCTCTGGAATCTGCTGGAATGGCTTCGCAACTTCCCCCGCATTGAGGACCTGAATCAGATCACTCTGCCTCCGCTGTCTGAACCATCCCTCTTATCCGATCCCGCCACTCCCGCAGCTCCACACCTCACTGTCATCGGCCCCGCCTGCAACGAAGCCCCATCGATCGCCGCAACCTTGCGCTCTCTCCTCGCGTCCACGGGCATCCGTCTCCAAATCCTCGCCGTCAACGACCGCTCCACCGATCAAACGGGCCAGATTATGGAAGAAGTGCTGGCTGACTGGCAATCTCAATCTCTCAACCAAAATCCAAAACATACTCTGGAAATCATTCATATTAAGGAGCTTCCATTTGGATGGTTGGGCAAGCCCCATGCCCTCGCTACCGCCGCCCGCCTCGCCCGGGCCGACTGGATCCTCTTCACCGACGGGGATGTTCGCTTCGCCCCGCAGGCGGCAGAGTTAGCACTGCGCTACGCCATCGCGCACCAGGCCGACCATCTCGTCCTCATGCCCGACTGGACCATGGCTTCCCCGGGCGAGGCTGCCATGCACGGAGCGATGCACGCTCTCTCCGTCTGGAGGATCCGCCTCTGGCGAATACCCGACCCACAACGCAAAGATTTTCTTGGAGTTGGCGCCTTTAACCTCATACGGCGCTCGAGCTATCAGGGCGTCGGCGGCTTCGATTCTCTTCCCATGGAAATCATCGAAGACATGCGCATAGGCTGGAAGCTCAAGCGAGCTGGCTACCGCCAGCGCGTCGTCCTCGGTCCCGGTCTTGCTGCTGTACGCTGGTCCCGCGGAGCCTGGGGCGTCGTCCGCAATCTGGAGAAAAATCTCTTCGCCCTCTACCGCTTCCGTCTTCCAGTCGCACTCTTCGCCAGCTTCGGTCTCCTGGTTCAGCTCGTTCTGCCCCTGGCCGCGCTCTGGGCCGGTGGATGGGCACGCGCAGCCGCCCTTGTCCAATTCGCCGCCATCGCCTGCCTCTACGTCGCCAGCCGCAAGGTCACGCGCGTCCGGCCCGCGTATGTCATGGCTTACCCATTCGCCATCGCGCTCTTCCTCTTCGCTCACCTTCGCTCGGTCACCATGGCGTTGTTCCGAGGCGGCGTCCTCTGGCGCGGCACGCTCTACTCGCTCAAGGATCTCCGCGCCCACGCCGGCGGCTTCTGGAACTAGATTCAATTCCTCGGCTCTCCATCATTTCTTTCCAGCCGGTGTCGTTTCCCGGTCCTGGTTGTTCATAAAACTGCGATGGTGTCCTGCCTGCGACAGGTTTGGGTCCCGCACCGGCATCTCCTCCGACTGCCCATTGAACTCCCGCAGCAGCCGCGGATTCGGCCGAAACTTTTCCGGGCCCCCATTGAACTGCCGAGCATGGCTGATCACCATTCCCAGCCGCCCATGCATCGAGCGCAGCGTTCCGCGCAGCCGAATATCCTGATCCCGGAAACGGCGTAGATCGCCGACCTCGTCCCGGTCTGCTGCACGGCTCAGCAAAACGAACCGGCAATCCTCATCGGGCACCGCCCCCGGACACACATCCAAAAATCGCGTCCCGTCCATCAGCTCCACCACGTCGTAGACATGCGCCTCGACGCAGACGTCGCGACCGACGGGCACGGGCTTCGCGTCAACTTGACCCGCTACCGCCCCGCTCATCGCAGGCAACGGCTCGCACGCCGGTCCCTGGCGCTCGGCATTGGCGCCGTTCGTTCCCGTGGAACCAGCGCCCTGCGCTGTCGCCGCCAGACCGGCACACAGCACAGTCAACGCCACGCATAGACGCAGCCCCATACGTGCCTCGCAAGCAGAGATCCCGCCGATACCGGAATAGATCCTGCTGAATGGAAGTGAAATGCTGCAGACAGCCTACCGCGGTCGGCGCGAAAAAGAAACTCGCCGCGGAATATAAACCGTCAGCAGCACCAGCGGCAGGCAAATCGCGCTGGCGATCAGGCTGGCCGTCCGCGCCGGCGAACTCGCCTTGAAGACCAGGTGGATCGTATGCTGCCCCGTCGGCGCCGAGATCAAGAGCAGCCCGTACGCATCCTTCGAGATCGGCAGGGGGATTCCCGAGTCGTCCACCGCCCGCCAGTAAGGAAAGAAATACTGCGCCACGCGGACGCGGCACGGTTCGTCCGTCGCTGTCACTAGCGTCTTCTGCCCCGCGTACTCCCCCGTCAGGCTCACGCTGCAGTGCGGATTCGCTGCCGGATCAGCCACGCCCACCGGCTCGAAATGCATCGGTTCGTCGGGCCGCGTTGCCCCCGCCGGCACAAACTCCGGCCACGCCCGGTATCCATCCTCTTGCCACTTCGGAACCACGACCTTGAAATCCACCAGCGCTCCCTTGGCCGCCCGATATTCCCGAAGCGGCACCAGCGCCAGCAGCCCCAGCAGTAGATAGCCCGGCACGCGCCATCGCTTCGGCGTCCCCCGGCTCAACAGCAGGAGCGGAACGAGCACCCCCACCGGCGCCAGAAAGCGATAGGGAAAATCGGCAAAGCGCAGTTCCGGCAGATGTCGCCACAGCACCGCCGAAAGCGGAACCTGAAAGAAGAAGCAGACCAGCGCGACCGTCAGCCACGTCCACCGCTGCTCTTTGCCGTCCAAATCCGCATCGCGCCATCCCTGCCACGCATAGAAGACCGCCAATCCCACGCTGACCAGCGCAATCGTCCACAACCCAATGCCAAAAAGCTTCAGCGGTAACTGCGACGGCGAAATGAACAGAAAATACTGATCAAAACGGTCTCTCAGCACCGCATCCCGGTGAATCCACGCCTGCTCCAGCCACGTCGGCGCCAGGTAGAAGGCAGCCAGCGCGCCCGCAATGCACTCGGCAAAGAAGGGAACCCCAAGCACGCGCACTGACCGCTGCATCACGGCAATCGCGCAGGCCGAAAACGACAGCACATACAGCAGCACAATCGACGCCGGCACGTTGGTGATCCAGGTCAGCCCCAGCAGGCACCCCAGCAGCATCGTCGCCCGCCGCGACCGCAGCCACGCCGCCCGGTAGAAATAGAGCACGATCAGCGGCAGCCAGATCAGCGTCAGCACCTCCGCTGCGGCAAACCGGACCAGGGACGTTGTCAGCAGGTAAGGGCTGAACATGTACAGCACAGCCGCCTTCCACCGGTCCTCCGCCGACACAAACTCCCGGCAGGCGAAGTACATTGCCAATCCGCTCGCGGCGAAGGTTAACCACACAAACGCCCCTGGCACCGCCGCAAACGGCAGCAGCATCGCCAGCCCCGCACCGACCATAAAGGAAACCGGCGGATAGTAGCAGAAGCGCGGATCGCCCAGCGTGAAGTTGGCGCGCGGAGCCCATCCCGGCCTCCACTGCCCGGCCTGCCACAGATCACGCAGCTCCATCCAGGAAGGCACATGCTGGCGGAAGTCATGGCCGCCATACCCAAACAGCATCTGTACTGCCACAGGCACAAGCGCCAGCAGCAGGATGCCCAGCACGGCCTTATCCAGCTTCAAATTCACACTCCTGCGACCTGTGGCCTGGGATGGTTTCAGACCGTGACCGTTTCAGAATTGCTCTCTGTCTTCGCCAGAATACATGGGCTTCCTCTTAAGAGTGCGAGGATTCGCAGTCAACCAGAACACACCGCCTTCGTCTAATCGACAAGGCAGAAACCCGCCGTCCCATCTTATGACGAACCAATTCACGATGAAATCGCTCCCCATGAGCTCCGTCTCCGCCGCAGCTGTCTTCGCGCTCGCCTGCCACCTCGCCGCATCCGCGCAACAACCCGCCGAGCAGCCGGCAAAGCCGGTGCCCGCGGCATCTGGCGCGTCCACACCCTCGGCCGCCCCAGCAGCCACAAATGCTCCAGCCACCACGTTGAAGGTCCAGAGCCGCGAAGTCATCCTTCCCGTCACCGTCCGCGACCACAAAGGCCAGGCCGTCACTACGCTTAAGATCGACGATCTGATCCTCCATGAAGACGGCCGCCCACAAACCATCAAGAGTTTCGCCCGCGAAACCAACCTGCCTTTCCGGCTTGGCCTGCTCGTTGACACCAGCCGCAGCCAGGAAAGCGCCCTGCCCTCCGAGAAAACGGCAACAGGCAAGTTCATTGACCAGATGCTCGCCCAAACTCCAGACAAGGCCTTCCTCATCCACTTCGATCACGAAGTCGAACTGCTCCAGGACTTCACAGCCAGCAAGACCAAACTCCAGCACGAACTGGACGAGATGAGTACTTCCACCTACTCCAACGACGAAAACTCCCAGTCCAGCGGCGATAGCACCAGCGGCAGCCATCGCCGGCGCGGCGGAACCCAGCTCTACGATGCGATCTATCTCGCCGCCAACGAGCTCATGCTCAAGCAGCAGGGCCGCAAGGCGCTCATCGTCCTCACCGACGGCGTCGACCGCGGCAGCAAGGAAACCCTGAACGAAGCCATCGACGCCGCCGAGAAAGCCAACCTCTCCGTCTATTGTGTCTATTTCAAAGGCGAGCAGGAGCGCGGCCAGTCCGGCTTCAATCCCGGTGGCCGTCACGGCGGCGGAGGCGGATATCCAGGAGGCGGGGGAGGGTATCCGGGCGGCGGAGGCGGTTATCCGGGTGGTCGCAGGGGAGGGAATCCAGGCGGAGGCTCAAGCGAGCCCAAGGTTGACGGCAAGAAGATTCTCGAGCAGATCGCCGGCCGAACCGGAGGCCTCTTCTTTGAAGCCAAGAAAAAGGACAGCTTCGACGAGGTCTACGCCCAGATCGGCAGCGAGCTGCACGCCCAGTACCTGCTCACCTACACGCCAGACAAGAAAACCGATGGCGACTCCGACGGCTTCCACAAAATCTCGCTCAAAGCCAAAGACGACAAGCTCGACGTAACCACCCGCGAAGGCTACTACTCCGAAGACAGCGCTTCCAGCAAAGACAGTGCTTCCAATTGAGGAACCCTGAATGATTAGGGAACCTTCAAACTAGCCAATGCTGGAACGCTTCGGGCTTGATCGCTCTGGAAATGAGGGAAAAGCACGAGCCTGAAGCCGTACCTACACCAGCAAAGTCAGTCGTAGTTCAATCCCTGCGGGGGATGCAGGGAAGACTCAACCCAGCCGCTTAACTTCATTCGGGCCGGTTTCCGGCTACGCCGCCGGGCAAGCCAGGCAGCCAGCCGATGTCGCAACGCGAGGCTGCCCGTCCGCCACCAGGATCGACTCCAGGCCAACCAGCCGCAGCAGGTCACGCACATGCGTCGACGGCGCAACCACGGAAAATTCCGTACCTGCCCCTCCAGCCGCACAATACAGCTCGATCAGCGCCGCAATTCCGGCCGCATCGATGCGCTCAACACCCGAAAGATCCAGCGCGAGCGACTCTTTCCGGATGCGCGGCAGCAATTCAGCAAGAAGCTGAGTTTCAGAGCCCCGTACCAGTTCATCTTCAACGACAACTACAGCAACCAGATACGGCTCTATCAAGGCAGATTCAGAATTAAGCGATACATTCATAATGAGTGTCCTCCTCGTTGGATGAAGGCCTGGCCGTTAGCGATGCAATTCCAAAGCCTCAATCCGTTCCACCAAGGAATACGTCCCGATGCCGCCGGCAAGTTCCGTAATGATTGGTAACGAGAACCAGCCATACGACCCCGGCCCCACCGTGCCATCCGAGTCCATGCCATCCCAACCCAGCCCAATTGAACCCGTCTCAACCCAGCCCGCGGTCCAAAATCTGACCCAGTCCGTCGTCCGAACGCTCGCCATACAAGCCGGATTTCTGGAAGCCGGTGCCGTGAGCCTCCCTCATCCCGGTTCCGCCCTCGATGCTCTGCGTTTTGAACAATTTATCCAGTCAGGCTTCGCCGGAAGCATGCAATACCTCGCTCGCCGCAACGAGGAAGGTGTTCTGGTTCGCGCCGACATCCGAACCCCATTCCCGTGGGCTCGTTCCATCCTCGTCTGCCTTGCCGGCTATCACAGCCAAGCCCCGCTCTCGACAGCTCCCGCTTCGCCCAGCGCAGGCTGGATCGCCCGCTACGCCTGGTCTGGACGCCCACTCCAGCCCGGCGAATCGATCCCCAAAGGCGGCGACCGCGCGCAGCTTCGCCCCAGCGATTACCACAAAGTCCTCCTCAAACGCCTGCGAACCCTCGAATCTTCCATGAGAACTGCGTTCGGGGCCTTCGAATCCCGCGCCTATGTCGACACCGGCCCCGTAGTGGAGCGCGCCGCTGCCCGCGCCGCCGGCCTCGGCTGGACGGGCAAAAATACGTGCCTTATCCATCCCACGCTTGGCTCCTGGAACTTCCTGGCTGTCCTCGTAACCTCACTGCCGCTCGCCGAAGAAGAGGCAGCGCTCGCCATCCCCGACCGCTGCGGCACCTGCCGCCGCTGCCTCGACGCCTGCCCCACCGGAGCCCTCATCGAGCCATACAAAATGGACGCCACCCGCTGCATCTCCTACCTCACCATCGAGCACCGGGGCGAAATCGACGACAATCTCAAGGCCGGCATCGGCCGACAGATCTTCGGCTGCGATATCTGTCAGGATGTATGCCCCTGGAATCAAATCGCATCTCGAAAAGCGCCAATCGTCGCACAGGGTTCCGGCTTAGCCACACGCCCCGAGCTCGTCAATCCTGACCTGGACTGGTTGGCCTCGCTCGAATCCGCCGACTTCGAGCGCCTGTTCAATGGCTCACCCGTGCGGCGGGCAGGCTTCGCCGGACTGCGCCGCAATCTCGCCATCGCCATGGGCAACAGCCGCCTCAGCCGTTATCGCGCTCGGCTCCAGGAATGGGCAGGCCCGCACAGCGATCGAGGCAACGATCCTTCCCGTCAGGACTCGTCTTCCGTGCAGCTCACACCGCTGCAATCGGCTGCGCGCTGGGCGCTGCGCCAGCTCGGTTCAACCGGGGAAGAACAGTGATAGCGCTGCCTGAGGAACTCCGCCTCGCAGATTTACGAGGGCCGTGTCACCTCAATCGCATTCAACCCCTTCGGCCCTTGCTGTAGTTCAAACTCCACGCTTTCGCCTTCGTTCAGCGAGCGGTAGCCCTCCGCCTGGATGGCGGAAAAATGCACAAAGACATCTTCCCCGGAAGAACGCTGAATGAAGCCATAACCCTTAGCGCCGTTAAACCACTTGACGATGCCTGTTTCCCTCACTCGAACTCTCCTTAGGATTGTGCTTCGGATGAATGCAGATAAGTAGACAAAGACAGAGAAATACGATGCGTTAGGAAATGCGATGCGTTAGGTTGCTTGGACCGCACCTGCCGCTCCGCAGAAAAGTGCGGCCGCGACGGTCTCGGTATCGACGTCCGGCGCGACAACCGAACCGGCATAACTCCGCGAATATAGATACCACCGCGCTGACCCGAGGAGTACTTAGGCCAGGTCGTTCAAAGGAGTATGCCGTGCTTCGGTTATGTCAGGATTCTTACAAAATTGCAACAAAAAATCGCAGCCCATCCTCGACGCCCGCCGCGTCCTCCAGAGAAGTCTTTGCCCTTTCGATCCGTCTGCTACCGGCAAATCAGCCTCTGCTAGCATCGAAACAACATCGTTTTCGTGTGATCCATGGCCGTCATTTATTCCTCCGAAACCCCGCAACCCTCCCCGGCCGAAGCCCCGGACCCGCGTCCTGCCGAGCAAGGACCGTTGCCTATCTACGGCTTTGAGTGGCGTCGCGATGGCAAGCTCTTGATCAGCTATCTCCTCGACAGCGAAGTCCACACCTTCGCTTTCAGCGTCGCTGCCAACGCCATTCTCTCCTTTATTCCTTTCATCGTCATGCTCTACACCATCGCCCATGGAGTCTTCCACTCCCAGGCCATGACCACCATCCTTGGCGACATGGTGCGCTATCTCTTTCCCTCCAACCAGGACTGGGTCGTGCGCAACCTGGCCGACATTGTTCCGCGCCGCGGCGTTCGCCTTCTCTCCTTGGTCATGATTCTCATCTCCTGCACCGGCATCTTTCTCCCGCTGGAAGTCGCTCTCAACCGGTCCTGGGGCGTTGCGAAGAGTCGAAACTACCTTATGAACCAGCTCGTCGCTCTCGGCCTCGCCTTGTGGATGCTCGTCCTTGGCCTTGGCAGCATCGCCATGAATGAACTGGAGCGCTGGCTGATGGCCATCTCTTTCTTCGGCCATCCGGATAACTTTGTCTATAACCTCGTCAACCAGTCATGGCTGGTCTTTTCCACCGCCCTCGCTGGCATCCTGCTCTTTTTCTCGATCTACTGGGTGCTGCCCAATCGCAAACTGTCTCCGCAGCCAGTCATACGCGTCGCCATCGTCACCGGGCTTCTGTGGGTTGCAGCCAAATATCTCTTCGTCGCGCTCCTGCCCCGGCTCGACCTTCCCTCGCTCTACGGCCCCTTCTCCGTTTCCGTCGGCCTACTCCTTTGGGCCTATGTCTCCGGCCTGCTGCTCTTCGCAGGAGCACAGTTCAGCGCCATGCGCCATAAAAGCCATTACCCATCCGATGGTGAATCTCAAGTCGCTCTTTCGTAGCGGAGACACTTCTCCCGCATCGAATCGCGGCCCGGCTCGCAGCGCCCCTTGCTACTCCGGATGAAGGAATCGCACCAGCTCGCCAACACTCCGGTGAGATTCCACCCGGTGCGGCAGCCGCATTCCTTCTTCCAGTTTGTAGCGATTACGCCGGCCTTCCTTCGTCACCACCAGGTACCCGCTCACCGTCAGGTCCTCTACGATGCGTTGCACTGCCCGCTCGGTAATCCCAATCTCGGCGGCCAACTCCCGCATGCGCAGGTCGGATGACTGAGCAATCAGGAACAAAACATGCGCGTGGTTCGTGAAGAAGTCGAATCTGCCGGCTCTCGGCTCGGATTGACTTGAAGGCTCGATCATCAAGGACTCCTCCCTGACGCCATTCAACTGTCCAACGCGAAATAGCTGGCTGTCTCTGCTTCGAACTACGAAGCAAAATCACGCCGCGTTCACTCGCCCCAGGAACGCGCAGCAACAGTACCACTCCACCAGTCTGTGTCGAAGCAATTTATAACTTTCGGTTGAGGAAAGCAAGTTCCTGCTAAGTAAAGATATTTTCAATGCAAGTTAAACGCCTTGATGGCGATCGCGTTTGGACTATGTCCACTAGGTAACAGAGTAAATAGGGATCGGTCGCTTGTCCGTATCACGGCCACATCCCCTGACCGCGCGTCCACCGCAAACAGCAGCGTCCCGCTCGCGGAAAACGCCAGCCCATCCGGCCCATCGCCCACATGGACCGCAGGACCGACGCGCTTGCCGTCGTCAATCGAATATACCGAAAGCTCCTGCGACTGGAAGTTGCTCACATAGAGCAGTGAGTTATCCGCGCTCACCAGACCCCGCACGGGATGGGAGCCCATAATATAGGCCCCGCTCACGTCATCCGTGCTCGTTTCGATCTCCGAGATCGTGTCCGAGTCAAAGTTAGAGGCGAAAATTTCGCCGCCATCCGGCTTCAGAGCCAGATGTACCGGCGCCCGGCCTACATCCAGCAGCGCCTCCACCGCGTCCTGCCGCGCCGGCGAGTTCGCGTCGGCTGCATGCGCCAGCTGAATCACCATC
>Ga0206920_1100_pt1 | contig 21193 bp, 17 predicted proteins | sample Alteio_BWOrgHeat_65_FD_152934 | JGI IMG/M metagenome (GOLD analysis project Ga0206920, IMG submission 152934) | Enriched cells from forest soil in Barre Woods Harvard Forest LTER site, Petersham, Massachusetts, United States -... | ecosystem: Environmental > Terrestrial > Soil > Temperate forest >...
AGCCGTCGAGCTAAAGGTCGACGTGAATGTCGGCGTAAAGCTGGCGGTGGAGGTGTTGGTCGCCGTCGGCGGCACAACCGTTCCCGTGCTGGTCGAAGTCGGCGTAAAGCTGGACGTTGCCGTATTCGAATTAGTCGCGGTCGGAGTGAAAGACGGCGTCGAGCTGAACGTAAAGGTCGGCGTACCTGTGAAAGTATTGGTGGCCGTACCCGTATTCGTCGGCGTCGACGTAAACGTTGGTGTGCTGCTCAACGTATTCGTAGAGGTCGCCGTGCTGGTAGAGGTACTGGTTCTCGTCGCGGTACTCGTCGCCGTGAAGGTCGGCGTGGACGGCTGCGAAATAATCTGCAGCGCGCTGATCTTCGCGTTTTGATCCGGCGAGGCCGAGGTGGCGGCAATCGTAATCACAATCTGACCGTTCACCGGGCTGATGTTGTTGAACACCTTATCGTCAGCGATATCCGCTCCGCCCGCGTCAGCGAAGATGTCAAAATTGGTCAGCACTTGCGTGCCGTTGATCGTAACATTTTGAATACGGCGTCCCGCCGGGGTATCAAAGATTTCCGCGAACTTCAGAGTCGTTTGATAGCTTCCCGCAGGCACATTGAAGGTGTAAGTAAAGCTGCCAGCGCCCCAATGCTCCGTCTGATAAAGCGATTGGTCCGTCGTGCAAGGCAAAGCGTTGGTAATCGCGCTTGAGTTGCTGTTAAAAGCGCCCGCGTTGTAATTGCTGTCTGGCGACCAAATATTGCCTTTGCAATCGGTGTAGCTGGTGGTCTTACCGCCCGCCACACGCCAAGTGGCCTGAACCACCAACGTGGGCGTGGGGGTAAAGGTAGATGTCCAAGTGGATGTAAAGCTGTTAGTAGAGGTGGATGTCGCCGTCGGAGGCACCGGTGTAAAGGTATTGGTAGGCGTGTTGGTGTTAGTCGGCGTATTCGTCTTGGTGGGCGTATTAGTCGGCGTAATCGGCTGCGGAATAATTTGCAGCGCGTCCACCTTGGCGTTTCCATCCGGGCTGCCAGACGCGGCCGAGAAGGTAATCACGATTTTGCCGCCGCTGGGAGCGATGTTGTTGAACACCTCATCCTTGGCGATATCGAGTCCGCCTGCGGCGGCGAAAATATCAAAGTTGGCCAAGACCTGGGTACCGTTGATCGAAATATTCTCAATGCGCGATCCCGCTCCATTGTCGAATAATTCCGCGAACTTCAAGGTGACCTGGTAAGAACCAGCCGGCACATTAAAGGTATAAGTTAAAGTCGGATTCTCATAACGCTCTTGCTGATAAAGCGCCTGATCAGTTGAGGCTGGCAAAGCGCCTGTAATGGCCGTCGCGGTGCCGTTGGTCGATCCGCCTCCAAAGTTTTCATCAGCCGCCCAAACATGGCTTTGGCTGTCCGTATAAGCCGCGCCGCCCGCGCGAACGCGCCAGGTGGAAGCCACTACTGGCGTGGGTGTGCCCGTTGGCGTCGCCGTCGGCGCGCCAGCCGCTTGAGAAAGGTCGTTCATCAAAGCCTGGCCCTTGGGCGAACCGATACCGGTCACCAGGTCATAGCCTGTCACTGCCGAGTAAGTTCCAGCGCTGCCGCTCGTAATATCATGAAAGTCGTTACCATAATTGGCACCCTTATAAATGGCGTAAACAAGAGGATTCAAGAAACCCACCGTAGGCTTGCCCGCGGAAGTCGCTTGTTGGTTGACCAGCGCCATAAAGCCCGCCCAGGTCGGAGCGGCGACAGAAGTACCGCCGACGTCGATCAGGCTCGCGCTGTTGTTCGCGTAAAGCACGCAGCCGCTGGCCACCGCCGAAACGTCCGGACAGTTACGGAAAGAAGTGGAACCACCACTAGAACCCAGGCTGATTCCGACTTGATAGCTGGGAATAGCGACGTTAGACAAAATACCGCCCGTAGTGCCGGCCCAACCGGTTTCATTATTATAAGAAGCGCCGCTACCATTCATATTCAGGTTGGTTCCGCCGACGAGGGTTTGAATCGGGTCGTCTTCGTTGCCGCCCGGATCAGAGGTAAAAGAACCGCTGTCACCCGAGGCGTTGAAGTAAGACTGACCCTGCGCCGCGTACTGCTGCAAAATTTGGTTTTCAGTGGAGCTCGAAGGTCCCCAACCCCAGGAAGAGCTGATCTGTTTACAAAGGTTATCCGTCGCGATGCGATTTAGCACGTTGTCGATGTTGGGTCCCATATAGCAATACATCACAGCGCCTGGCGCCATGGACATAGCCTGGTCGATATCGAGAGAAACTTCCCCGTTGCCGCCGCCCGGCGTGGTGCTGGCGCTCCAGCCGTCCAAATAAACATTGTTGATCGTATTGGTTAAACCCGCGCCGCTCATGTAACGCTGAACGTCGCCCGGATAATAAGTATCCAGTTCAAACAAGGCCACCGCCTGGCCCGCTCCAAAAATGCCGACGCCCGGCGCGTAAGCGTTGCGGAAGTCACTGCCCATCAAAAGACCCGAAGGGCCGCTGCCCGCGTGCGCGGTAACAGCGTTTGAGGAAACACCATTGGTCACCGTCTTCGACACCGGCACAGGCGAAATGGTGTAGTTGGGATGAGGAATAATGAAGTTATCTAAACCAGAAATGTGTAAGACCGGAGTGTCGGTGTCTAACGAAGGCTCATCATCAGGTCCGTAAAAAGTGCTGCCGTCTTCGCGGCGATAGTTGCGGATGTTCACATGAAAAGCATTTTGAATATCAGCCTTGGTCGCGCGTACGCTTACCAACATACGATTTGAGTGAGTCGCCGTAATATTGATGCCCTTGGACTTTAAATAATCAATTACAGACTGGTAGGAAGATTCATCGGGGCCGTAAGTCTGAGTAAATTGATCAGAGGTTAAGTAGTGCCGGTAGTTGGGGCTGCTGGGATCGGAAACTTCAGCGACGAAGGATTTCAGTTGGTCTGAATTTTTCCAGGGCAGCGCGACCGCGAGGTCAAAAGTTTTGCTGTCCTCCACTTCACCCACTAAAGGAGCGGCGGCCATTTTAGAATTGCGGTGGCCGTGTAACCTTTGCCTGCCGCCCGCTTGAGCCGCGAACACTGAGGATGTGATCAAACTGACAACCAGCAAAACCACCGCGCTGTAACCGCTTACATTTTTAAGTCTCAAAACCCGCCTCCTGAAAACGATTTGCGAGAAAACAAAAAAATAAAATTTCCCCGCAGCATTACTTCACAAAACTGATTTTCAAGCAATTGACCGAATTACTGATTCAATGGATAAAATTGATTTTGGCTTTATGTTGAAAAGATGTCGTGTTGAAACTATAGAGGTGGCAGGAATGCACAATCCGTAAAATTCGAACCGATTTTTGGAAAAGGAAAAACCTGAGGGTTGCGGAAGGTAAAAGATTAACGTTTAAAACAAAAAGAAGAGTTAAAAGAGATTTAACACTATCTCCGATCGTTACTTCTTCAAACGTTTGTTTTTTTCGGCGAAAACTTCACGCGCGACGTATAAAGCGTTCATCGAAGCCGGAAAACCGGCGTAAACCGCCATTTGCAGAAGAGCTTCCACGATCTCTTTTTGGGTACAACCCACGTTCAAAGCACCCTTTATATGTGACTTCAATTGAAGCGGAGCAGAACCCAGGGTCGTCAAAGAGGCAATGGTCAACAGTTGGCGGGTTTTGAGATCCAACCCAGGCCGAGAATAGATGTCGCCAAAGGCAAACTCAGTCACCCATTGGCCCAACTCCGGCGCCACATCTTTCAGGCTGTCCACAGTGGCTTTGGCCACGGGACCGTGAATCTCTTTAAACTTTTTCATCCCTTTTTCGTAACGTTCGCTTGGCATAAATGCCTCCTGAATAGTCCTGTCTTTTAATCAGCCAGCTTCGCCTTTATCAACGCAACATATTCTTTCGTTTCTCTTTCATTTATCAAGTGCTGGTCAAAATCCGCGGAATTCTTCCAGGGATGGCTCAAATGGTCGGGGTCCGATTCATAACGGGGAAACAAATGCCAATGGATGTGAGGAACTTGGTTTCCGTAACAGGAGTAGTTCATCTTCCAGGGCTTAAACGCGTCATTGACCGCTTTGCCCGCCGTCATCAGTTCTTTAAACAAGTCCTGCTGGGCATCTAGAGAAAGTTCATGCAATTCACGCACATGATGTTTCAAAACCAAAACCGAATAGCCCTTGAAGTATTGGTGATCACCCAGAACCAAATAGGAACTTTTAAACTCACGGATTAAATTAGAATTTTGACCAGCTTTGGCCAGCCTCACTCTTTCGCACATTGAACAGTCAGACATGAATAACTCCGTTAATTTTAACCCGTCTTATTGGCTCAATCGAGTTCATGGATTTATTTTCTTCAATTCCTTTATCCACTCGAATCCAAATTTTCCTTTTTTTGTCAAAATCTCGACACGATTCCCAACATTCATCGCAGAATAAATTTCATACGGGACTTTAATTAAAAAATCCGCCTCTCCATCTAACCAACTGGGCACTTTAATAAAACAGCTAATTACCTTATTACCACTTTGGAATTTATCAGTCACCTTAAGATCATGAACAACGGGCTCCGACTTATCCAAATAAGCATTCGATAGCAAAAAAGTAGACTTAAAGTAGAAAAAGGAAACCGCAAGAAATAAAGCCAACAACAAATAAACCTTAAAATCCTTCAATAATTCCTTTTTCGCGATAAATAAAATGAAGAGTGCTACTGCACAAATTGGAATTACAGCCAAAAAACAATCTGAGTTAATTTTCGATATGTCCGAATCTCTTAATACAACAAAAAATCTTTCACAGATTTCGTTGTAAAAAAAAGATCCCATAGAAATCAAAAAAACGAGAATAAGAACAACCCTAGCTTTATTATCAATGCTCATCGAAGAAAAGTTGAAATTCATTTCCGTTGCCAACCCTAAAATAGTATTCAAAAAATGTTACGCATTAATCCACAAACTGCCGGTGCCACAGTTCTACCAAAAGCAAACCATACAACAATAAGTGATGGTCTTGCTTGCCGGTCATATGGTCATGGATGACTTCGTTCACTTTGTTTTGGTCAAAGTAACCGCGCTTCTTAAAGCTGTCAGAACCGAGAATATCGAGCAATAAGGGTTTGAGTTCTTTTTTAAACCAGGGGCCCAGCGGTACGGCAAAACCCTTCTTCTGGCGGTTGATGATTTCGCGGGGGATGTATTTGACCGCGGCCTTTTTCAAAATGAACTTGCCTACCCCGCCGCGCAGTTTCACGGAAGACGGTAGTGAATAAGCGAATTCCACCAGACGGTGATCGAGATAAGGCACACGGGCCTCAAGAGAAGCAGCCATGCTGGTGCGGTCTACTTTGTTTAACAGGTCATCCGGAAGCCAGGTCTTCAAATCCATATAGAGCATCAAGTTCAGGTTATCGAACTTATGGGGCGCGGCTTCGTCAAATATTTTTTCTAAAGTCTCTTCGATCTTGGAATTTTCCATTTCATACAACAGCTTATCGCCCGCCAACCCTTGCAAAGTTTCTTCTAAACAAAGCCGGGACCAGGCCAAATGGCGGTGAACCAAGGTTTCTTTGTTCAAAGCTTTCCACGCTTGGTGATAGGGGTCGCGCATGTTGCTGGCTAAGTACGGCACCAGACCTTTAATCCAATCCGGGATGGCCTGAATGTGGTTATGAAAACGGTCAAAAGAATAGCGGTGGTAACCGCCAAAAAGTTCATCGGCACCCTCGCCGGTTAAAACCACTTTCACTTCCTGCCGGGCAAAAAGGGAGACGAGAAAAGACGGCAAAACCGCCGGGTCAATGACCGGGTCATCCTGAAACTTCACCAACTTGGGAATTAAACCGTTCAACATCTCGGCATTCACCATCAGTTCACGGTGATCGCTCTTAAGCCACTGGGCAACCTTTTGGGAATACTTGAGCTCGTTAAAATCATGCTCATTCTCAAAACCCACCGAGTAAGTCTTAATACGGCGGTTGGCCTGACGGGTCATGGCCGAAACCACTAACGAGGAATCCATCCCGCCGGAGAGAAAGGCGCCGACTGGTACATCGGCAATCAGCTGTTCCTTCACGCTGGATAAGAACCGCATGCGTAGTTCTTCCACCCACATATTCTCGTCATTCTTCGTGTATTTCTTACCGGGGATCACTTTGGATTCCAGCGGCAGTTTCCAGTAGGGTTTCACCTGCAGTTTGCCCTGTTGGCAAATCAAGTAATTGGCCGCGGGCAATTTGCGCACACCTTTAAAAAGGGTATCCGGGGTCGGCACATATTGAAGGGTCATCAAAGTGAGGATTTGTTTAACATCGACTTTTTTAGCCGCGTTGACCGAGGGCACTGCCAACAAAGCTTTAATTTCAGACCCGAAGATTAAATGTCCATCCTGAGTCGTGTAGTAAAGCGGCTTTACGCCAATGTGGTCACGGACAATGATCAATTTTTGAAACAGCTGGTCCCAAAGGGCGATGGCGAACATACCGCGAAGACGGCTGATAAAGGCTTCACCATATTCCTCATAAGCGTGAACAATGACTTCGGTATCGGACTGGGTTTTAAAGTGATGGCCGGCTTTTTGAAGTTCTTCGCGCAATTGAACGTGGTTATAAATTTCGCCGTTAAAGACCGTCCAAATGGTGCCGTTCTCGTTGGAAATGGGCTGGGCGCCGTGGGCCACGTCGATAATGGCCAGTCGGGTCATGCACAAACCCACCGGACCCTTTTGGTAAAAGCCGTCGTCGTCGGGGCCGCGGTGCTTAATGGCTTCGGCCATGTCTTTGAGCACATTAGGTTTTAGGGGAATGCCTGGTTTAAATTGAACGAAACCCGCGATGCCGCACATAAAAACCTTTCAGTACCAGATAAACATCAATTTTCAACCACAGAGTTCACAGAGTTTCACGGAGTACGGCTTCAGATTATTGGACCAAAAGAATTTAAAACTCTGTGTAACTCTGTGAACTCCGTGGTTAATAGCTTTTCACTTTAACGTATACACCACTTCAATTTGCGCGGTCACTTGATCGGTGCCCTGTTCCACCGGTACATCCGCCCCGGCGACAGATCGTTTAGCCATCATCGCCATGGGTCGAACCGTCGGCATATTAACACCGCTTTGTTCGATGGAATAAACCGGACCCAATATGGCGCCAGACGCGGCGGCTAAAACTTCCGCCTTGGCATGCGCGTTTTCCACCGCCACTTTCAATGCCTGTAGCTGCAGTTTTGAGGGATCAGAAAAACCAAAGGTCGGCCCTTCAACCTGGGACGCGTCATCCGCGGGCAAGGCTGCCAAAACCGCCCCTGCCTTTTTCACATCTTTCAAAACCACTTTTAAGCGGTTAGTTAACATGTAGCCGTCAAACTGGGAATGGCCGTTCGTGTATTGATACTTGCGTTGAATGTTGTACTGAGTTGTTTGTAAATCCTCATCCGGAATATTAAAAGTCTTGAGAGCGGCCAAAACATTGTTCATTTTTTCTTTGGACTTATTCACCAGGTCGTCTAACGAGTCGCCTTCTTCTTGTACAGAAACCTGAAAGACCACCTGATCAGGAACCGCCGTTACAATTCCTTCACCGTTCACTTTAACCGTCTTACCTTTGGGCGCGTTGTCTGCCGCAGCGAAAGACAATCCCACACTCAACCCCATCATTACCAAAACCAGAATCATTGATTTCATTTTCGTCTCCTATCGAGCGGCTTGCTTCAAAACCGCCTCTAACTTCTTACCCGCCATGTTCCATTGATAGTTCTTCGCCACAAACTTTTTGCCTTTCAAGGCCTGTGTCTTAGCCTTTTTAGGATTCTTTAAGATCGCGATCACTTCATCCGCAAACCCATTCGCGTCGTCGGCCACATTGACTAAAGACTTCCCTGCCTTGGGCAGCCAACCCGTCGCCGCCGTAGTCGCTACCACCGGCACGCCCAGCCCCAACGACAAGGCCACTTTGTTTTGCATCCCGCCCGCGAAACGTAATGGCGCGATCGAAAGATCGGCCCCCAACAGGTAAGGCTCCACATGAGGCACCCAACCCGTCACTAAAAGATCATAGCCATTATGGTACTCCCGAAGCACCTTCCGGGGACTCCCCCCCACTGCCGCGAATACCGCGTCCGGCACCGCCGCTTTCACCTGGGGCCATACATTCTTCATAAACCAAAGGGCTCCTTCTTCATTGGGGGCATAACCCATATTGCCCACAAAACAAACAACTTTGGCTTTATCCGGGTAAGCCGAGGGGGCCTTCTTATATAGAGGCTTCAAATCGACCCCATTGGGGATAACGGTGATCTTGTTCTTGGCCAAACCATTGACGATTAATACATCAGCGTCGGGTTGGGCGATGGTCATCACTTGAGCTGCCCTTTCACTCCACTCCACTTCGTCTTGTTTCAAAAACCAGTGATCCCACCAGGCTGCCATGCGGCGCAGTAAATGGGCACCCGACTGTTTCTTAAGTTGTTTGGTGTAGGAAGTCATCGAATCGGTGAGGTCAATCACTACCGGCTTGTCGTGATTTCTCAAAGCCGCCGGGGCCATGCGCAAACGGTGGGCCAAGACCACATCAATGGATTGCCCAGCCTTGGATGCCCAATAAGCGGTCAGTATGTCTCTGAGTTTTGGCGAAAAGTAGCTCGCCACATTTAAAGAACTCCCTACCAGCAGACCACCCAGCAAATTAAAGAAAAGGTCGAAGTTATTGATGTGTTCTATATAGAGAGAACGGCAAAGAGGTTTCAAAGCCTTCGCGTGGACTAAATCTTCTTTCACCCGCGTCAAACAAAACAGGTCAATCTTGTGACCCTTGCCCTTAAGGTATTTCAAAAAATAATAAAGGCGCAGTTTGTCGCCGTCATGAGGGGGATAAGGCACTAAGGGTGTGAGAATCAAAATGTTCAAGAATGGCTCACTCTAAATATTTTAACGCGCCGGCTTTACTAAGCTCTTCGCGGTTTGCCGGTTGTCTTTGTTTTCTCGCCAGAACCATATCGACAACACAATGGTCACGATCACCCAGAAGATACTGATGTAATAACTATGAACGTCTATGACCGGGGCTTGAAAGCCCGGCTGGCTGGCCGTGAGCGGCATATGAAGAACGTTACCAAAAATCTTCAGCATCATGTTCTCGCCCTCGAGCTTGTTGTAGCGCATCCAGGGCACGACCGCCAAGATCCAGTTGATCAACACACCACCCACAAAAGAAACCAAAGTCAAAACTTCCCAGGCGTTGAATTTGAGTTTGGCAAAAGCGTGGTAAAGCATAAAGAGAAGTAAAGGTGTGACGCCCACCATGTAGCGGGTGCCGGGGGTCAGGCCCAGGTTTTCGTAAAAGGACATGAAGATGAAATAAAAACTAAAAGTCCAGATCACCAAATAGCGCAGCGGGTTCTGCGAAGACCAAAGCATTAAAGCCCCGGCCAGCGTCATACCAAAGATCGCGAAGTAAAACCAAAGCCCGCATTCCTGGTCGAGTAACAAACCAAAGAAGCCAATCCAAAAGTGGCTTAAGCGAAAGAGCGAGGTAAAAGGTTCATTGTGCGCGCCCAAGGGCGTCCAGACCCCGTAAATGCTGTGGAAATAGACTGCTAATAAACCAACGGGGATCGCGAAGCCCGCCGCCAAAAGCTTAATCTCGTTCCAACGGTCTTTTTTGTGAGTCAGCAGATCAACCCCTAAATAAGCTAATATCGGCATGACCAACAACACATTGCGGTTGTGCATCCACAAAAACACACCCAGGGTCAGCCCCAGCCAAAACCAGCGCTTCTGCAAAACGAAAAGAAGCGTTAAGCCCATCAGACAAGCGGTGGGGATTTCAGGGAAAACCAATCCAGCAAAAAGTAAAAAGGGGCTGGAGAAAAGACCGACGGTACCTATCGCTTGCAATGCCCTGCCATGCGCGCCTGTCAGTTCTAAAACTCGCAGAGACAAATAAAGCGCCCAGGCCGCCAGCAAAGCTACGGTTAATGCCGCGCCCAACCGGCCCAACAAAAAGAAACCCGGCAAAACCAACAACACCGGCCCCAAAGGATGATGGCTGTAGCGCTTTCCATCCACCACGTGTTCTAGACCCTGCGGTTCCAGATCGCCCCGGTGATAAAACTCCATATAAGTTTTGTTTTGATAACCGTCGGTTAGGTCCAAATTGCCGTGGCGGATAAGGTTCTGCGCCATTAATAAATAGTGGGGTTCATCTCCACTAATGTCACAACTGATCGTCCAAACCGTAATACCCACAAAGAAAAAGATTGCCACCAAACCAAAAGTTAAAGAAACCGGCTTGCGGTTTCCCCGCACCCGCCATAACAGCCAGCCGCAGAAAGTAAACACATGAGTGACCCACATGAGACCGAAGAGAATTTCTATTTTTCGCAGTAAAAAGTTATGGGGGTCAGGCAGGTTGTAGCGAACCACAAAAGATAACCCCAGCCCCAAAACCCAAGGCAGGTGGGTTAATAGTAACGGCGTTAAAAAGTGGTCTTTGCTTTTATTGTTATCCAGTTTGAAAATAAGGCCCATTTCCAAAGCCAGAAGCACCACAAAGGCAGCTAACACCGCCTCGCCCAACTCGGCGGCGCGGGTAAAGTTATCCATCAGCATCACACCCGCGGATAAAAAGAAATATTCCATCACGCCCAAGAGAATCACGAATAAAAGAAGGTTGAAAAAGGTTAACTGACGAAAGGAGGTGAGTTTTTGGTTCTTATTGGCCATTCAATATACTTTCATAAACGGTCAGGGTTTCCTGGGCGGTTTTCTTCCAGGTGAATAGTTTAACTCTTTTCAAACCCCGCTCCACTAACTGCTTACGCAAAAGCGGCTTTTCCATGGCTTTTTTCAACGCTTCAGCGATGTCTTTGGGGTCTTCGGGGTTCACTAACAGCGCCGCGTCCCCCGCCACTTCGGGTAAAGAAGTCGTGTTCGAGGTAATCACTGGGATACCGCAGGAGAAAGCTTCTAACACGGGCAGGCCAAAGCCTTCCAGACGAGAAGGATAAAGCAAAAGATCATTTTCATAATAAGTCTGCACCAACTTCTCTGCCGGGACATTGCCGACCCACTTCACGTAAGGTTCCAACCCCAGTTCCAAAGCCTCACGTTCATAATTTGTATAGCCGAGTTCAACTTTATCCATTCCGATGACGAACATTTGAAAGGATTTCTTTTCTTGAACCAAGATCTTCGCCGACTTAAGAATATTCGAAAGGTTTTTGCGGTCATCAGCCGCACCATGAACGAGGATTTTAAAGAGACCTGACTGTTTGCGTCTTGTCCTCTTATATAAGCGTTGATCTACCCCTTCCAGTGTGACTGTAATCTTGTCCGCTGGAACACCGGTCTCTTTCACGATCTGCTCTTTGGAATAGTTGGAAACCGTAATGATCTTATTGGCATACCAAGCAGACCTTGGAACAATAACTTTTTTATACCAATGAATCAGTCTTTGCCAAATGGTCGGCTTTAGCCTCACCGCCTTGAGGGGTCTGGTATACATAGTGTCATGTAAAGTTAGAACTTGCGGAATATCAGTATGTAGCGAACAGGAATTATCTACGTAATGAAGCAACTGAACCCCTTCAGCCTTAGCAGCCTTAGGCAACCCCAGCACCTCGTAATCACCAGCGTTGTCAAAAGGCACTTCAACAAATTTAAAACGAGAATTGACTATTTGGGATTTTAACCTTTCAGGGGCATTAAAGACGACATAGTCGTTTCGCTTGTCGACTTGAGAGAGGGAGAGAATCAGGTTGGCTGTATAGGTGCCGACTCCCCGGCGGTAAGCCAGACGAGCATCGACACCAATACGTTTAGGAAGCTTGGTTCCCCGGGAGGGGCTGGCCTTACTTCCCTTTTTGCGCACGGTCCGCCAGAAGAACAGGGATTCCATCTTCAACCGGGTAGATGTTTTTGCATTCCGTACATTGAAGGCTGTTTTCTTTATCGCGCAAAGCGGATCCACAGGCAGGACAGACCAGTATGTTTAAAAGTTCGTTGGAAAACATTCAATAATCCTCTCGTGCTGCTTATCGTTAAAAGAAATTATGAATTAAGAATTTTGAATTCTGAATGATTGAAAGGTTTTAATCTCCGATTAAAACCAACCAAAATTCATAATTGTTAATTCATAATTCTTAATTATTCTTTCGTTGTTGCTGTAAGAATGATTCCCCCGCCCATGCCGGGCAGAAGGACTTTACCGATCACATCGGCAAGACTTAAAAGGCCGCGGTTGAGGGGTTCACCCAGCCAACCCAGCGCTATTTCTAAAACCCTTGGAAATTTTAGGTAATTATAGGTTTCGACTGAGACCCTGTCAAACGAGGCATCCTCGGCCAACTTTTTCAGATCGTGAGGCCCAAAAAAGAAAAGATGATCGGTTTGTTTAGCCTTATGGGCATTGTTAATCGCGGGCAATAGCCGTTTGAAGTAAGACTTGTCGTTGGTGATGGTCACAATCAGTACGCCACCCGGTTTCAACAACCGCTTAGCTTCGCTAAAGACTTTGGAAGGGTCGTAGCAATGGTCGAGGGCTTCTTTCATTAACACACCCTGTGCCACCATATCTTGAAGCGGGATTGCTTCGGCGGTTGCCTGCACAAAGCCCAACCCTAAAGTGCGGATGTCCTTTTGATTAAGCTGTTCAGATGAAGGCTCCAAACCCAAATATTTCCAGGGTTCCGATTGTTCACCCCATTTGTTCGCGAGGAATAATGCAAACTCACCTCGACCCGCCCCTGCGTCGACAACCAAAGGAAAGCCGTGCACCTTAGAGAAATTTTCTTGGAGGATGTCATAAACCTTTTCGTCTAATCGGCGGTAGCGAAGTTTCATTAAGGGCGTGAGCGACTTTAAAAAGTCATCATCGTCCCAATGCGATTGAAGCGATTTCCATTTTTGGTAGCTGGCGTTCATGAGGATAATTAGACCATAAAACGTTACTCAATCCACGGGGAAAGTACCACGCCCGGTTTCACGGAAACATCTTTTCCGCCTTCATATATCCTTCCCTCATCAAACGACTCATGGTGTCCGGGTCAAAATCATTCGGATTGCGTGAGTCTCCCGTGAGTGTCACATTGGGCCGGATGATCACCAGTTTTTTGCCCAAGGTGGCCGCTAAGTCCTGAGCTTCCGCGACGTTGGCCTGATCGACGCGGTCAGCGAAAATATTGATGGTCTGCTGGATGGTACCCACCATATCCCTGAACTGTTTTTTCTGCACAATGGGTTTACTGGGCGACAGGACGATGGCATAAACCTCATCGGCGCCGTTGAGCAGGGCCACGCTGATGGGAGCGTACTCTTCCACCCCGCCATCCGAATACTGATAGGGCGAACCTTTGGGAATATGGGTAGCCGGGCCCACCACCGGCGCTACGCAGGAAGCCAGCATGGCCCGCATCAAAGTGTCATGGTCTTGAATACGGATGGCGGACTGGTTGCCATCCGCCGGGAAGCCGGGGTGCTTGCGAAGATAGGCATCCGGATATTTGGTCTTCACCTCCTCGGGGCCGGTGTAAAAGTAAACCGCCTGGGAAGTTTGTAAACAGACCGTCGTAATGATGATCTGCAGGGATGAGTCCTTTATTTTTTTCCACCGGTCCTCAGTGGCCGTGCTCCAGATCAGGTTTTGCAGGGGTCCGGTGGAAAAGATGGAACCACTAGCCACCATGTCCGAGGGGGTATTGATGCGGAAGATGTCCTTGGTCTTCACCGTGCTATAAATCGCCAGCAGGTCTTTAAGATCGCCCGTCACCAATAGCGGCGCCATAAGAGAGCCCGTACTGGTACCGCAGAACATATCAAACCGAATATGTTTCTTTTCCATCAAGTATTGAATGACGCCCATGGCCCAGGCGCCTGTACTGCCGCCACCGCTAACGACCAACGCGATCTTATGAGCCGAAGCCCCAGGCATCACAGACGAAGGATTGTGGGAGGGATTGGACGACCAATGATCCAGATGATTATTAAAGTGGGGTTCGAAAGTACTGGGGAATATCAGCTTGCCCAGCGTCTGTAGATCAATGCCGGTAGAAAGCATAATGGTCGAGACATTGGTTTGAGTATCCCATCCGTACCAAAGACCAGTGCGGGCGATGCCTGAAAAATCCGCGACCACGCCGCCTTCCACCAAACCTTTGGGCACATTGAGCCAGGGAGTTTCGTCGAGGATGAGTCTTAACCCCGTGTTGGGCGCCAACTTCGCGAAAAGAAATTCTTCCCGAAGACCCAGACCAAAATCCCAAAAGGGATTGTCGTAACGAAACTGTCCCACGATCCCCAAACCAAAATCGTCAAAGCGAAGTTCAGGCGCCAACTTGCCCGAGAAGCGGTAGGGAGTATCAATGACCGCGCTGGTGGCCAGGCCCTGGGACAAATCAAATGTCAGCGCGAAGGGATCAATCGCTTCGGGCACAACACTATTATCTTCCGCCGCGCACGGGTACGGCCAAGCCCACGAGATCAACAATAGAGTTAATACGACCGCGAAGGTTCTCGTCATAGATCTATCCCTAGCTAATATCCCTCTCACTATTGTCAGAGCGATTTGAGCAAAATTAAATTACCCCCCATCAAAAAAGCCGCTTCCCCCGAGGAGAAAGCGGCTTTAAACCAACCATTTAAAGATAAACGACGCTTTGCGGCTTAACCGTTGTGTTGTTCGTGGCCGTGTTCTTGGTGGCCGTGCTGCTCATGACCCTGTTGTTCATGGCTGTGCTGTTCGTGGCCTTGTTGGTGTTGTTCTTTGCCGTGCTGCTGCTGTTGCTGGTCATGCTGTTGGGATTGGTGTTGTTGTTCGTGGCTGTGCTGTTGGTGCCCATGTTGTTCATGGTTGTGTTCCTGGTGTTCGCCTTGCTTTTGATCTGACATGATTGGCTCCTTAAATTGAATTACTTCTAAAACCACCCGACAACGGACAGGCAGTTCTAAAGCAGATACGTTAAAAGACCCTCATCAATCCCCAACCCCGCTCAGGTCAAATGTGGGTTAAAAGGGGGCAGGCGTTTAACACTCTCTAAAAACGATATCGACCTTTTTGTTAGCGCTTCCTTCAAAAGTGTTCACAAAACCATACCCAGTCAGGCAAATAGCGCAATTTTTCGTGATGGAAATGGCACCGATATTGCTTTCTAATGTGGCCATGAATTTCGACAACTACCAGATGGACAACTTTTACGACGAACTTTTCGAGGGCCCCGGCCAGCCGCGCGCCAGCGCCGCCCCTTTAATTAACCGTCTCAAAGGGATGCCTCCTGAGGATGTCATGCGCTACCAAAAGGTGGCCGAAGCCGAATTACTCCAAATGGGTATCACCTTCACGGTTTACGGCAATAACGAAGGCACCGAAAAAATATTTCCTTTCGACGTTATTCCCCGCATCGTCAACGCCAAAGAATGGGAACGCATTGAAAAAGGTTTAGTTCAGCGCATTCACGCCTTAAATCTTTTCATCGACGATATTTATCACGATCAAAAAATTGTCAAAGACGGCATTGTGCCCATGGACATGATTCAGTCTTCCGTGGGTTACCGTGAGCAATGTAAGGGCCTCACCGTGCCTAAGGGAATCTGGATTCACGTGACCGGTACCGACTTAGTCCGCGACAACAGCGGCGAGTTTTTTGTGCTGGAAGATAACCTGCGCTGTCCCTCGGGCGTGTCTTACGTTTTAGAAAACCGCGACGTATTGAAACGCACCCTTCCCAAAGTATTCCAGAACATGAACGTTCGCCCGGTGGATGACTATCCTCACCGTCTCTTAAATATGCTTCAGTACTTAGCCCCCAACAATGTCACCACGCCCCGCATCGCGGTGCTCACACCCGGTTCTTATAACAGCGCTTACTTTGAGCACGCTTTCTTGGCCCAGCAGATTGGCGCCGAGTTGGTTGAGGGCCGTGACCTGGTGGTCATTGACGGTTATGTGATGATGCGTACCACCAAGGGCTTTGAGCGGATCGATGTAATTTACCGCCGCATCGACGATGACTTTTTGGACCCGAATAGCTTTAGAGCCGATTCTCAATTAGGTGTGCCGGGCTTAATGGATGTTTACCGCGCGGGCCGTGTGGCTTTGGCCAACGCCCCGGGCGCTGGCGTGGCCGATGACAAAGCGATCTACACTTACGTCCCCGCCATCATTAAATATTATTTAAATGAAGACCCCATTTTGAATAACGTGCCCACTTATATGTGCTGGGAACCAAAGCAGCGCCAATATGTTTTAGACAATTTGGACAAGCTGGTGGTGAAGGCCGTGAATCAATCCGGCGGTTACGGCATGTTGGTCGGGCCCCACGCCACCCCGGAAGAGCGTTTAAAGTTTGTGGACCTGATTAACGCTAACCCCCGCGACTATATCGCCCAGCCCACGCTGGCACTTTCCCGCGCGCCGATCATTGTGGAAGACCATCTCGAGGGCCGTCACGTGGATCTTCGCCCCTACGTGCTTTACGGCAAAAACATCTACGTCATGCCCGGCGGCCTGACCCGCGTGGCCCTGAAAAAGGGCTCTTTAGTGGTGAATTCCTCACAGGGCGGCGGCAGCAAAGATACCTGGGTGTTAGGCGAACCCGTAAAGAAGAAACCATGATTCACCACCAAGACACCAAGACACCAAGAGAAACCGGAAAGAAAGAACAAATACCGGGCAAAAGCTTAAATTTGACCTATGTTTTAACTTGGTGTCTTGGTGTCTTGGTGGTCAAAAAGGATGTGCCCTTATGCTGAGCCGATTAGCCGACTCTTTTTACTGGATGAGCCGCTACATTGAACGCGCCGAAAACGTGTCGCGCTTTATCGATGTGAATGTCAACTTGATGCTGGACTCGCCGTTCTCTGAGGATACGGAACAATGGTTTCCCCTGGTGACCACCAGCGGTGACGAGGAAGACTTTAAAAAGCGTTATAACAATGAAACCACCCGCGAAAACGTCATTCACTTTCTGGTGGCCGATAAGCAAAACCCCAACTCGATTTACTCTTGTTTAAGAGCCGCCCGGGAAAACGCCCGCACCATGCGCGAATCCATCTCGAACGAAATGTGGGAACAGCTCAATACTTTTTATTTGATGGTTCAAAGCTATATGCACAAACCGCTGGACGCGGATGATCTTTATGCCCTCTGCCGTCAAATCCGCCTGGCCAGCCATTTGTTTGTGGGCGTGACGGACCACACCATGTCGCACGGAGAAGCCTGGAACTTTATCCGCCTGGGCCGCATGTTCGAGCGCGCGGATAAGACCGCTCGTATTCTAGACGTGAAATATTTTATTCTTCTGCCCAAAGTGGAAGACGTGGGAACACCCTACGACGCCATTTTGTGGACCGCGCTTTTGAAATCCGCCAGCGCACAGGAAATGTACCGTAAAAAATACAGCCACATTCAACCCGATAAAGTCGCTGAGTTTTTAATTCTCGACCGCGAGTTTCCCCGCTCCATTCGTTTTTGCCTGACCCGCGCCGAGGAATCCCTTCATTTTATTACGGGCTCCCCGGCGAATCAGTACAACAACTCCGCGGAACGTCAGTTGGGCCGCCTGCGGTCGGAACTGGACTATGATAATATCCAGGAGATCATTAAAGACGGTATGCACGAATACCTCGATCAGTTCGAGGCCAAGTTAAATTCAGCGGGTGAAGCGTTGTTTGCCACTCTGTTGGCCATGCAGCCCATGCCGGGCGTGCCCGTAATTAAAAGGAATGAACAATGACATTTTGTCTCGCGATGAAGGTTAAAGAAGGTTTAGTGGCCTTAGCGGATACCCGCATTACCAGCGGCACCGAGCCCATCACGGGTAAAAAGGTTTCCATTCATCAAAACGGAAATCACTCGCTGTTTCTCATGACTTCCGGCCTGCGTTCCGCCCGGGATAAAGCGCTGACTTACTTCAATGAGGATTTGGAACAAAATCACGCCACTTACGACAAGCTCTATAAAGCGGTCAACGCTTTCGCCGCTCAAATCCGCCAGGTCGCTAAAGAAGATAAAGAAATTCTGGAAGCCAGCGGCTACCAGTTCAACCTGATGTCGATTATCGGCGGGCAATTGTCGAAAGATACCGAACACAAACTCTACCTGGTCTATCCCCAGGGCAATTGGGTGGAAGTGACCGAGAGCACGCCCTATTACGCCATCGGCGAATCCAGCTACGGAAAGCCTTTGATTGACCGGGCCCTTCACTATGACACTTCTTTAGAAATCGCCATGAAGCTGGGTTATCTGGCTTTCGAGGCCACCCGAACCAGCGCCACCGACGTGGACTTTCCCATTGATATGGTTCTATATGGAAAAGACTCCTTCAAAATGACGGAAATCCGCTACCAGCGGGAAGATTTGGCTTCGGTCACCGAATGGTGGAAAACCCGTGTGCGCGAAACCGTGGAATTGTGCCCTTCAGACTGGGCCAAAGGCGCTTTAGATAAGGTTCATCAGAAAAAGTAACTTACATTTAAACCACCCTGCAAGGTGGGCGCAGTAAAACGTAGCGTTTCGGGAAGCGAAAAGGTTTAGACTTTAAGAAAGCTTTCATCCGGTTGAAGCCGGAACCAAGGGGCCGTTATGCATTTTGAAGTCAAACATACGCTCAAGTACATTTACAGCAAAGAAATTTTCCTCGAACCCAACGTGGTTCGTCTTCGCCCCCGCGACGACTTTAGCCAAAAGCTGGAGTCCTTTGAATTGACGGTGTCCCCTACCCCCCTGGGCCATTCGGACTCGTTGGATATTTTTAACAATCACCAGACCGAACTTTGGTTCGCCGAAAAACAGGCCAACCTTACTTTAAAAACTCATTTCAAAATTAACACCATCCTGGGCAACCCTTTCCACTATTTGGTCACGGACGCGCAGGTATTAAAACTGCCGGCGAAATATTCTGCCGAAAACAAAATGGCCATGGCCCCTTACCTGCACCGCATTCACCCCGACGCCGCGGTGGATGAACTGGCTCAAACGCTTTTATCCGAGAGCGACGACAACACTCTGAACTTTTTGTATCACATGACCGATTGGATTCACCGCAACATTCAACAAACCATCCGCGCAGTAGGCGATCCCCTGACCCCCAACAAAACCTTACGCCGCAAAGAAGGCGCCTGCCGTGATTTAGCGGTGTTGTTCGTGGATCTTTGCCGGGCCTTAGGTTTGGCCGCGCGCTTTGTGTGCGGTTATAAATATGAGCCGGGCGCCAGAGACAGCCACGAGCTGCATGCCTGGGCCGAAGTGTATTTGCCGGGCGCGGGTTGGAGAGGCTATGACCCCAGCTTAGGCCTGGCGGTCGCCGACCATCACATCGCTTTGGCCGCGGGGCCGACCCCGCAAGACGCGGCGGCCTTATCCGGTACCTTTAGAGGCACGGACGTCTTGACCCGTTTAGATTATGAGGTTGAGATTAAATCGCTGGAACCGGCAAAAAAATAGCGCCCCAAGGTTTCCCCGGGGCGCTTCAAATCTTCAACTCACCAACTACTTACTTGTGAGCGGCAACCTTTTTCTTGGTCACTTTGCGGTAAACAATCGGCGTGCTCACACCCTTGGTCTTGGTGTGTTTTTCTGAGGCCTTCTTTTCCGTCTGATCTAAAGCCTTATTGGAAATCTTTTGACGCCAGCCCTTGGCTTCGGTCTTGCTCCAGGTTTTAGTCACATCCTCAGTCGCAATCAAAACCAGATAGGTGCTCGGAGTTTCTTCCATCACGATACCCACTTGATTCTCATTGTGGTTCATCACTTCATCGCCAACGCGAATTTTAAACGGCATCTGTCTCTCCCACTCTCTCTCAAGCCACGCTTATTCGTGGTCCACTCCCGGTTGGCTGCTTTTCGCCGGGAAAACTGTCGATGTTCAATGTCCGGCACAGCCTCTTCAATAGCCGGACATCAAGAATACTCCCCCCACCCTCGAAATATCCAGAGTTAGTGGATTTCCACCCCCTCGACTTTTATACTGCACCCCACATATAGGGGATTTGTATGATTATCCTCACAATTTAAGGGATTTTTTTGAACTCAACTTCCAGCGAAATTTCATCCAAAGGGCTCAATGGTTTAGCCATCGCCTCCTTCGAAAGCCGTCAGGGCAAAGAGATGGAAAGCCTTATTACGCGCGCCGGCGGCACGCCGCACGTGGCCGCTTCCATGCGCGAGATTCCTATTTCGGAAAACAAAGAAGCTTTTGAATTTTTTGAGAAGCTCAAACACGGCCACTATAACGAAGTCGTTCTCTTAACCGGCGTAGGCACCAGGTCTCTCCTTCAGATTCTCGAGGAAAAATATCCACCGAGCCAGATTCACAATGTTTTTAAAACGACCACCCTCATCGCCCGCGGCCCCAAGTCCGCTAAAGCCCTGGTCGACGCCAATCTCAAAGCGACTCTCGTGGTGCCCGAACCCAATACATGGCGCGAAGTCGTCGCCACCATGGAAGAACACAAGAGCATCAAAAATCTTTGCATCGCCGTGCAGGAATATGGCGTGTCGAACCCGGAGTTTTTACAGACCCTGCGCGACAAGGGCGCTAAAGAAGTAGTCAGCGTTCCCGTTTACCGCTGGGCACTGCCCGAAAACATTCAACCCCTCACCCGCTTAATCAATTCGATCATCAATGATGAAATTCAAATTGTTCTTTTCACCAGCGCTCAGCAAATTAACAACATCTTGGAAGTGTGCATAGGATTGGGTCTTGAAGACCGGTTCAAAGACGCCCTCACCCGTACCGCGGTTGGTTCCATCGGCCCTATCGCCACCGAAGCTCTCAAGAGCAAAGGCATTGAGCCCGACTTCGAGCCCGAACATAGCAAAATGGGTTTTCTGGTCAAAGACGCCGGGGAAAAAGGCCGGGCCATTCACGAAAAGAAAAACCTGGGCCGGGTTCAAATCAACACTGCCAACCCTGGAAAAGTTCTCACGTTAAACGACAGCCTTTTTATTAAAGCCTGCCGTCAGGAGCATGTGGAACGTACCCCGATGTGGATTATGCGCCAGGCGGGCCGCTACCTACCCGAGTACCGCGCCATCCGCTCCACCGTTTCCTTCTTAACCCTTTGCAAGCGCCCCGACTTGGCCGCCGAAGTGACTGTCTCCGCTCAGGAAGTTTTGGGCGTCGATGCCGCCATTCTCTTCGCTGATATCCTGCTCATCTCCGAACCTCTGGGCTTTCATTTAGAGTTCGCCGAAACCGGTGGGCCGGTCATT
>Ga0206920_1077_pt1 | contig 21072 bp, 26 predicted proteins | sample Alteio_BWOrgHeat_65_FD_152934 | JGI IMG/M metagenome (GOLD analysis project Ga0206920, IMG submission 152934) | Enriched cells from forest soil in Barre Woods Harvard Forest LTER site, Petersham, Massachusetts, United States -... | ecosystem: Environmental > Terrestrial > Soil > Temperate forest >...
CGTACTTTCGATCGTAACCGTCGAGAGGCTGGTCCGTGGAAGTCGTAAAACCTGCAACCTCCAATCTCTCAGTTATCGTCGAAAGGTCGCTGACGATAAAGGCCTGGATGGGCCTTTCTGGCAGGGGAGAAGTTCGGTTCGACGCCCAGATGTATTTTCACGCTGTTGGTTTCGAACCAGCATCCACCTCGCGCCGCCAGAATGTTGAAAATCGCCTGCGGAATCGATCGCGACGCGCGCTGAAGCCGATCCGCATCCGCAAGAGCCAGTATCTCAACAACCGGATCGAGCAGGATCATCGGCGCATTAAGCGGCGCACTCGGTCCATGCTCGGTTTCAAGTCGATGGCGAGCGCCGAGGTCATTCTCTCCGGCATCTAAATGATCCACATGATGCGCAAACGGCAGGCGAGGTTTGCCTATAATCCGCGTCCCTCGATCGCAGAGCAGTTCGACATCCTTGCAACATGATCGTTGGCGCGAAAGTGTCCCGTTGTGACCAAAAGCACGACTTGCGACAGGACCTCGCATTCGCAAACTGGAATTCCTTACATCATTGATGCTGCATGACGCTCAACCCGCCGTCCACGGTCAGGCACGTTGCATTCATGAAGGGGCATTCGTCCGAGATCATGAAAACCGCTGCCATGGCGATCTCTTCGGGCGTTGCGATGCGGCCGCTCGGATGAAGCTTCATCGTTTCGGCCTTAGCTTTTTCCGGATCCGGGAAACTATTCCAGTAATCCACGACTTTCTGCGTCGCGACATAGCCTGGAGCCAGGGCATTCACGCGAACGTTCTTCGAAGCATATTCGATCCCCAGCGACTTGGTCATTCCCAGAAGGGCGTGTTTGGCGAGTGGATAGGGAAAGGTGTGCGGAATGATCGTAAAGGCATGCGTCGAGGCGATGTTGAGGATCGCGCCGCCGCCTCCGGCGATCATCTGCGGCAGGACGGACCGGCAGCAGTTCCAGGCCCCCTTGAGATTGGTGTCGAAGCAACGCTGCCACTCTTCATCCGTTGATTGCAACGGTTCCGCAAATACATTGACGCCAGCGTTGTTGACGAGCGCATTGAGGCTGCGGATCTGCCTGCCTGCCTCGGCTGCGGCTGCCGCTATGGCCGCCGCATCGGTAATGTCGGTGGCTTGGTGGCCGAGGGTGGCGCCTTTTGCCTTCAGTTCGGCAGCCGTCTGCGCAAGAAGCTTTTCATCGCGATCGACAAGGAAGAGACGAGCGCCTTCAGCCGCAAAGGCCTCGGCGATTGCCCGTCCGATTCCCTGAGCGGCACCCGTGATAAAGACCCTCTTGTCAGAAAGGCGGTTCGGCATCCTGTATTTCCTCTTCAAGTATTTCTGAACATAGCGGCTGGGCCAGTTTTGGCACTATCCCGGGATCTCATGCGGTTGCAGCCGGATTGAACCTTCGAGACTTTCCCCTCGGTGCAAAACCTTCAGATCGCCGAGGTCAGGCAGGTTATGGCCATTGGCCAGATGGGACATTGGTTCGAAGCAGAAATAGTCGCGGCGAAATTCGGGGTCAAAGTTGCTATCCGAAAGGAAGATGACCGCATGCTGGAAAAGCGGGTCTGCGGTCAGGGTGAGGGCCGTGCGGTTTTCCGGCCAGGTGATTTGCGCCTCGCCGCTCCAGCCCTCGAAGCCGTTGTTGATCCAGCGGTTGGGCAAGGGAGACGGTCGGGAAAAGTCGAGCTCGGGCGGAATGTCGGCGGGCTTACCAGGCAGCCAGCCGGCAGTCTCGGTCCAGTAGCGCTGCGCCTTCGCGCAAAGCGTCGTCTGCTCGGTCAGCGGAAAGAACGGATGCCAGCCGAGCCCGAAGGGCAGGGCATCTTCGCCGGTATTGTCCAACCGCATATGCAGCCTCAATCCCTCGGTGGACAAGGTGATAGTCTGTCTCGCCGCGTAGCTGTAAGGCGTCCCCTGTCCTTGGTGGCGATAACCGATCTGCACTTCGTTGTGGCTGCGGGACAAAAGCGACCATTCGCCCAACCAACCGTCGCCATGAAGATAATGAGGATCCCAGGACGTGTTGGGCAAAAGGGAGTAGGTGCGTCCCTCGAATGCGAAACGGTTGTTGCGAACGCGATTGCCGAAGGGGACAAGCGGATAGCAGGCGGAGGAACGCGCATCGGCATTGTCCTGCGCCGGCCTCAGAAGCGGGACCCTGCAGCCATCCACCAACCAGGAGAAATCGAGCAACAGGCCGCCCGACGTCGAAACACGGGCCGAAAACGAGCCCGCCTGCAAGTCGATGAGAGCCATTGAGCGGCTGCCTTCCCGAGCTGATGCTGAATGCGCGGCACCCTATATTTGGTCAGGTGAAAGTCAATATATATACTATTTATTTTAATGGTTCGCTGGATGTATCCCGCTCGAATCCTTTCAATGACGCGGAAATTAGACATTTTCCCAAGGTTTGCGGCTGGAAAACGCATTCAGGTCCAAAAAAATCATACACAAATATTGACTGGTATGATTTTTATTTTTATTCAGTACCGGCTGCCGATGCGTGGCAGACCGAGATTTTCAGGGAGAGAGACATGCGTTTGTTCAAAGCAGTCATCGTGGCTGGCACGTTTGCCGTTTTGGCGGCTGGCTCCGCTTTTGCAGAGGACGTCAAGATCGGCTTTATCGTAAAGCAACCGGAAGAGCCGTGGTTCCAGGACGAATGGAAGTTCGCCGATCAGGCCGCCAAGGAGAAGGGCTTTACCCTCGTCAAGATCGGCGCCGAGGATGGTGAAAAGGTCCAGTCGGCAATCGACAACCTCGGTGCGCAGGGCGCTCAGGGCTTCATCGTCTGCACACCCGACGTCAAGCTTGGCCCAGGCATTGTCGCCAAGGCCGCGGCCAATCAGCTGAAGCTGATGACGGTCGACGACCGCCTGGTCGATGCCAATGGCAAGCCGCTCGAAGATGTTCCCCATATGGGCATTTCGGCCTCGAAGATCGGCGAAACTGTGGGGCAGGCAATCGTTGACGAGGTAAAGAAGCGTGGCTGGGATTTGAAAAGTGTCGGTGCGATCCGCGTTTCCTACGATCAGCTTCCGACGGCAGTCGATCGCGTCGAAGGCGCCATTTCGGTGCTGAAGGCAGCAGGGTTGCCGGCTGCAAACATCTATGACGCCCCGCAGGCGAAGACCGATACCGAAGCAGCCCTCAATGCCGCCACAACAGTGCTCAACAAGCATGCCGACGTGAAATATTGGGTTGCTTTCGGCCTTAACGATGAAGCCGTGCTCGGCGCCGTGCGTGCATCTGAATCGGTCGGTATCGCGGCCAATAACATGATTGGCGTGGGCATCGGCGGCGCGGATTCGGCGATCAACGAATTCAAGAAGCCTTCGGCTACGGGCTTCTTTGGCACCGTCATCATCTCGCCGAAACGCCATGGCTACGAAACCGCGCTCGACATGTACGACTGGATCGCCAACAGCAAAGAGCCGCCGAAGCTGACGCTGACCTCCGGTTCCCTAGCGCTGCGCGGCGACTACGAAAAGGTTCGCAAGGATCTCGGCATCGAATAATCATCCACGCAAGATGATTTTTAATCCCGGCGGCGTCGTCAACACCGCCGGGTTCTTCCTCGATGGAGCGATGATGGCTTTCCTCGAATTCAACAATATTTCCAAAGGCTACCCCGGCGTCCAGGCGCTTTCGAACGTCTCCTTCGGCGTGGAGAAGGGCGCGATTCACGGATTGATGGGCGAGAACGGAGCTGGCAAATCTACACTGATCCGTATTTTGTCCGGTGATCAGTCAGCGGATCAGGGCAGCATTCTCATTGATGGCGCGGAGCAGAAGTACGGCTCGGTCCGCGATGCCTTCCATGCGGGCGTCACAGTCATCCATCAGGAGCTCCAGCTGGTTCCGGAACTCACCGTTGCCGAAAATCTCTGGCTCGGGCGCTTTCCGAGCAAGGCCGGGGTGATCGACATCAAGACACTGATCCAAACCGTTCACGCCAAGCTCGACGAGATCGGCATCGATGTCGATCCTTCTGCCAAGGTTTCCACGCTTTCGATCGGCGCCCGCCAGATGGTCGAGATCGCCAAGGCGGTAATGCTGGATGCCCGGGTGATCGCGTTGGACGAGCCGACTTCATCGTTATCGTCGCGCGAAAGCGAAATTCTGTTTTCCCTGATCGGCAGGCTGAAGGCCAAGGGCGCGGTCATCCTTTACGTTTCACACCGCTTGGACGAGATTTTCCGGCTTTGCGACAGCCTGACCGTCCTGCGCGACGGCAAACTTGCAGCTCATCATCCGGACATCGGCGAGACCACACGTGAGCAAATCATCGCCGAAATGGTTGGCCGCGAGATCAGCAATATCTGGGGCTGGCGCGAACGGCCGCGCGGCAATATTCGCCTCGATGTCAAGACTCTGTCTGGTTCCAAATTGCGCAACCCGATCAGCTTTTCCGTCCGCAAGGGGGAAATTCTCGGTTTCTTCGGGCTGATCGGTGCGGGGCGAAGCGAGATGGCGCGGCTTCTTTACGGTGCCGATCATCGTCATCAGGGTACCGTCACTATCGACGGCGTTACCGTTTCGCCCAGCAATCCGAAGGCGGCGATCAATGCAGGCATGGTTCTATGCCCGGAAGACCGCAAGTTCGACGGCGTCATCCAGGGTCGGTCGATCGAAGAGAACGTCACGATCTCGTCAAGGCGGCATTTCTCTCCATTCGGCATATTGAGCCCGAAGAAGGAAGCCTCCGTCGCCGATCTGTTCATCGCCAAGCTCAAGGTTCGCACGCCGTCCCGCAAGCAAGACATCATCAATCTTTCGGGCGGCAATCAGCAAAAGGTCATCCTCGGCCGCTGGCTTTCGGAGCAGGGCATTAAGGTGCTGGTTATCGATGAGCCGACCCGCGGCATCGATGTCGGTGCCAAATCGGAGATCTATGAGATTCTCTATGAGCTGGCGGCCGGCGGAATGGCGATCGTCGTCATTTCGAGCGAGCTTCCCGAAGTCATGGGTATTTCCGATCGCATCATGGTCATGTGCCAGGGCCGCGTCGCGGCCGATGTCGTGCGCGCCGATTTCGATGAGCGTAGAATTCTGACTGCGGCCCTGCCCGATAAAAATGCCACCGGCACACTTTAATTCAGGAACGATAACGATGAACTCGTTGAAAAAAATCCTTCTCGGTGAACAGGGTCTCGTGGTGATCTTCACCATCGCCTTTGTGATCGTCTCGATCTTCGTTCCGAGCTTCCTGACGGAGCGCAATATGCTCGGTCTGCTGCAGTCGGTGGTGACGATTGGCATCGTCGCGTGCACGATGATGTTTTGCCTGGCGTCGCGTGACTTCGATTTGTCCGTCGGTTCTACCGTCGCCTTCTCGGGCATGATTGCCGTCATGGTGTCGAACTCGACCGGCTCGATTCCGCTCGGCCTCGTCGCAGCCCTGATCTGCGGCAGCATTGTCGGCGTCGTCAACGGAGTTGTTATCGCCAAGTTCCGCATCAATGCGCTGATCACGACGCTCGCCACCATGCAGATCGTCCGTGGGCTGGCGCTGATCGCTTCGGATGGGCGTGCCGTCGGCATCAACGATCCGGCCTTCTATCAACTGGCGCTCTCCCGTTTCCTGACGGTTCCGACGCCGATTTGGATTATGGTTGTCCTCTTCATCATCTTCGGTTTTGCTTTGAACCGCACCGTCTTCGGCAAGAATACGCTGGCGATCGGTGGCAATCCCGAAGCCTCGCGCCTTGCCGGCGTCAATGTCGTCAACGTGCGCATCTGGATCTTCGCGTTGCAGGGCCTTGTTTGTGGAATTGCCGGCATTCTGCTGGCCTCGCGCATCACGTCAGGCCAGCCGAATGCCGCAACCGGGCTTGAGCTTTCGGTCATCTCGGCTTGCGTGCTCGGTGGCGTGTCGCTCGCGGGCGGCAGGGCGGCGATGACCGGCGTGATCGTTGGGGTCCTCATCATGGGTATCGCCGAAAACGTCATGAACCTGCTCAACATTCAGGCTTTCTATCAATATCTGGTGCGCGGCTGCATTCTTCTGATTGCCGTCCTTCTCGACAATTTGCGGTCGTCGGCCGCTGGGCGTGGTGCTCGATTGTGACGAACGATCAGATTCCTTGGGAGAAGTCCGCCGAGCTTGCAATTGCGCATTGATGCGGGAGCGTGGCACCGCTCATGATCTTGGTCGGGCCAGCGGAAGGGAGTGCAGGTGAAGAGTACGCGTTTGGGATCTCCGCGATCGACGCATGTTGAGACGCCACCTGCACAGGGAAGGCGTAGCGTGCGGGAGGAATTGCTGAAGAAACTGATTGGACAGATCGTCTCCGGAGATATTGTCGAAGGTTCCCTGCTTCCCAATGAGGCGGAGCTTTCCGAAGTGTATGGTGTCAGCCGCACCAGTCTGCGGGAAGCCATGCAGTATCTGTCGGCACTGGGAATGGTCCGCTCACGCACGCGCGCTGGGACCAATGTTCTGCCTCGTGAGAACTGGAACTATCTGGATCCGTTGGTTCTGGATGCGACACTGGAGCTCAGCAATGATCGTAGTTTTTATGAATCATTGCTCGATGCCCGACAGCTGCTGGAGCCAGCTGCTGCGGCGCAAGCCGCTGCGAATGCTACGGCAAAGCAATTGGCGCAGATTGCAGAGGCTTTCGAGGATATGGTAGCCGCAAACGCACGCGACAATGAAGCATGGAGCCAGGCAGACCTCGAGTTTCATACGGCGATCATCAATGCCAGTGGCAATTGGGTCTTCCGCCAATTCGCGACCGCCATCCGGGCCGCGCTGCTTGCGAGTTTCCGACTGACCAACCGCGCCAGCCAGTCGCATGAATATGCGATTGCGCGGCATCAGGACGTACTGGATGCAATCCGCATGCGAAGGCCGGATGCTGCTCGCATCGCCATGGAGCAGCTAATTGGCACTGCACGGATTGAACTCAGCGATGCGCTGCGCGAGAGCAGGCTGGAGGGAAAATAGGAGCGCAAGCGCCTTAGTCTGATGTCGTTTGGCGGCATCGTCAATTTAACGAACGTGGAATTCGAAGTGCGATGATGGGCCATGAAAGACCGCGATCCGCTATATCGCCGCCATCGCTTTCCCGCTAAAATTATTGCCCACGCCGTGTGGCTTTATCTCCGTTTCCCTCTCAGCCTACGAATGGTCGAGGACTTGCTGGCTGCCCGCGGGATTATTGTCTCCCGTCAGACGGTCCGGCTGTGGGCGGAGAAGTTCGGCTCGCATTTCGCCAACAACATCCGTCGTCGTTCATCCGGTCAGCTTGGAGACAGGTGGCACCTCGATGAAGCCCTCATTTCGATCCGAGGTAAGAAGCACTGGCTGTGGCGCGCCGTTGATCAGGACGGTTTTGTTCTGGAGGTGCTGGTGCAGCCGCCTCGATGCCAAGGCGGCCAAACGCCTGATGTGTAAGCTCTTGAAGAGCCAAGGCCGAGCGCCGCGGGTGATGATCACCGATAAGCTTCGATCCTACCGCGCCGCAAAGCGGGAGATCATGCCTGGTGTCGATCATCGCTCCCACAAGGGCCTCAACAATCGGGCGGAGAATTCCCACCAACCCATCCGGCGGCGAGAGCGGATCATGAAGCGCTTCAAGTCACAGCGACACCTGCAACGCTTCGTCTCTATACATGACCCGATTGTCAACTTGTTCCACATCCCGCGCCACGACATCTCCTCCAGCCATCATCGCGAATTGCGCGCATCGGCGATGAACCTGTGGGCGAAAATCGCCCGGGCATGACTGACAAAAGAGGCCTGCTTCTTGAGCGCGCCTCTTTGCCGTTAAGTTTACGATGCCATCTTGTCTACAGTCTGACAAATAGGACCTTGCAGATTGCATTTAAGAACAGTCGCCTGCTCATTCGGTTTTTGTTGCATTCTCGCGTTGTTGGGAGCTGCGTTGCTCTTGCCGCTTCAGGATGCCTATGTTGCGAAGCTAAGCGTTCGTCTCATGCTGCCAAGCTCAACTCATCTCCTGGGCACTGACGAACTGGGCCGAGATTTGCTCTCCAGATTCATTGCCGGGACCAAATACACAATCCTGACGGCACTGCTGACAACCCTTGTCGCTGGGGCATCAGGGTGGCTTATGGGGCGTGCAGCATTGGCGGCACCAACATGGTTCGGGCGTCTGCTTACGGTCCTCGCCTATATCTGCTTCGTAGTTCCCTCATTTTTGCTGGCAGCTCGCTGGCCAAATCGCTTACTGACGGCGATTCTTTGTATTCTCCCTATTCTGCCATTATTCGCCATTGCGTTGATTGCGATTGCCGTTGGAAAATTGACTAGTTGGGCGGCTTCGCTTGCTCTCGGTCCGCTATTGGGTGTTGGAATCGCTTACATCATCTATCGCGCCGATCGGCTGAATGGGGCAGCTTCGCAAGCGGATAGAGATCACTTATTCCGTCAGCTTGCGGCTCTCATGGCATCAATGTTCGCGTGGGGTGCTTACTTGCATGCAGCGCTCGACATTCTGGGGCTTGGAATGCAGCCGCCGGAACCCAGTTGGGGAAGCATGCTCATCGCCCAAAGCGCATCCTGGTGGCCCCAAGCCACGGCAGCCCTTGGCTTTCTAACAATCGGGATGATCGCCTTTCTCTTCAGCGATACGGTGTCAGGCGTCAGGGATGAAAAATCATATTTCGACAAGCACGAATAGATCACGCGCGGATAACGCACCCGATCTGCGGCATGCCTACCAGTCGTGTACGCTTGTCGCAAAGCTCCCGAGAGACTGTGTGGAAAGCCCCAAGACGGTGCTGCCTGACGCTCAGGTTCTGCTTGTGAGCAGCTTGATGCAGGCTACCGTGAAGAAGGTGCCCAGTGCCGCATCTATTGCCCTGCGAGCGCGGATATATAGGGCAACTACTTGCTTGGTAGAAAAGGCGGCGGCGTGGACCACATGCCCGACAACGGACAGGATCGTGGTTCCGATGACGATCACGAGCGTCGTGGACGCCGGTGGCGAATGTGCGAGACCGAGCGACATGATCGCGATCCACGTCAGGGCAGCTTTTGGATTCGTCATCTGGATCGTCAGCCCACGAAGGAAAAATACGTGGAGGCTCCCGACCTCAAGCCCAGACGGGCTTGAGGTCGGTTCAGCAGATGCTGCGAGCGGAATGCTTTGAACGCCAGCCAGAGAAGATAGAGGCCCCCAACGATCTTGACTGCCGTTAGCACCCAGGCATAGGCGGCGATCAGCGCCGTAAGGCCAGCCGCGGTCATGGAGGCCCAGAGAAACGACCCGGCAGAGATACCCAATGCCAACGCGATGCCCGCTTTGCGGTTGACGGACATTGACGTGCCAATGACGGAGAGAATGTTTGGGCCGGCGCTGAACATCCCGACTGCAAAGGCAGCAAAGGCAAGCCCGATTTCCGGCAAATGCTCCATATCGAATACCTCTATGTGTGCATCATAGCTTCTCAGAGAGTTTTGCATGGTCTGTCCAAGTTTTGCAAATTCAGAGCCGCCTCTGATTTATCAGGGGAATTTTTGTCGTGAAAGCCGGCCGGAAACATGAACGTTTCACGACAGACTTCCGCAAAAGAATGGGAGTGTCGTTATGCAATTTGCCGGTCCATTGCCACACCCTTCTCATGAAGCACCCCTTCCTTTTTAAACTGCAATCATATCTATTTTGCGGGAAACGAGCGCATAGGGGAAACCTTTTGAAAATCATCGCGGTGACGTGCGGCATCGGCCGTCGAAAGACAATTGTTCTTCCTCTAAGAGCATGCGCATGGCTGGTCTCTTCCGTGATGAGCGGTGTGGTGCGGGTTAGCTGCCACCGGCGGGTCGTACTGTCCTAAGTCTAATGAGGATTAACCCCATGTCCCGTCTGTTGCTTGCCGGTTTCGCAGCGCTGTCGCTCATGATGGCGGCTTCGGCACCCTCTTCTGGGTGGTCGCAATCTCAACGCGCCCCAACGGATATCGAAAACCCGTCTCCGACATCGCCGCCGAAGATCGCCGTCAGCCGCGTCGGTTTTGACGTGAAGATGCTTGAACCGGTCAACGGCATCGACTACCGAACCTACGGCCACATCACTTACGCCATGTTCCTCGATGCGGACGGCGATCACGAGGCGATCTTTAAAAAGTTCGGGACGGACAAGGCGGGTTATGAGGCGGCTGGCGCCACCTTTGGCGAGCGCATGAAACAAGATCCGACCTTTGCGATGATCGAGATGTTTGGCGCTTATTTTGCCGAGAATGCGCAGGGCGCCTATGCCGCGCTCGGCCGCGATGTTGCCCAGTCGGTGCTTAACCAGGCGCCGCTTCGCGAGACCGAGCCGATGCCTGAGGAAAAGTTCCGGGAGATACAGGTCTATTATAGTCGCAAGGCTTCAGTCGCCGACACGGCCTTGGCGCAGCAGGATGAAGTCCTTAAGCCCTATCACATCACCTTCAACGACTTTAACATCATGGGGGCTTGGTTCTCGCGCCGGCTGGCGCTGCAGACGGCCGATCTTTCCACCCCCCAGGAGAGCCCTCAGGCGCGCGCAGAAGACACGCCGACGGAGCGACCCGAATGGGGAGGCCTTTGGCGCTTCACCTGGAAGACCCTTCAGCGCACCGATACGGAAATGAAGGTGGTGGAAGCTAGCCGCGACATCTGCGTCAAGAATGATATGACCGCCGACACGCTGCCGCTGATGCCCAAACCCTCCGGCGTCAAATGCGTGTTGATCGACAAGGTTCACTTCTACGACAGTGGTGTTCAAATGAGCGCGCAATGCGATCACGGCGGCATCGGGACTTCATGGGGGCTCTATCTCCAACCGGAAAATGGCGGCGAAAGCTTTCGCGGCCAAATCGCTTATAATGAGACCTACGAAGGCGATGAAGACATGCCGCAGCCGACCACCGATGTTCAGGTCAAGCGGATTGGCGAGTGCCAATGAGGGGAGCAAAAACCATGATGCGATCCGGTCTTGCCGCTGCATTCGTCCTAATTCCGGCCTCCGCATTCGCCCAGCAGGGTGGCCTTCCCATCGGACTTTGGCAGGTGAGGATCTTCACGCCGGTTCTCACACCGGAGTTGAAGAACGATGAGCGGGTGTTTCGGATTTGCTATGACGACGCGGCCGTGAAAAGCCACATGAACCCGGTTCTACCAAAAGCGCAGGCCGCAAAATGCGATTTGGATTTCACCGATATGGGGGATGTCGCCTATGACGCGATGTGCAAGGATGGCGATCACCGTCTGCGGGTTTCGGAAGTTGCGGATGGCTTGTGGCGCGGGACCTATCGTTTCGTTGCGAAGAAGGGCGACGTGACTCTGGAACCCGCGGTCGAACTGAAGAGAATCGCCGAAACCTGCGACTAGAATTTTTTTTGCCTATGGCGTGCATAGGCGGGTCATTAGCCAGTGTCGACGCTGATGCGGGGTTGGCGTCGTTGCACGCCGGAGGGGATAAGAATTTGAACGACGTCGAGGCATTGACCCAGGATATTCTGGCATGTCTGGATGCCCCCATCCCGGATGATGCACTGGTCATGCTGGTCGACCGACAGTTTGCGTTCGAACCAATCGAAGGCTACCAGCCGCCGGCTCCTCGATCGGCTTCGCGGCGATGCTGATCGCCGGAGCACTGTTGCGGAAGGGAATGCCGGAACAGTTCGAGCCCCTTCTCGTCAGGTTCAGCGATGCCTTGGCGCCGCCGCACCGCAAGGGTGAAGGCTACTGGCGCATCCTTACTCCCTTTCACTTTCTGAATGTTCCGCTCATCGACGCAGCGCTCGCCCGCGACAATCAGGCCGGAGCGATCGACCTGCTCAACAAGTGCGTCAAGGAACTGCATCGGACAAAACCGATTTCCGATCCCGAGACTGCCGAGTTGTTGGCTCATCCGAGGGCGGCAGAGTACGGCCCTTTCCTGATCGATCCGGTCTGGCTGCTCGACCGCCATGAGCGGACGCTTCAGCGTGGCGACTTTGATCACCGCCTCAAGGATGTGCAGGAATTTCATGCCGGTCTCGTCGAATGCGCGCTGCTGATAGAAATGCCGGAGCGCGCCGTTCCGCTGATTGAACAGGAGCTGGAATGGTATCCCTCCTGTCCGGTCATCGACACCAGCCATTTCGAGTTCGATGCGATCTGTGTACTGGCAACACTCGGCCGGTTCGACGAGGCTTTAGCGGCGGCCAAGCGGCTGGTTCGCCGTGGTTATCATCTCTCTTGGCGCTTCTGCCTTGAGCCCGCCCGGAAAATGGCCTGGACACAGGAGATGCGCCAGAACGAATGGTTGGCGGCTCTGGCGGATACGCCCGCTTATCAGCGATTTCTGAGCGAGGATTTGCCGTCTTCGCTGCTTGGTGACGATCCCGCGGTCAACCCGCTCTGCCTTATGAGGGATGGCGTCTGGGCCGGCAAGAAGAACAAGCGTTGCACCATATCGCGCAAGCTCATCGAACCGGGTGATGCCGTCGTACGGTTCCGCAAGCTGTTCAATCGCTCCTCCGACGGCGATCTCGATATGGCCGCCAGCGAGGCTTTCGCGGCGTCGCCCTGGCAGACGGCGCGGGAGCAGTTCGAGAGAGATAGCATTCCTCTTCCGCTTTTATTCCCGCGCAATTTAACTTGCGATGCCAAGCGTCGATGACGCGCCTTACATCCACGCCTTTACCTACGATCTCGCGCGTGCCCCCGAGATGCTGGACATCGGGCGCGCCGTCGCGCTGATCGCCGACCACGCGCCACTACCGATCGAATATACCTGGGAGAAGGACGGTCTGTTGGACCGATGGAAGCCGGCATTTCCGCCTTTCGCCGGGGCGGCTGGTCATGGCGACGCCGTCAATTTCACCTGGCGGCTAATCAAGGCGGGCTATCGTGAGCCGCTGGTGAAAGCGGCGCTCGCATTGCCGGAGACAAAAGCCGACAAGGTCTTCGCCATGCTCGCGACCTTCGCCGATGCACGTCTGCGCCAGGCGGCGGCCGCGCATTTTGAATTGCCGTCTCTGCCACAGATGATGGAGATGGTATTCAAGGATCGGCTGAGCCTCGAAGACCATGCCCTGCTCGCCGATTTCGGGGCGCGAAATGCGCGTTACCGCGCAGGTCTCGTATCAGCGATGCAGGCGTATGGTCTGCATCTCTACTCGAACTATCGGCCCAAGGCCGACTGGTTCCTCGCCGGCCTTGAGCACTATACGAGCGCGGGCGGTTCAGCTCTGCTCTATTTCCTGATCGATCATCCGCAGGATGATCCGGTTCTCGCGACCGTCGTCAAGGAGCGATGGCTTCCGGACAAGGGCGGTGGCAGCGTCGTCGAGTATAGCAACGCCCGACCCTTCTATGTTCGCGCAGCGCTTTTTTACAACGCACGCCATCAGCCCGATGAACTCACGATCTGGCTGGCGCCGGAGTTCGTCGCGCGTTGGAACGAGATGGCTTACGATCGCGAGACATTGCGCTTGATGAAGCGGTTCGCGAGGCGATGAACCTCGGCCGGCATGGCGCCAGCTACGCGACCTCGCCTTTGAATAGGCATCGGGACCCACGCCGTTCACACTTCGCTAAAAGTCTGGAAACTCCCGATGTCAGATAAATGACGTAAGGGGCATAACGCGCCCACTGCGGCCACCTGCTAGGTTGGACCGGAGTCACCCCATATGGACCAGTGCCCGGTATTGGATCCTTGCCCAACCTGGGTCTCGCCGTGGGTGCTATGTCTGTTGATTTCGCTGGTATTGTCTGTTCTTGTCCTGCGGGGCATTGAATTGCGGAAGGCCAGGAGGATAAGCCCCACCAAAGCACCCAGGCTGAGTAACCCAATTACGGTATCTCCCATCATACCTCCGCTACTACCTCTTATGAAGCAAGATCATATCACATATGAGCTCTCGCCCAGACTATGACGACTATACATACATGCTCGGTATCCTGGCAAAGGATAACGAACATGAATTCGATGGTTTGGCAAAGCTCGTCGATGAATTTCCGCTTGGAACCGACCCATATATGGGCAGGCACTGGATCCGGAATGCTATAGACTGCGGGTCGCAAAAGGCTGTCGATTGGATGCTGATGCAACGGGTCGATCTGTCGTTTCGAGACGACGAGGGCTACACCGTTCTCCATGCCGCGCTTGAGCGTGAGCGACCGGACAGATATTCCATCCTCGCTCTCCTCCTTGATCACGGTGCGCCGGTAAACGCTCATGGGATCAATGACTGGACGCCCGCACACATGGCGGCGGTTCGCGAGGATATCGAGGCGCTGCGACTATTGATCGAGCACGGCGCGGATCTGTCGATCCGCACACGTATCGATGACTATGAGACCCCGCTTGAGGCGGCGCGCAGTCTTGGCTGCATGCTTTCGGTCCACTTTCTGGAGGGACTGAAAGCAAGATAGATCAATACGTTGCCTTATGTTTGTCTGCGGAAGGTTGAGGTTATATTTCCGCTTGGGCGCCGACAATCGGCATGCAGTCGGCTTCCATTCGTGGCGACACCGATCTCACGGCAGTTGCGCGTGAGGCGGAAGCTGACGCACCACCTCTTTCGGAGGCCAACACGACTCAGCGGCCCCTAACCAAGACGGCGCGCTGCGGACGGATGAAAGATCGGAAACTCCCCTCAACGATAACAGTGAAGCGTAAGCGACGTCCGGCTCGCACGTTGACCGAAATCCTATAATCGATGTCGATAGCCCGCAGCCATGATGGACGCGACAAGCGGCCGACCTGAGATCGGTCCATTCGCACGACAAACGAACTCTATTTCTGGATCGGCTCGAAGTCATCATCGGGGTAGGGAACCATTTCTTTACCCGGTCGGCGTGAGCCGACAGCTAGGAAGATGCCCGGCTGGTTGGAGCGGTTTTGGATGTAATGGCCATTGCGCTCGCCTGCCGGAAAAGCAGCGAACATGCTAGGCGTCAGCTCATGCGGACTATTATTATCAATCAATGTCAGGGTGCCTTCGAGCACGTATATCAACTTGTCCTCAGCTATATGCCAATGTCGGAGTGACGACCACGCTCCCGGTTCAAGCCGCACGTGGTTGACGCCGAACTGTGTGAGAGAGAGCGGTTTAGCCAACCTTAACTCAACCATACCGGTGAAGCGCTCGGGCTTGACCTGGCCTTCATAGCTGGCGCTTGGCGTGTGAGGTGCGGTTGCAAGGCTGCCTAGCGGCTTTCAAACATGGCTCTTGTCTCTGGCGTGGAATCGTCACCACGAGATAGCATAGCAATAGATCGAACAAAGGTCAGCTAAGGGCCGACTACGGTTTTAGGGCGCGCTTCCACGGTAGCAGCTCATCAATCCGGGTCTGCCTATGACCGTTGACAATGGCGGTGAGCGTTGCAATCACGTAGGCATTTAGCGTCGTTTGAAACACCTTCTAAATTGATCACGTGGTTTGTATGTCGGCGGTTCGATTCCTATCAAGGCGTGGAATTCGCATCCAAGATTTTCTTCCTTGATTGCGAGGGGGCGCTGGTTCGTATCCCTTCAACGCGAGCGAGAGAATTTCGCCGGTGTAGATTTTAGACACGGGCATTGGGCATAGTCTCTGGCTCGGGACAAGATCCTTATCCGAATCTCGATGCCATCAAGGGGAAGATGCGGGATTTCAGTTAAGGGCAAAACATAGCTGCCGGCTCAATGCCCATCAAGGGGTATTGACCGGAGCAAGCGCGTCAAAGCCGCAACGCAAATCCCTTTTGCACTCAACGTGCGATGCCGAAACACAGAGAGCCGTGGACTTAGCCCCCAACCTACACCCCCATCGATAGGATCATCAAGCATCATTGAAACTTGGTCAGCACGTCCACTCGCGAAAGGAACAGTTTGAGAATCGGCGAGGTATTCGACTTGCTGTAACCGACGACCAGATCGATGGTCGGCGCTTCACCTTTGAGGGGTCGGCTGGTGACGGACCATGGAAGGAAGTTCTCCGCATAGACAGGGAGCAAGGCCACGCCCCTCGTCGAAGCAATCAGCGACATCGCCATGGTGAGATTGTGGACACGGTGGGCGGGCTCGATCTCAAGGCCATTGGCAGCAAGATAAGTCTCGATCGACGCCCGCATCGGGCCGGCGATGTTCGATCCTCCGATGAAAACTTCGCCGACGAGTTCTCTTACATCCACACTTTCGCACGCCGCGAGGCGATGGTCGCTTGGCATAATAACGACAAACGGTTCGCGCGCGATGGTGACGTAGCTGAGGTCGGGCCAATTGGGCTCGGCCCTCATGAAGGCAATGTCCAGCTTGCCTGTCGCAAGCAGCTGGGCGAGGTCGGGCGAGTGCTCGCTCGATATCGTCATCCCGATATTCCGCAACTCGTCGGTCAATAAGCATGTTGCCTTCGCGAGCCAGTTGACCTCCTGGCCGCTGAGGAAGCCGACGGCGAAGACAGGTTTCAGCGGTTTCGCCGCCCGACGCGCAGCTTCTACCGCGGCCTCGGCCTGCGCCAGCGCCAACCTGGCATGATCGAGAAAGACCTTGCCTGCCGCTGTTAGTTCGATGCCATGCACACTGCGGTTCATCAGCGGGACGCCGACTTCATATTCGAGATCGCGGATCTGGCGGCTGAGGGAAGGCTGAGCCGTATGCAGCCTTTTCTCGGCGGCAAGCGTCAGGCTGCCCTCCTCGGCGACGGCGACGAAATAGCGAAGATGTCTGAGTTCCATGAGCGTTCCATGCCTTGGAAGTATGGAGGCAAGCTTACAAAGTCTTTTTCGAGGGCGCCAGCAGAACCTAGATCTAGCTCAACGAAACGAACTGGCAGTGACCCCACGGATTTTCGTTGGGCGCGTGCCATATCTTGAAGGACTGAAACCATGAGAACTCAAGTTGTTTTGATCACCGGCGGACTGACGGGTATCGGGCGTGCAGCCGCTGTCGCCTTTGCCAGGAAGGGCGCGAAGGTCGTCGTCGCCGGTCGGCGTGAAGAGGCTGGTCGAGCGCTCGTCGAGGAACTGCGCTCTTTCGGTTCGGAGGCAGAGTTCGTTAACGCCGACGTCCGCAAGGAGGAGGATGTCCGCGCCATGGTCGAGAAGACCGTCGCACGATTTGGACGTCTCGATGTTGCTGTCAACAATGCCGCCACCGAAGGCGATCGGGGTCTCATCACAGAGCAGACGTCCGAAAGCTTCGCTGCGACGTTTGACACTAATGTTCTCGGCGTGGTCCTGAGCATGAAGCACGAAGTGCGTGCGATGCAGGCCCAGGGGAGTGGCAGCATCATCAACATCTCCTCGACTTATGGACACGAGGGTGCGGCCGGCGCTTCGATTTACGTCGGCGCCAAACACGCCGTCGAAGGCATCACCAAATCGGTGGCGCTCGAAGTCGCCAAGTCCGGAATTCGCGTGAACGCTGTCGCGCCCGGCCCCACCGACACCGGCATGCTCACCCGCTTCACGGAGACCGCGGAGAACAAGGCGGTTCTTGCCGGGCAGGTTCCCCTGGGTCGGCTCGGTCTTTCCGAGGAGGTCGCCGACGGCATCGTCTTCATCGGATCGGACGAGGCACGGTTCGTCACGGGCCACATCCTCAACGTCGACGGCGGGCACAGCGCCAACTGATCATGTCCTGGCGCGGAGCAAACCTTCGCGCCTGGCTCAACGGGCGGGTTTTCCTGGAAATCGCTGCTTTCGCAGCGCCCGGATTCCGCCCGATTTTGGCCGATAAACATCAAGGGACAACCAATGACCCAGCATAATCACGAGACCGCACAGACACAGTTCATCGAGGCTGACGGCATCCGCTTCGCTTACCGCCGCTTCGGTGCCGGGAGCGGTGTCCCGCTGGTTTTTTTCCAGCATTTCATGGGCAACCTCGACGATCATGACCCGGCGCTGACCGACGCGTTCGCCGCCGACCGCGAGATTATCCTCGTCAACAATGCCGGGGTAGCCTCTTCCACCGGCACCACCCCGGACACGATCGAACAAGCGGCACGCGATGCGGCGGTGTTCATCGACGCCCTCGGTCTCGAGACAGTCGACCTGCTGGCCCACTCGATGGGCGGCATAATAGCCCAGCAGCTTGCGCTCGACCGGCCCGAGCTGGTGCGCCGGCTCGTTCTGGTCGGTACTGCGCCACGCGGTGGCGTCGGCCTCGGCGCAATGGCGCCGGAGACGCGGGCGCTGTTCTTCAAGACATACGAGCATCAGGAGGAGATGTGGCTGCCGATCCTGTTTGCCCCATCAGAGAGCAGCCAAGCTGCGGGCCGCGCTTATCTGGCACGCATGATGGCCCGCAAAGACCGCGACGTGGAGGTTTCGATGGAGACGGTCCAGGCCCAGGCCGCTGCCATCGCGGCCTATGGAACGGAGAAGGACGAGACATATGCACACCTGAAGGACCTGCACCAGCCAACCCTTGTCGTCAATGGTGACAACGACATCATCATCCCGACCATCAACTCCTACCTGCTGCAGCAGCATCTCCCCAACGCGCAGCTCATCCTCTATCCCGACGCCAACCATGGCGCCCACCACCAGTACCCCGAGCTGTTTGTCCAGCACACCAAGCTCTTCCTCGACGCATGACGTCGAAAAAGGAGTCGGCCCCGGTCTGGGACCGGGTGCTGCATCGAAGGATTGAAACTATGTCAGACCAAGTCGAGCCAAAGACGCAAACCATCAAGATCCCTGGCCGGGACCACCCCATCACGATCGAGCGCAATGCCCATCGTGTCGTCGTCAAGGCGGCCGGACGCGTTGTCGCCGATACACAAGAGGCATTGACGCTGCGCGAGGCAGGTTATGCGGCAATTCAGTACATTCCGCGCAAGGATGTGGATATGACGCTGCTTGAGCGGACAGATCACGCCACCTACTGTCCTTACAAGGGTGATTGCGCCTATTACAGCATTCCGGCCGGAGGCGAACGGTCGATCAACGCTGCCTGGACCTACGAGACGCCCTACGCCACGGTCGCCGCGATCAAGGATCACCTCGCGTTCTATCCCGGTCGCGTTGACACGATCGAGGAACACGCAAGGACTAACCGCGCTTCAACCAAGCCCGCCGGACCTTAGCGCGGCGATTGACCCACCAGATGCCGCTGCGATCCCCGCGTCGGCAAACCCTTGCTGCGCCCGACGCCAACCTCTTGTACCGGAAGGAAGCTAAGTTATGACCACGCTCTCGGGAAAAACCGCACTCGTCACCGGCGCCTCGCGCGGGATCGGCCGCGCCAGCGCGCTGGCGCTCGCCGGAAGGGGCGCACAGGTTCTAGTCCACTATAGCAGCGGCATGAAAGAGGCCGAAGCGGTCGTCGCCGAGATTCGCCAGGCCGGCGGACGCGCCGACACTGTTGCCGCCGATCTTTCGGAGCCAGACGGGGCACACAAACTCGCCAAGCAGGTTCGCGCCGTAGTCGGCGACCGGCTGGATATCCTCGTCGCCAATGCCGGACTTTCGAAGTCGGCGAGCATTGAGGATACCACCGTCGAGGATTTCGACAGGCTCTTCGCGGTCAACGTTCGCGCGCCGTTCTTCCTCGTCCAGCAGTTACTACCGATCATGTGCAGGGACAGCAGCATCGTGCTCGTCTCTTCACTGGCAGCCCATGCCGCCGTCGGCACGCTTTCGGCCTACGCGGCAACCAAGGGTGCGATCGACACCCTGGTGAAGCATTTCGCCGCCGCGCTTGGCGAGCGTGGTATCCGCGTCAACGCCGTGGCGCCCGGTGTCGTTGCGACCGACATGTCGAACTTCGCCAAGACGGACGCAGGGCAGGGCTTCGCGCTGGGCATCCAGGCTCTGAAGCGTCTCGCCCAGCCTGACGATATCGGCAGTGTGGTCGCCTTCGTCGCCTCCAACGAAGCGCGCTGGATCAGCGGCGACACCGTCCGGATCGACGGCGGCTCGAAGCTCTGAGGTCTACACACAGGACAGGTTGCTGCAGGGCCGCGTATGCCCGTGCGTCCTGCAGCCCCGTTGGGCTTGCTGCCCCTTGGCGGAAGCCTAAGAAAAAAACGCAGCGCTCAACGGGTGCTTGCTAGCGCCAAGGCTTAGAGCAGCCATCCCCCGGACACTTCAATGCGCTGAGCGTTTATCCAGCGATGGGAGGGGGACAGCAACGCCGCTATCACTGGTCCAATGTCTTCGGGCACCCCGGCGCGCCCGAGTGCTGTCTGCGACGCTATGAAAGCATTCACCTCAGGTATGTCGCGCAGCGCGCCACCGCCGAAATCCGTTTCGATTCCGCCCGGCGCGACGACATTGACGGCTATATTGCGCTCGCCAAGTTCCTTCGCTAGATAGCGCGTCAGCACCTCGATTGCACCTTTTAGCGCTCCGTAGACGGCAAACCCGGGCAGAGCGACCCGAACAAGGCCGCTTGACAAGTTCACGATCCGGCCGCCATCGGAGATGACCGGCAGGAGCTTTTGAGTCAGGAAGAACACGCCCTTGAAATGAATGTTAACAAGGCGATCGAAAAGCTCTTCCGAAGTCGTCTCAAATGGGGCATCGAGCCCGATGCCCGCGTTATTGACGAGTGCGTGGATGTTCTCGTGTCCGAGCCGATCCAGCTCGCCGCGCAGAGAGGCGACAAAGGCTTCGAAAGAACCGATATCAGTGCTATCCAATCGTATGGCGACCGCTTTTCGGCCGAGCCCTTCAATCTCGCTGACGACCTCGGCCGCTGCATCTTTGTTGCTATGATATGTGATGACGACGTCGAAGCCGCTTCTTGCAGCGCTTACTGCCGTGTTGCGGCCGAGACCGCGGCTACCACCGGTCACAAGAATGATCTTGGATGAGGAGTTTTGACTGGACATGATGGGTTTCTTTCGGAGTACCGAGGGAAGGACGTCAGACGAGGGTCTGAAGCATGCTTAGGCTGTAAGGGGCGAGAGGCGTGCTGTCTCGGATGCGATGTGGCCAATCGGGGTTGGCGATAAGCGCTCTTCCCACCGCCACAAGGTCGAAGTCTTCGCGTTCAAGTCCTGCGAGCAGGGGGGCGAGGTTGTCTTTGGGTAAGCTGCCCTCGCCGCGCATCATCTCGGCTGTCGACTTGGAAGCAACAGGATTACAGCGCGCGGCTCGCGGCCAACCCCGAAGAATGGGCCGCTATCGTC
>Ga0206920_1101_pt2 | contig 20794 bp, 17 predicted proteins | sample Alteio_BWOrgHeat_65_FD_152934 | JGI IMG/M metagenome (GOLD analysis project Ga0206920, IMG submission 152934) | Enriched cells from forest soil in Barre Woods Harvard Forest LTER site, Petersham, Massachusetts, United States -... | ecosystem: Environmental > Terrestrial > Soil > Temperate forest >...
CAATTGAAGCATTATCAAGCTACAAATCCTAATGTTCCTACTGAGTTTTTAGGATTGGAAAAGAAGTTGGAATTAGCTTCTCGTCAATCGGAAGTAATGTCGGCAATGGAAAAAAAGGAAAGATTTGCCAAGCGACTTGCTATGTATGAGTTTTACGAATCTGCTCAATGTATATATGCCTTTTTGATGGGGGAGATTGAAGTGAAGTTCGAACAGCATATAACGCCGCTTATAAAGGCAGGAGCAGAAAAGCAAGTGATTGACAGCGCGATAGAAGAAAAGGTGCTTGATCCGGTTGTTAAACAGTTGGAAGAGAATGTTCTTGGATTACATAAACCTGAAATTAAAGGAATGCTTTTCTTTATAACAGGTAATTGTCATGTGAGGTGGGATTGATGCTTATTTATCATCCCGCGAACGATGTTTACCATTGTGTTTTTAGAATGTTAAGAATACTTCGCTTTGGGGGCAATCGTACTTACACCGTTGCACAAATTAAAGTTTTAGATTTTCTATTGGTGTTTCCTCAAGCTGTTTTGTTAATGAAGTTGCCGATAGAGATAAAAGTCAAAGTCCGAAAAGACCTTTCTCAATATCGTGGTGTTTATAATTCTGTTCCTAATACCGAAAAAAACTTTAGACAACATAATGCTTTTCAGGTTCCTGCATTAGGGGCTTTAGCTAAAGAGGGTTTTTTGGATGAAAATCAATTTTTGAGCGGACTGATAGTTGGAACCTCGAAGAAAGTTTCTGAAATTGTGGCAGATCGTATTGAAAAAAGAAATCAAGAGGAAAAACATTTGATGAAAATTGTCGTTGAGGATTTGGGGAACATGTCGTTTGCTGGAGGAGATGGATTGAAAAGTCGATTTGAAAGCTTGGAATATAACTATGAAATTATTTAGTCCTTTTTTAGGTTTGAAAAGATTAGTTGTTATGCAATCTGGAAAAAAGGTTTACGACGAAACTTTTCATTTAGGCCTTAATATTATTAGTGGTGAAAATAGTTCCGGAAAATCAACGATTACTGACTTTATATTTTTTGCTTTGGGGGGAGATTTAAAAGAGTTAAAGCCTGAAGCTGCTCTTTGTGATTGGGTTATTGCTGAAGTGTATATTAATGACGCGATAATTGTTTTGAAGCGTGAAATTAATCAGCAGAAAACTGGTCAGCCTATGTCGATTTTTTGGGGACCCTACGATGAAGCCATGAAATTTGGCGATGAAAACTGGAAACTATTTCCCTATAAGCGGTCTGAGGGAAAAGAAAGCTTTTCACAGATATTATTTGACGCAATGAAGTTGCCACAAGTCACGTCTGAGAAAAATAGCAACATAACGATTCATCAAATATTGAGATTGATTTATGTAGACCAAATATCACCTATAGATGCAATGTTTAAGTCAGAACAATACGATTCGCCTTTGACCAGGCAGACAATCGGTGATTTGTTATCCGGCATTTATGATGATCAGCTTTATTCGAATCAACTTTTGCTGAAAAAAACTAAGAAGGATATGGAAGCTTCTAAACAACAAGTTGATGGTGTTAATGAAATGTTTGGTCGATTAGAGATGAGATTTGATAATTTAGATTCACTTGATAAGGAAATTGCTGAGACTGAAAAGAGAATCGAAAAGGTGCGGTTAGCCATTCGTGAGCTTGATGATAAAAAAGATGCTGACTTGGGAAAAAGTGAAAGGGAAAAGGTTGAAGTTTTAAAAAAAGAGATTACTAAAAAAGAAAAAACAATAAGTGAATTGAGTCAGCAACATGAAAAGTTGCTTTACGAGTTGGAAGATTCGAAACTTTTTTTGAACTCTTTAAAAATGAGAATTGAGTCTTTGGATGATTCTGGTGCTGTGAGAGAGACCTTGGGAAAATTGTCTTTCGGATATTGTCCGGTTTGCCTAGGCGAGATCAAGGAATCTTCGAGCAAAAATATATGTTCGTTATGTCACGGTGAATTGAAGACTCCTTCAAATGCGAATGTTCTAAGGATGAAACAAGAACTGAAGTTTCAAATTGCGGAATCTAAAAAGCTTTATGAATCTAAAGAAAATTTTGATCAAAAGGTAGTCGAGGAAACTAAGTCGGAAATTAAGAATTTAAGGTCATTGAGAAAAAAGTTTGAAGAAATAATTTCTTTAGTGCAAGCGAAACGCGATTCGGAATTGAATGTTTTATATGAAACGTTGGGTGGCTTGCTTGGGCAGATCGAAGAAAAGACCAAATATAAAAAGATATCGAGCGAATTCCTTAGGCTGAAAAAGAATTATACAAAGCTAAAATCTGCTGTCGATTCTTTGGAAACGGAAATAGAGTTAAGTCAGAAAAAACAAAGACAAAAAGAGCAGAAAGTAAAAGAGGCGATTGCGAGTATGACGATTGACCTTTTGAAGTTGGATTTGAATAGAGAGGACGATTTTAGAAACGCTAAAAATTTTGATTACGACTTTGAGGCTGGAACTGTAAAGGTGAATGGGAGAAATCAATTTGCCGCTAGCTCTATGACTGTTTTAAAGAATTCATTTCATTTGGGCCTGTTTGCTGCGTCATTAAAACTCGATTTTATGCGTTATCCGAGATTGTTGATTATGGATGATACCGAAGACAAGGGAATGGAGCAGGTTAGAAGTCATATTTATCAAGGAAATGTTTTAAAGATTTCTGACGAGAACAAAGATGTTGTGCATCAAGTAATTCTAACAACCTCAATGCTTTCGCCGGATTTAAATAAAAAAGAGTTTATCGTTGGCGAAACTTACACACATAAAAATAAGTCTCTAAAAGTTGATATGCGATTAACTAAAAAATAACTTGTCAGTTTAATTGAATTTACGTTTGGCTTAAGTTGGAAATAATTGAAGGGAATAACAATCTAGATCTCTTTTCTTTGTAAAAAAAGGCCAGCCTACACATCATACTTTGAGATTTTCTGACGAACTTGAATCTGGCAGCAGAGTGTAAAATGTAGACTCAAACCCTTTGTAAAAATCCAATCAAACGAGAGTTCCGCTGATGATTACTGAAAGCAGGTATGCACGAGATGAGCTGTTGCGGATTGCGAATCTTATTCTAAAGAAAAAGAAACGTTATTCCGGTGACTGGCTTCTTTATTTAGAAATGAAAGTGTTTATTGGCGCTTTTTTGATTCGAAAGCTTTTGCATTCAAATAAACTTCCTGACGATTTGCTTACAAGTATAAAGTTGACTTCTTATCTAAAATTACCCGGCACTAAAAATACCTTTTCTATTAGATATCCTGAAGATAATTTTGATGGAGGAGAATTTAGATCCTGCAATTTAAGTTTGAAAGCCTTGTGCGATCAACTTATTCATAGCTATATATTTCATTTCACCAGAACAAGACGCTCAATGAAACCGTTGGGAATGATTTTCACATCAGAGCGAAAATTAAATGAAAAAATTTATCAGATATCAATGAATCAGTATGCCTCGGTATTGAAAAAAGTCGCGTTGGCGCAGCCGAATAGAAGCAGCTCTGGTTTTGACCCGGTATTGGGGCGGCAAACAATTCTTCAACGAGTGGTTAGAAGTAAGAAGGATGAACTGAAGTTTTTGAGAGATTCTAAAAAGTATGAAGATGATTTAATGGAAAAGTGGAAGCTTTACCCGCGTAATCCTGAGTGAACTAATCGAGAGGTTGATTTCGCTCTAGTGTAAAACTCATAAACAGAAAATTTGATATGCAACCACCACGGCCAATTGTCCTAATCAATTTATCCATAGACCTTGAGTCCGCTTTGCGGTCTAAACTTGCGGCCCTCAACGTGGCGCCGAGTAAAACTAATTCTATTCAGGACTTATGTCTTGCTTATTTCAATGCTGCAAACAGAAGAATAACCGCTTTGAAACGAAAAGTTCATTATTCGAGGGAACTAACAACAAAGATTCCAAAGCTCGCTTTAGATCAACAGAATGCTATAAAAACGATCCAAATAACGGCGGAACGAGGACAGGATCTAACTTGTTATCTCAGTACAAAAATAATGAAAGATTACAAGGACCAGTTGTTCAATGACTGGCGGATACTTCATTTTCATCTAGGAATGGTTCAAAGCGGCAAGCCGTTTTCACAGCGAACGAATGAACTTTTGTACGCTTATGCCACAAAAAATGATTTATATTTGATCGATCTGCTGGATCACGATCCGGTGAGTGGATTCTCCAACCAAGGTTTGCTGCAGATCATCGACGATAACTGGTCCCACATCACCCGTCCTTTTGCCTTGCGGGGTATTACGGCAGGTCCACCAATTACAGATAGTCAAGTTGACCAATTACGAAAAAGTCATATTAGTTACTCAGTCTCACTTAGGGACGGGACGTTACTATTTCCGCTTGGTGGAGGTTATGCGTCCAGTGGCGACAACTCAACTTTGGTTATGCATATGAACAAGCTTTTCTTTGAAATGAGAGAATTCGAAAATAAAATCCGCTCAAACCCGGATAATTTTATTTCTGCGATTCAAAGAGAACAGGGGCGGAGAAAAACGGTTTTCGATATAAAACAGACAGTTCTTCATGTGAATCTCATAAACTCGCCCATCGGTTTTGAGGTTATAGAAATGTTGAGTGGATGTCGGCTTACTGGATGGGAATTCGATAAAAACCTTTAATGCACAAAAGAGCCAGGTCCGCATTTTCCACTTTGCTCTGACCCTGTTTTTGGAGATGTTTTGTGAAATGCCCTTTTTGCGAAAGAGACGTTGAGCGATTCAAAACTAACAGTCATATAGTTCCGAAATGGATGCATAAGCCCACATTCGAAGGAAATAAGGGTTTTGTTTCTATAAATCTCAAAAAACAAAAAGCGAAAATAGTACAAGATGGTCTTAAATCCTCTTTTGTTTGTGATGCTTGTGAAGATTTATTCGAAAAGGATGACACCTACGCCAGTAAAGTTTTTGTTGATCGGGGAAAAGAAAAAGGCATCAAGAACATTTCTTCCGCTGAGCGAAGGATTTTAGGAACGGCTAATGCCCCTGTGCCATGTCTGGTTTTGACTGGTATAAAATTTAAAAAAGTACAAAAATTTATTTTAGGCGTTTTCATCAGGGCCTATTTGTCGGGAATTCATGGTTCGAAACCTGTTTTGGGTGAGAAACATTTCAAAAATGTTCGAAAGATGTATTTGGATGAAAGCGATATAAACGATATTGCTTATCCCATTTTGATTTTAAAAATTGATTCAAAAGACATGTTGAGAAACGTTGTTCACTTTCCTGCTAGGGGAAAAGATTACACATCTGGGGTGAATTTGGTGGCTTTCACCGGTGGCGAATTTGAATTTCTCATGATTGTCCAAAGTCATAAAGTGCCGAGTGAAGTAATGATGTGGCGTTTAACTAATGATGGGACATTGATCATGCCTATTGTGAGACCTTCAATGCGGCCTGGTGCCCTGGAACACATAAAGCAGACAAAGGTAATCGCCAGAAAACAATGGAAAGGCCCTCCGGGGAAATAATTAAACATGGTGCATTCCAGTGTATATAACAAAGCGGCCGGGCCTACATTTTCTACTTTGCTATAGTGTTGAATGTTAGTCTGACCCCTTTGTTAATTTTTATTTAAATGGAGAGCGAACGTTGAAATATTTTATTCAAACTTTTTCAAATGACGGTTGGCTTAATATAGATATTTCTAAAGAGCTATATAACGAGATTCTTTCTTCGCTTTCGAGTTTGCAAGAGTTGAAGCGCATTGAAGAAAAGTTTGATTTGGTTATAGAGAATTATATTGAAACTGAGGATTCTTTTTCTGAATTGACACTGAGGTCGATGCTGCATTCGAACACCGCCATAGACAACATTAACCAATCTCGAAGTGTTTTGAATCGTCGACTAATGAATTATCTTTCTTCGGTAAAAAGTTACATTGATCAAACGAAGAAAAACTTTTTGAAGTTAGCGAGCGGTGATAGAGAAAAACTGGCTTTGCTAAATTCGGTTTTCGAACAACAAGCCGAAGAAAACTTTGAATACAAAATCATGGAATTAATTAGAAATTTTTCTCAGCACAATGATTTTCCTGTTCAGAATATTTCGTTGAGTTGGAGAATGAGGAAGGAAAAGGATAAAGAACGTCAGCAAACTGAAATAAAAATTTCTTTGCCTGTGTCTGTTTTAGACGAAGACACAAGGATAGATAAAAAGTTAATAAAAGAATTGAATTCGAAAGGCGATTCGATAGATCTGCGGGAGTATTCGCGTGGATATCTCGCTGGGATATGGAATGTCCACAAATGGATTCGTGCTTATTTTAGCGAGGATTCCGTTAAGTGGCATCGGTGTTTAGAAAGTTGTAATAAATTATTTTCCCTGGAATATCCTGATTTTTTTCCAGAGAGAATTAGTGTCTGTAAAGGGAGTGACTTAGAGAAGGAATGTGAAAAAGTAAGTCTTTATAAAGATTCGTTTGATTACATGAGGTTTTTAATAAAGAAAAATAATTACCTGGATAATTTTCGGGCTAGAATTTTCACAAGCTACTAATTGGCGATTACCAAAGGGGCCAGGCTCCACGCCCCGCAGCGTGGAGCAGTGATCTGCCTTCGCTAAAGCTTCAACAGACAGGCATCGCGCACCTCAGCGCGATGCAGGGATTCAACACTTTGGCTGCCGCCTTTGTCATACCCCTTTATTTCACACAAACTTCATTCACATTCTCGAGACGGGTGATAGATTGTCTTACCTCTTCAAAGGACGCGGCCATTAAAAATATAATTCTTTTCGTTTTAGCGTTAAGTTTGACCGCGTCGGTTTTCGCGCAGGAGACGGCCTCGAATCCGGTTTATCTGGGCTTGGGCACGGGCTTGGATATACCCGGTTCGGGCTGGGATCCCCATTATTCATTGGCGGGCGGGGCTAATGCTTTGGCCGGATACACCCTGGATAAAAACTTAGCGGTTCAGCTGGACGGTGACGAATGGTTTTTCACCGGCTCGGGTTATTCGCTTTATCAGTTCCGCCTTTTAGCCGAAGCCAAATACACCTTCGACGGAAAGGGCTGGCAGCCTTATGTCTTGGCGGGGCCGGGGATGGTATTTCAATCGCTCTCTCCCTCGGGCGGCAGCACTTCTAATTTTGACGGTCTTGCCGGCGCGGGGGTTCAGGTTGACCTGGCGCCTCGCACCCATTTGTTTGTGGAAGCTAAGGTTAATTTTATCATGAGCCAAACGACGACCTTTGTGGATGTGCCGTTGAATATCGGAATATGGGTGGGGCTGTAAAAGGAAATTATGAATTTTAAATTATGAATTTTGAATTGTGGAATCTCCTCCTGCGCCGAGGCTTCGGAGGATAGGCCGAAGATGTTATTTGGTTTTAAATAATAAAATCTTCGAAGAAGACACAACAATTCAAAATTCATAATTTAAAATTCAAAATTTATTTTTGAAGGGCAGGATATGCGAAAAACATTAATGGTCATCTTGGCATTAGGCGGCGCGGCCTTGTGGCCAATCGCCTGTGGAAATAATCTAACGCCCCCCACCCAGGCTCCGGTGACTGTAGTGCAGACCGGGCCGACTTACACGGTAACGCGTACTCCTACCGCAAGCCCAACGATGACGGCGACCTCCACAGCCACCTTGACGCCGACCAATACCCCCGTGCCCGGTGCGACATGGACCTCGAACTCCATCTCGTTGTCGAAATGGAACGCGGTGACCTATGGCAATAGCGAGTTTGTGGCGGTCAGTATCGGGTCTAGCAGTTCGGTGCATTTTGGGGAAAGCTCGCCGAATGGGACGACCTGGACGACCTTCAGCCTGCCGAGCAGCACCAATGAATGGGTAGGCGTGGCTTATGGCAATGGAACCTTCGTGGCGGTGGCAAATGGAACCAATATCGCGGCGACCTCGCCCGATGCGATTACCTGGACGGCCCAAACATTGCCCAGCACCAAGGGCTGGATATCGGTGAACTACGTGAATAACTTGTTTGTGGCGTTGTCTCAATCGAGCTCGGTGGCGGCCACTTCGCCGGATGGGGTGACCTGGACATCGCGTACTCTGCCCAGTTCACAGGACTGGGTCGGGGTCGCCTATGGGAATGGCACCTATTTGGCGGTGAGCACGACCAGCGCGGCGGCATCCTCGACGGATGGGGCGACCTGGGTTTCTCAAACGATGCCCAGTTTGAACTGGCAGGGAGTGACCTACGGAAATAGTTTATTTGTGGCGGTCGCTTACGGCAGTTCGTTCGCGGCGATATCGGCGGACGGGAGCTATTGGACAGAACAAAACTTACCCAGCTCACAGGATTGGGACGCGGTGACCTATGGCAATGGCGTATTTTTGGCGGTGGCCACTGGCCCCAGCACGAAGGCGGCCACATCCGCGAATGGGATTAGCTGGACAGCCCAAACCCTGCCCAGTTCGCAGGATTGGTCATCCGTAGCCTACGGCAATGGCGTGTTCACGGCGGTGTCGGGTGGTTTGCTGGGAGCGGGTACGGCTAGTTTAGTGACGGGTTCAGCCTGGTAGTAACGGGCATCCCATCCCCGTATTAATTTTGGGATTGGGGGCCCCTGGGTTAACATGACCTGCCGGTAAAAAAAGGAGAGCCCTTTGAAAACAGTGATAACCCTATTGAGTGCGATAGTTTTTTGCGGAATCCATTCCATTTCTTTAGCCGCTTCGCCGGCGGCGGGGCAGTCTTCCAACCAGCTGACGAACCAGGCGATGGAAACCCTGCAGAAGAATCAGGCTGCCGCCGGTCAATCCAGCGCTAAACCGGCTTCTAAGCCGAAAGCGGGAGCCACTTCGGCCACCAAAAAACTGGCCAAGACGCCCAAGGGCAATGTGCCGCTGAATATCAAAAATCCCCATCTGGTGGTGAAGACCTACCAGACGGATTTAAAGACGCAGACGAAGGATTCCGCGCAATATCAGAAGGACGTTAACGCGGCCACGGCGCTGTTCAGCCAGATTAAGAACAACCAACCTACCTTGGCTCAGGCGCAAGCCTTGCAGAAACTTCACGCGCAGATACTCACCGATCAAACCAAGTACACGACCGATCAAAAAACAATGGCGAAGGATACCGCTGAGGCCAAGGCGGCCGCGGCGGCTTTGAAGGCGGAGGAGGGGAAGAAACCTTCGACGGCCAGCTTGAGCCAGCCCTCAGGCAAGGCAGGCGCGGCGGGCGGCAATGGCGCCCCGGCGACCACCGGGGGAACCATCGCGGATAAATTTGACACTCAGGCTTTGCTTCAGATTGTGAACGATGGCGCCAAAGGGCAGAAAGCTCAGTCGACAACGGCTGCCACTGCGTCAGGGCAAACCGTGAGTATCGCAGACATGTTTCAGATGCAAATGTTGATGAACCACTTTTCGCAGGCTTCAGAAATGTCGGGCGCGGTGTTATCCGCCCAAAACAGCGCGGTTGAAAATATGTCGAGGAGCCTCAACCGATAGCCTCGAAGAGGCCCAAAATAGGGTCAGGTCTTCATTTTGCATTTAGCAAAAAACCCCGATTTGAAGCCAAGCCGGGGTCTTTTGTTTTTTAGGAAAACCGTGTTATCGCTGAATCATTCAAATCCATCTTTAGGTCATAAAATGGATAAATAATGGCAGCGCCATCAGTTCAAAAATATCCAGCCTACTAACGACAGTACTAAAGCGTAAAACCGGTATGAGCGCTCAAGGGAACCAGAGATAGTCTTCTTCAACACAGGAGGAGCGTCTGGTGAGACCCCCATTGATTCAATTGTGCCTGCGGGTGATGGCGTTTTCGTTTCTTTTTCTGGGAGGCTCATCCGCCGGGGCCGCTACTTCCGCCTGGGTTTCCATGGGAACCTGTGGTTTGAACTACCGTACGGACGCCAACGGCAACCGCATCATCGATTATTCCTATGCCGGCTATCACGGCGGCGGCGCGGCCCTGCCGGTCGTGGTGGTTGAGGCGACCGTCACCCCTGTGGCGGGCAACAACAGCGCTAACATCCAGGCGGCTATCAATGCCGTCTCGGCCCGTCCCCTGGTGGGCGGCTTTCGCGGCGCGGTGCTTTTGCAACCGGGTACCTACAGCGTTACCAGTCCCATCAGCATCACCGCCAGCGGCGTGATTCTTCGCGGCAGCGGCTCTGGCACCGGCGGCACCCAATTGAGCATGAGCGGCGCGGCTTTTAATTTGTTCGCCATCACCGGCTCGGGTAATTACGCGGCGTCCGGCACACCTATGACCATGACGGCTTCCTACGCGCCCGTTGGCACCATCACTTTCACCGTTAACTCCACCGCGGGCTACGCTGTGGGCGACACCGTGTTGGTGCGCCGCCTGGTCACCCAGGCCTGGGTTGATTTGATGAACATGAACAATCTCGTGCGTAATGGAGCCGCTCAAACCTGGATCGGTGTTGGATCCAACATTGAAACCGACCGTGTCATTACCGCCATCAACGGCAATCAAGTCACCCTCGATGTCCCCTTAACTGATTCTTTCGACGCCAATTACACCGCCGGTACGATTGTGCATTATTCTTTCAATGGCCGCATTTCTGAAACCGGTTTAGAGCACCTGAGCATTTTGGCCCCCGCACAGAACGCCAACATCAGCACCCCTCAATATGAAGCGATGAACATGGGCAATGTGATGAATGGATGGGTTCAAGACATCGCCGTTCAAGATACCGACAACAGCTTTTCCGTTGGCGGCGGCACAAAAGAAATTACCTTCAGCGGTGTCACGGTCACCCATACGACCAACTTTACTCAGGCCGCCGGGCCGGCGGATTTTGCCTACAGCGGTACCCAAACCTTGTTTGAGAATTGCGCCTCAAAGGGCAACACGGGGGTTTGGGCCTTTGTCGGCCAGGCCGAGGCCACCGGCCCCAACGTGATGCTCAACTGTTTCAGTGACGCCCGAGGTCTTTCACCGCATCAGCGTTGGTCAACGGGCAGTCTGGCCGACAATTGTCAGTTCGGGGGCGGCGGCACAGGCACCCCGGGCATCGCCTACAGCAACCGCTGCGAGGACGGATCGGGCCAGGGTTGGGACGCGGGTTGGTCCGTGGGCTGGAACTGCACCAGCTCGGACTTCCAGATTTTGAATCCACCGGGCACATTGAACTGGGCCATCGGCTGTATCGGCACCGAGGACGCGCCCGGCAGCTGCGCCGGCAGCGCCGAGGTACAGGGCACTTATGATTCCCTCGGTACCCATGTGACTTTAGGTTCTTATACCAGCCTGTACCTGGCCCAATTGGCGGCCCGCCAGGGCCTGCTTTGTCATACGGCCACGCCTACCCGAGGCTCCACTTCGACCAACACGCCCACGCGCACGGTGACCTTGACCGAAACCAATACGGCCACGCTGACTAAAACAAAAACGAATACTTCGACGGCTTCGAGGACGGCTACGCCGTCCCTCACCGCTACGCCTTCCCCTACGGGGACTTCGTCGGCTACGCCAACACTTACTCACACGCGTACGATGACCATGACCGAAACCAATACGGTCACGTCGACTAAAACAAACACGAATACTTCGACCAACACCGCGACTAATACCTGCACGAATACTTTTACCAGCACCCACACAGCAACCAACACCCCCACTAATACATCCACCAATACGCCGGTCGATACCGCAACCGTTTCCCCTACCAACACGGGGACTTCGACTCCGACGGCGACGCTCACCAGCAGCTACACCTGGACGGTCACATCGACTTCCAGTGCCACCGCCACCTCGACTTTGATCCGGACATCAACGCCCACCCTGTCTCCCACGGGGATGGCCACCGCCACTTTGACGCTTTCGTACACACCCACTTTCACCGCTTCGCTCACTTGGACAGCGACTTCAACGCCGACTTGGACAAGAACCCATACGCCGGTGTTCACAGCGACACCTAGTTTGACTCCGACCGCCACGGTTTCTTCAACCGCTACGGTGTCCTTGCCTTGCGCGGGCATCCCCGCCTGGAACGGCAATTTTGTGGCCTACTCGTTGGGGCAGGAAGTTTCTGACGGGGGAGAACTTTATAAATGTATTCAGGCCCACACTTCGGAACCAAACTGGGAACCGCCGGTGGTGCCAGCTCTGTGGCAGCCTCTAGGTCCCTGCGGTTTTACACCTACGGTGTCCTCATCCTGCCCGGGCATTCCCGCGTGGAATGGTAATTTTGTGGCCTATTCGTTGGGGCAGGAAGTTTCTGACGAGGGAGAACTTTATAAGTGTATTCAAGCCCACACTTCGGAACCGAACTGGGAACCGCCAGTGGTGCCAGCACTGTGGCAGGCTCTAGGTCCCTGCGGTTCCACACCTACAGCGGTTTTGGCCCCGGTAGTTTATCCCAACCCGGCGATGGGCTCCGCGGTGACTCTGGCGATGCCGCAAGCGACTTCCGCCAACGTGACGGTGGGCATCTATACAGTGTCGCTGCGCATGGTACGGACCATACAGGCAGGGAATTTGAACAGCCCGAATTTAGTGGTGACCTTGATCGACAAGAGCGGGGTGAATCTGGCGAACGGGCTTTATTACTTCGTCATCCAGGCCAATGGCCGGAAGTGGACAGACAAGGTGCTCGTGCTGCGATGAGGCGACAAGCCGAGTTGCGTGGTTTGCACGTGCCAATGCTAAATAGCATTGGCGCCTCGCTGCGATGAGGCGGCAAGCCGAGTTGCGTAGTTTGCACGTGTGCCTCCCCTCTATTTATATAAATAAAGAGGGCGGTACTATCCCGCTTTGCAGGGTGCCAATGCTAAATAAGCATTGGCGCCTTGCTGCGTTGAGGCTTCTGGCCGGGCACAGGACACGTCGCGTCAATGCATCAATAAAAAAGAGTGTCAGGCAACCTACCTTCAATGAAGCTGCGAACAAAGGGACCGCGCCCCTTTGTTCTGTGAAAAACCGGTAAGCCGCGTTAGAAGCGGATTATTAGGTAACGTTTACCCTCCTCGACGACATCAGTTTTAGTCACGTTATATCAATTTCATTCATCACCTTGTCCCGCCACTGAAAAACAATTGGGCCCATAATTGTTTGGTCGTGAGAGTGAACTAGAAGGTTCACCGATCTCATGATTTCAAACCTTTTTGAACCACCTCAACTGTTTTGGCTTTTCGAGGGTAATGATTGAATAATCTTAGAGTCTCTCTCAGTTTCAACCGCAGTTTTGTAAAGGCTGAACGGCCTCGTCTATTTTTTTGCGCGCGGTTGAAAACGTTATCAGCGATAAGAAATTTTAAACATTTCTTGATCCTTGGCATTCCCATGATGGCGCTCGGGTTCTCTCCGGCATTCGCGCAGTGCCCCCCGGTGCCCAGCACGGGCGCCAACACGCCCTTTATCACTTATGAAGCGGAGGGGGGAACGGTGGGAGGCGGCGCTTCGGTGGTAACGCTGAGCGGCCCCTCGACCACGGAATTTTCCAGCCCGGCTCTGGAAGCATCGGGCCATGCCTACGTTCAGCTGAACGCGCTGGGCCAGTATGTGCAGTGGACCAATAACACCTGTTTGAACGTGACCGCTGTGAACATCCGCAATTGCATTCCCGACTCGGCGGCGGGCGGGGGCACGACCGCTACCCTGGACCTTTATGTGAATGGGGTTTTTAACCAGGCCATTACGATGAGCTCTACCCAGACCTGGGTTTATGAGACCGCCAGCAGTTACAACGGCATGAGCCAAAGCCCCTCGGCGGGCACACCCCATGTTTTCTGGGACGAGTCGCGCGTCTTTCTCAACGGCCCGGCGGTGACGCCCGGCGACACCCTGATGCTCAAGGTGGACGCGGGCAATACGGCTAACTTCTATTACATTGACTGCGTCGATCTGGAAAACCCGCCCGCGCCGCTGACCCAGCCCGCCAACACCATTTCCATCACCAGCTATGGGGCGGTAGCCAACAACATCAGCTTCGACAATTCTGGCCCGATTAACAATGCGTTGAATGCCGGCCAGAGTCAGGGCAAGCCCGTGTGGATTCCAGCGGGGACCTGGTACAGTTCCGGCGGGGTGCTCAACGCTACTGATGTGATGGTCGAGGGCGCCGGGCCCTGGTACAGCTCGGTGGTGGATACGTCCACATCCTGGTCCAACGGCTTTTTCTTTCTGGCCCATGGGGCCTCGTTTCAGAACCTGACCATCGACGCCACCCAGCCCAACTCCTTCCCCGGCCTCTACGCCATTCTGGCCTACGGCAGCAGCAACAATCCCGGCTGGACGCTCAACAACGTGTGGGCCCGCCATACCATGCTGACCTGGGGCACGGGCGTCGGCATTCTGGTGGAGAACTGCCGGGTGAATAATTCTTTCGGCGACGGTATCAACATCAACAATACCAACGGGACGGCCTGCAATAACGTGACCGTCACGAATAATTTTGCCCGCGGCAACGGGGACGATGGCATCACGCTCAATTCATCGAACACCAGCGCCCCGGTGATGACCAATTGCACTTATACCCACAACACCAGTGTGGCGTCGTGGTGGGCCGACAATATGGGCATCTACGGTGGCACGGGAGTGACGGTGGAATACAACGATCTGCACGACTCGGTGAAGCTCAACGGCATGCTGGTGGGCATTTTCGGCAATGGCGGCGGCAGCGGCGGCGGGAACATGAATCAGGCGCTGATCATGAATAACACGCTCGAGCGCTGCGGCAGTCTGGGCTATGGCAACAAGAACCCCGGTCTATCGATCGGCGGCGCGCAAGGGGGTTCGCCGCCCGCCGCTTGCGCGGGCATCGTGGTGAGCGGCAACACCATCACCAACGCCATGTTCGATGGGATCGACTTTAACAGCGGCGGCGTTTCGCAAACGGCCCAGTACAACACCATCATCTCGCCTGGGGGGAATGGTATTGGGGAGGGAAACACCGGCAACACCAACACGATTATTTGCAATACGGTGACGGGGCTTAGCGCCGGCAAATCCGCCTACGTCAACAACGACGGCAATAACGTTCTCGCCATCGGTGTTCCGGTGGCCAGCTATTCGGGCGAGAACTCGGTGATCCCGGAAACTTGCGCCGAGGGCGGCCAGGATATCGGGACGATCAGTAACGGTTCTTACACCTATTACACGGGTGTCGCCATGACGGGGTTCACGAAGTTCTACGCCCGGGTGGCCAGCGCGGGCGTGGGCGGGAACATTCAGGTTCGCCTGGATAGCCCGACGGGAACCGTGGTCGGGACCTGCGCGGTGCCGGTGACGGGCGGCTGGCAGACCTGGATCACCGAAAGCTGTGCCATCACCGCCACGACAGGAACCCACACCATCTATCTGGTCTATACGGGCGGGGCGGGGAACCTGTTCAACGTCGAGTGGGTTACTCTTCCGGGAGTCGGATGCCAGGCGGCGGTCGCCACTTCAAGCCCAACACCTACAGCGACTTTTACCCGTTCCCCTACGGGGACTTCGACCGCGACATCATCCCCTACAAATTCGGGGACGTCGACTTCGTCTCCGACCGCTACGATGACCCGCACCACGACGAACACAGCGACTCAATCCTCAACCAACACGGAGACTTCGTCCCCTACAAATACGGGGACGTCGACTTCGTCTCCGACGGCTACGATGACCCGCACCGCGACAAACACAGCGACTTCGACGTTGACGAATACACCCATGAATATGTCAACGAATACGCCCGCCTTCACTCTCACGAATACCGCGTCACCCACGACTACCCCCTCCCCTATAAACACGGGGACTTCGACGGCCATGTCGACTTCGTCTCCGACGGTTTCGATGACGCCGACTTTGACATTCACCTCGACGGTGACATCGTCCAATACGGCGACGCCCACGGGAACTTCGACAAAGACGAATACTTTTACGCCGAGTGCTACCGCAACCCCTACGCCTACGTTGACTTATACCTTCACGCTGACGTCATCCCCGACGAGGACGTTGACTTCGTCTCCGACGGCTACACCGACTTCAACTGAGACGAACACGAGTACTTGGACTTCGACGCCTAAAGTACCGACAGCGTCCCCCACGGGGACGGCGACTTTCACTTTTTCCCCTACGAGGACTCCGACGGTGACGCCGACTTATACGCGTACGGCGGTACCGCCGACACAGTCCCCTACGGGGACACCGTCCCCAACTGGGACTAGTACGCCGACCAGTTCATCAGGCTGTTCGGGTGTGCCGGCCTGGAATGGCAATTTTGTAGCTTACGCCAGCGGCCAGAAGGTGAGTTACAACGGCGAGCTTTACCAGTGTATTCAAGCGCATACCTCCGAATCCAATTGGATGCCGCCGGTGGTGCCGGCTTTGTGGAAAGATTTAGGCCCCTGCGGATCGACACTGACAGCGGCCTTGGTCACGGCCAACGCGGTGGTTTATCCGAATCCAGCGACATCTTCGACCACTAGTATCCAATTGCCGGTCAAAAACGCGGCCAACGTGACGGTGCAGATAGTCACCGTGAGCATGCGGCAAGTGCGGGTGATCAACGTGCCGCAAGTGGCGGGAAACACTTTGACCGTTGAGCTGCTGGATAAGAGCGGGATCCATCTGGCGAACGGGCTTTATTACTTCATCATCAAAGCGAATGGACAAAGGTGGATGAACAAAGTGCTCGTGCTGCGATGAGGCTTCCAGCCGAAGCGTGAGGTTTGGTGTGCCAATGCCAAATAAGCATTGGCGCAGTTCTGCGATGAGGCTACAAAGGGCTGTATAAGCCCGTCAAAGAGTTTTTCGAATGCCGGTCTTGTGTTACCCTGTTGGCGGTGATGTGTGTGTCGTTCAGCCGCTATTTAATCCTGAGGAGAATTAAATTGAAAACTTTAGTCAGTCTGTTGAGCGCGGTCATTTTACTGGGAATCAATGCTTTTTCTTTCGCGACCGAGATACCAACGAACAAACCGAAGCCTGTCGTTAATGTTGAAAAGGGAAGCACTATGATCCTCGATTCAAAGAACACAAAGACCAACCTCGGGCCAGCCAAGGGCACAAAGCCCAAAACGAATAAGGGTAAGGGCAGTGGCACCACCGTGAAGAAGCCAGGCGTCGTCAATAAACCAGCCTCCTCTTCCTCTGCGTCTTCCTCTACAGCTTCATCTTCCGCGCCAACGGGGAGCAGCTCTAGCTCGAGCTCCAGCTCGTCTTCGAACGCGGGCTCGTTATCCCACCCACCGTCCGCCTCGACCAATCCGGCGAGCAATCCGGTTGGTTCGTCCACCGGTTCCAAGTCGACGCATTCAGAAAACCCCTAAAAGCCCGGCGTGAATCGCGTAGGTATCAGGCCTGACGGATTTTCCGTCAGGCCTTTTTTTAGTTTAAATGCCCGGGTTCGTTAAGGCGTGTCCCACAGGTCGGTCGCCAGGGTGATGGTGCCATTGGCTTTGTTGCCTCCAGCCACAAAAATCTCGCTGGTATAGAAATAGGCGGCGAAACTCCAGCGGGCTGCGACAAGCCGAGTCGCGTGGTTTGCACGTGTGCCTCCCCTCTATTTATATAAATAAAGAGGGCGGTACTATCCCGCTTTGCGGTGTGCCAATGCTTAAAAGCATTGGCGTGATTTTGAAGTAGGACTTTGCCGATGAGAAGTCGCCACGATGGAAAAGAGTGACAGTTGGTAAGCTGACTTTAAACCAGATATGACCCTTTGTGTTCAATAACCTCCTCCTTCCAAGTTTAGATTTAAAAATATTTGACTTTATATAACCAATAAGTTATATAACTTAAAGGATATATAAATGGAGGTTGAAAACATGCCGACTGATCAATTGAGTGTAACCTTCCAAGCCCTGGCCGACCCCACCCGACGGGCCATGATGGCCCGCCTTGCCAGGGGGGAAGCTTCTGTCCAGGAACTGGCCAAGCCCTTCAAAATGAGCCAGCCAGCTATTTCCAAACATGTAAAAGTGCTGGAGAAAAGCGGGCTCATTGTGCGTAGGAGCCTGGCCCAACAAAGGCTTTGCAAGCTGCAAGCGAAGCCGATGGAGGATGCGATGAGCTGGATGGAACATCAGCGCAAGATTTTGGAAGAGCAACTGGACAAATTGGAGGACTACTTGCAGGAAATCCAAAAGAAAGGAAAGAAACATGACCCCTCATAAAAGCGAAGTCGTTCCGGCTTCGGACAGAGAAATTATTGTGACGCGTGTTTTGGACGCGCCGCGAGAACTCGTCTGGGAAGCCTGGATTGACCCGAAACAAGTTGAGAAATGGTGGGGGCCCAAAGGTTTTACGACAACAGTCCACGAGATGGAAGCGAAGCCGGGAGGCGTTTTTCGGCAAACGATGCACGGCCCCGACGGCGTGGACTATCCCAATGAAAGCGTCTTTGTCGAGGTGGTAAAACCTGAGCGCATTGCTTTCTCCCATCGTGGCGGCGAAAAGGGGGTTCCTGAGATCCAATTAAAGATGATCTGGACTTTCGAGGATCAGGAGGGAAAGACCAAAGTCACCATAAGACAAGTTTATCCAACGACGGAAGCCAGGGACCATGCGGCCAATACCTATGGGGCCATCGAGGGCGGGAAACAGACCTTGGAGCGGTTGGCGGAATATTTGGAGAAAACAACATGAATAAAATCGTATTCGTCCTGAGTGTTCTGTTTCTTACATTATGCGCTAAACCCTCTATTGCGGACGACTCTGTCCTGAAAACGGGATTTGCTCCGGTGAATGGAATTAATCTTTATTACGAGATTCACGGGCAGTTTCGGAAAGCGGAGCATCCTCTGGTGCTACTGCATGGCGGAGGTTCAACCATCGAGTCCAATTACGCCAATTTTATTCCTTTGTTGGCCCGCAACCGCCAAGTTATCGCTATAGAAGAGGAAGGTCATGGACACACAAAAATGACCCCGCGCGCTTTGACGTTTGAAAACTCTGCGGACGATGTCGCGGCTCTTTTAGACTACTTACATATCAGTGACGCGGATATTTTCGGATTTAGTAATGGCGGAACAGTAGCTCTCCAAGTGGCGATTCGACACCCGGAAAAAGTACATCGATTGATCGTAGCGTCGGGGTTGTCCAGACGCGATGGAATGGTCAAAGGTTTTTTTGAAGGCATGAAAAAGGCGACCATAGCGCAAATGCCCGCGGTATTGCTTGATGCCGACCGAAAAATTAATCCGGACCCGAAGCATCAGCAGGAACTCTTTACTATCGACAGCCAGCGGATGATCCATTTTGTGGATATTCCAGACAAGAAGATACGTTCGATTCGCGCACCAAGCTTAATCATCAATGGAGATCAAGATGTTGTTCTGCCCGAACACGCTTTCAGGATGGCGCGTGAAATTTCTGGAGCGCGCGTCGCGATTCTTCCGTCAAATCATGGAGGCTATGTGGGATCGGTTGATTCCGGCCCGCTCGACACCGGATTGGTTGAGATCACTATCCGTTTGATTACAAGTTTTCTGGATAAAAGACCTTAAAACACTTATGCCACTCAGCGGTTCTGAAGCAAGAGGTCAGTAGTTCGACGCGCTTTGTTTACTCACCATCCGCATCTCACCTATAGATTATAGTTTGTGTGTTTGGTGGCAAAGAGCACAGGTCGGTTAGCTGACTTTAAACCAGAATCGATAGGTCTCACCCATTTGTGTGAAGGTTTTTCGTTTTCCTTTCTTCCCCATTTTTCCCCCAAAGGTCCCTTTTGTAAACGGTTGTCGAGGAGTCTTGTGCTAATTTATGTCGCTTTTATGGTGTGGTTCGATATGCCTATTTTTTATTCCTCTTGATGTCAGAGGAAAGTATCTAAATCTCTATTCATGGATCGGTTCTCATTATGCGCCAAGTTCTTTTTGTCCTTTTGTTCGCTATTTTCAGTGTGGTTACCTTTGTCGGAAGGGTTCATGCCCAGTGCGAAATGAACGCGCCGATCAGTATGGCCGCGAGTACTCTTTTAGAAAAACTGCCCAATCCCTGGTTCGCTTATATTTATGACAGTCCCGGTTATGTTTGCCACGCTAGAGGCGAGATATCCTTTTCCGCGTGGAAAAGAATTCCCAGTCTGGCCCGCGGAAGCGCTACCGTTAATTTGACGGTGGAACTTCAAAGTAATTCACCGTCAGGTTGGGTCACTCGGGCATCCGTGACCCATCAGTTCGTCGCGACCAAGCTGGCTTATCTTGGCGCGAGCACGAATAGTTTCTTTACCTTCGACCTGGCCGTGAATACTTTGGTGCCGGATAAAGAATGGCAGATCAAGGTCACTCATCAGGATGCGACGGTCCATGATGTCGGCATTGATCTGGATTTTTATACCGCGACCTACTACTTATATGTGCCGCCCACACCCACCATTACCCCGACCTTTACGCCTAAGATTCCTTTTACCCCCACTCCCAGCCGTACCCCTACCAGGACCCCGACGGTTCTGACCAGCACCCCGACGCGGACTTTGACACCGACGCATACCCCTTCAGGCTTATTAGTTAATTGTCCTCCGGGTGACGCCGCGCCGGGGAATTGGAAAGAAATCACTTCGGCTACGGGCTATGGGCCGCGCGACCGCAACGCCACGCTTTCTTATAAGAATCTATTGTGGACCTTTGGCGGCAATTCAACGGTACCGCCGGGAGGATTGCCGGATGTTATCTCTTCCGCGAATGGCGCGGATTGGACCCCTGTGCTGGCTCACGCTCCGTGGACTTCCAGATCCGCTATGGGCGCGGCTGTCTTTCAGTCGGCTAATGCCATTCAGCCCGAAATGTGGTTGATCGGTGGAACTTCATGGGATTCGAATCTGAATGGGGGAGCTCTCTGGAATGACGTTTGGCATTCGGCTGATGGCGTGAAGTGGACGGAAGCTGTGACCCGCGCGGCCTTT
>Ga0206920_1103_pt1 | contig 20608 bp, 16 predicted proteins | sample Alteio_BWOrgHeat_65_FD_152934 | JGI IMG/M metagenome (GOLD analysis project Ga0206920, IMG submission 152934) | Enriched cells from forest soil in Barre Woods Harvard Forest LTER site, Petersham, Massachusetts, United States -... | ecosystem: Environmental > Terrestrial > Soil > Temperate forest >...
CCTCGTTCATTGACGACCGCGGAAACGATATTAGTACCGCCCAAATCAACGCCGATAACGGTTCGCAAAGACTACCTCCAGGCAGATATGGAGCCTACGAGCTTTCCCCGTAGTACCTTTTTGGCCCACCTACGCCAAGGCTTCGGCGGGCATCCGCTTACTATTGCGGAATCCACCGTAGCCATTCTCTTTCTACTCGAGCGAAGCCAAATAGTAGGCGAAGGCGGATGGAAGACGTGCTGATAAGAATACCATTAGGAAAGCGTTAGGAAAAACCAATTTCGCCTGAAATTAACGAAGGCGGGTTTTCAAAAAAGCGCTACCTTGGGCACCTTTTGAATAAACGGTAATCTACCTGAGGGAAGAGGTTATCCTTTTCCTCTAAATCGGACAAAAACACTTCGGAAATACGGTTGGTTTTAAGCGAGTCAGCCAATTGGTAAAAACGGCCCAAATGGATTTTTACCCTTTTCTCAGCGTAATCCCGGTAGTGCCCCGCCTTCATCATAAAAGCCCAATCGCTGGCCTGGGCCAAGAGCAGTTCACGAACCGCCTGATTGAGCGCCCTGAAATCTAAATCTTTAACCCGGTCCAGGCCCGCCAGGCGGATCATCTCGTCGCAGGCGTTATTGAGCAGGGGATAAATCCAGTCATTGCTCTGGTTCAGCCAAAACTCCGAATAGCCCCCCACGCCCCAGGAAGAAAAAACCGGCTGGGTCATTTGGTTTTGCGGAAATGTTTTCAAGTATTGGGACGGCGTCACAAATTTCAGCGTCTCTTCTTGACCGGCGTTTTGCTCAAAGAGCTGCTGAATAAAGTTTGGCCCCTCGTACCACCAGTGGCCGAAAAGCTCCGCGTCGTAAAGACAGGTCATCAGCGGGGGGCGGTCCATTCCACCCGAAACCACAGCCGCCTCATGGCGCCGGCGGCTTAAAAAATCCGCCGCGTGCTCTTTCACCTTGGCCAGCGCGGCAGCCTGTTGATAAGGTTCTTTTTGGTCTGTGGGGCCGGTAACCCGGTAATACTTCAGGCCCGTAAAACGGGGAAAGCCCTCGGGCTGAAGATAGGGATGCAGATAATCAGCGGACATGTCATAACCCAGGTCCCTATAAAACTCTCGATAGGCACCATCTCCCGGATAGCCTTCTTTGGAGCTCCAAACCTGTTTAGAGCTCTCCAGGTCCCTGCCAAAAACCGCCACACCCGAAGGACAGACCACCGGCGCGAAAGTGCCGTAGCGGGGATGGGGCGTGGCCTGAAGCAGGCCGTGGGTTTCCAGAAAGGTAAATTGAAAGCGGTAGTCCTTTAAGATTTCATCCAGCCCCGGCTCGTAGGCGCATTCGGGCAGCCAAAAACCCGCGGGTTCTTTGCCGAAGAAACTCGCGTGAGACCTGAGGGCCGTCTCAACTTGAATTCTCACCGCTGACTCATGCATGCGCAGCAGCGGTAAAAAACCGTGGGTCGCCGCGCAGGTAATCAGTTCCAAATGTCCCGAGTCCTGAAAGCGTTTAAATCCCTCGGCCACGTTGCAGTGATATTGCCGCACAAACAGGTCGCGATAGCGGGAAAGTTTATCCTGATACATTTGAACCACGGGCCCAAAAGCGGGGTCCTGCCCGACCCGGTCTTTTTCTTTTTTCACCAGGGCCAAGAGCTGATCCACATAGCGAACCGCCCTCTTTTGCAGCAATGGATCCAGGCACATGGAAAGAAGCGAGGGTGAGACCGAGAGTGTTAGTTGGAAGGGTACTTTTTTCTTTTCAAGCTGTTCAAAGACATCCAGGAGGGGCAAATAGGTTTCAAACAGGGCTTCGTAATACCAATTTTCTTCCAGAAAATAGTCATGCTCCGGGTGGCGGACAAAGGGCAGGTGGTGGACGGCAAGATTTATCAAGGTGCCACCGGCGTCAGCAATCATATCGGTCATATTGTGGTGGATCCCGAAGGGCCCAAAGCCCCTTACGGCAACAGCGGTATTTTGGAGCAGTATGCTTCTACCCTGGGTATTGCCCGTTTAGCTAAAGAAGCCAGACTCAAGCCCCTGCGCGGCCAGCCCGCGGATGCCCGTACCTTTGAGGAGATGGCGCTCAAGGGCAACAAAAAGGCCAAGAAGGTTTATGAAAAGGCCGGCAAAATGCTGGGAATCGGTTTGACCTCCTCCATTCATTTATTAAACCCCAGTGTGATCATCTTTAGCGGCGGGGTTTCCCGCGCGGGCGATCTTTTATTTAAGCCCATGCATAAAGAACTCAACACGCGCTGTTTTAAATCCCATCTGAAGGGACTTAAGTTCCGCCTGGCTAAATTGGGCGATAACATGGGCGCCGTCGGCGCCGCCCGCCTGGCCTGGCAAAGACTACCGAGTTCCGCCAAGAACAAGTAACTGTTTAAAATTGATCGATGGAACCGCTTTCTCGTGAAAACCGCCTTAAATCAGGGTTTTTCGCGGGTTTTACCCATAAAAACAGTTGAATTCACTATCATCACTCCTTACAATGTGCGACTTAATCGACCAATGCTTGGGCATCAGGTCGATTGGGTTGTTAAGAATAGCGGTACCGCTATTGTTAAATTTCAAGGAGGCTGTGTAATGAAGCGTTTTATTGCTGCTTTGATGACTGTGTTGTTCGTTGGAACTGGCGTTGCGATGGCTGATACTGCTGCTGCTCCGGCGACTACTCCGGCTGCTGCTGCTGCCAAGCCGATGAAGAAAGCCAAAAAAGCCAAGAAGGCGAAGAAAGCTGCTGCTCCGGCCGCTGCTGCTTCCACTCCGGCTGCCAAGTAATTTTTGGTATAGCTTGATAAGGTTTCAGGCTTACGCCTGAAACTCAATGTATCGGGTGGGCCTCTGGGTCCGCCCGATTTTTTTTGTCCCAATAAAAAAGCCGACTTCCAAACAGGGGAAGCCGGCTTTTTTTATGTTTTTTAAGGTTGTGGAGCCGCTTTTAACGGATCTGTAACAGCCTTTTACTTCTTTTTGTTCGCGAACTCGTCAGTGACGGCGCCCTCTGAAGCTGAAGAAACCAAATAGGCGTATTTGGCCAAGACCCCTTTGGGGTAAGGGCTCACAATGGGTTTCCATTGTTTTTTACGCTTCTTGAGTTCCGCGGCGCTGACATGCAGTTCGAGTTTCTTTTTCTTGGCATCAATGGTGATCTTATCGCCATTCTTTATCAGGCCGATCGGGCCTCCCACCTGAGCTTCGGGAGAAATATGACCGACCACCAAACCATGGGTACCGCCGCTAAAACGGCCGTCGGTTAAGAGTCCGACGCTTTCACCCAGACCCTGACCGACCAGAGCGCCGGTGATGGCCAACATTTCACGCATACCCGGGCCGCCCTTGGGTCCTTCGTAGCGAATGACCACCACGTCGCCGGCCTTGATCTTGCGCTTTTGAATGGCGTCATAAGCGGCTTCCTCGCCGTTAAACACTTTGGCGGGGCCGGTATGAGTTATCACTTTGAGACCCGAAATCTTGGCGACCGCGCCTTCGGGGGCCAGGTTACCGCGCAAAATCACCATGGGGCCGGTGGGCCAGAGGGGATTGTTTAAGGGGCGGATAATCGGCTGGTTCTTGGACAAAGGCTGGGCCAATTTGAGGTTCTCACGAACGGTCATACCGGTGACGGTCATGCAATCGCCGTGCAGCATCTTGGCATCCAAGAGCAGCTTCATGACAGCGGGAATGCCGCCGATACGGTCCAGATCGACCGCGGCGTATTTACCGCTGGGCTTCAAGTCCGCCAAATGGGGAACCTTGTCGCTGATGCGGTCGAAATCGTCGATGGTCAGCTTCACGCCGATGGATTTGGCGATGGCGATTAAATGCAGCACCGCGTTGGTCGATCCGCCGAGGGCCATGACCACTGTGATGGCGTTCTCAAAAGCCTTCTTGGTCATGATGTCTCTGGGTGTGATGTTCTTTTTAATCAGCTCAATCACGGCTTGTCCCGCGCGTTCGGAAAGCAAACGTTTGGGTTGTCCAATGGCCGGCTGGCAGGAATCGTGGGGCAGAGCCATGCCGAGGGCTTCAATGGCGGAGGCCATGGTGTTAGCCGTGTACATGCCGCCGCAGGAGCCTGGGCCCGGGATGGCGTTCTTTTCCACTTCATCCAGACGGGCATGGTTAATCTTGCCCGCGTCATATTGACCGACCGCCTCAAACACCGAGACGATATCCAGAGGCTCGCCGTGGCACAGGCCCGGCATAATCGCTCCGCCGTAAACGAACACCGCGGGGATATTGAGGCGTCCAATGCCGATCATGCAGCCCGGCAAGTTTTTGTCGCAGCCGCCCACGGTCACAACGCCGTCAAAACGCTGGGCGGAAGAAACGGTTTCAACCGAGTCCGCGATAACTTCGCGCGAAACCAGGGAGAATTTCATGCCTTCGTGGCCCATAGCGATACCGTCAGAAACCGTGATGGTGCCAAAGGTCTGCGCCATACCATTGGCGCTTTGAACGCCGCTCTTCACGCGTTCGGCCAATTCATTGAGATGCATATTGCAGGGAGTGATTTCGCTCCAGGCGGAGGCCACACCGATGATGGGTTTTTTGAAATCGCCGTCTTTAAAACCGACCGCGCGCATCATGGACCGGTTCGGGGCGCGTTTGTCGCCTTCGGTCACCATGGAAGATCTTTTATTCAGCTGATTGGACTTTTTCGGCATGTGGTACCTCTTTAGGAATGGAGACGTTTGAAACAGGGGGGCATTTTATTCTGTTAGCGGTATTAACTGCAAGGAAGCTTTAAAACGGAGGAATGGGCCGATTTAGGTAAAAACCGGCCCGATCAAGAGGTGAAACGCAGGCTTTGGCGTTCTTTTCGAGGGTCTCTAAGAGTTCGCCGGTGACGGTGCCGACCGCGATTTCTTCCACAGGGCCCTTCATGGTCAGGTCAAACTGGTCGCTGACCTTGATCGATAGGTCGCCGCCGGGCATGTGCACGGTCAGGTCCCGGCCAGTGCGTCCTGTCTTCACGCAGGCAGAAACCGCCGCGCAGGAAGAAGAACCGGAGGCCAGGGTGTAGCCCGCGCCTCTTTCCCAGATACGGATAGTGATTTCCTTCTCGTTGTTCACTTTCACAAACTGCACATTGCTGCGGTTGGGGAACTGGGGGTGATTTTCCAGCAGGGTGCCCAGGGTATGGATCTCCTTCTCGGCCAGGTTGATATCGTCATAAAAAACCACGCAATGGGGGTTGCCCACGGAAACGCAGGTCACTTTGAGTTCGCGGTTGAGGCTGGCGATCTTGAGGGGCTTTTCCACCACTTCGCCGGTGAAACCAGAGACGGGGATAATGGCGGCGTCAAAAGTGGCCTTACCCATTTCAACGGTGACGGAAGGGGCTTTACCCAGCATCACATGCAACTGGGCCTGTACCTTGCCGCCCGCGGTCTCCACCTCAAAGAAAGTCTTTTCGGTATAGCCGTGTTCAAAGAGGAACTTACAAAAAATGCGCAGACCGTTGCCGCTCTTCTCGGCTTCGCTGCCGTCTGGGTTATAGATGCGCAATTTGGCTTCAGAGGTTTCGGATTTTTCCAGCGCCAGGATACCGTCCGAACCCACACCGGTGTTGCGGTTGCAAACCCGGATGATGTTCTGGGAAGTCAGCTTGAACGACAGAGAAGCCGGGTCCATTACGATATAGTCGTTGCCCAAACCGTGAGAGCGCACAAATTGATTCTTGGTCAGCATGAGAGTCCTTTTATTTAGATTTGATACCCAACAAGTTGGTGTAAACGTTGCTGTCGTCGGACAGCGCTAAGAGCCGTTTCGGCTCCACTGTTTTTAACTTCCCGTCTTTTTCCGATATTTCCCGAAGATTAAAGCCTAACTGGATGAGAGTTTTCAAATAGTTTTTTGGGTTTTGACCGTTCAGCTTCAGGCTGCCCGGCGAAAATTCCGTGACCAGCTTCAACTTAGGGTTTTTACAGATCAGGCCTTTCATGCCGTTCAGGGCCCGGGCTTCGGAGCCCTGGATATCCATCTTGATGAAGTGGATTTTTTGATCCAGCTTTTTGAAGTAATCGTCCAGTTTGAGGGTTTTAACCGGAATGGAAGGACGTCCGTCTTTTGAATCATAAAGGCGGTGATCGCCCCGGTTAGTTTTGTTGATAAAAAGTTTGGCGGTTTGATTTTTGTCCGATACCGCGCTGTTCACCAGCACCACGTTGGCGTAGCAGTTGTATTCCACGTTCTTTTTCAAAAGAGCGAAGTTTTCCGGGTCCGGCTCGAACGCGTAAACCCTGCCCCGGGGCCCGACGATTTTGGCGGCGATCAGCGTGTAGTAGCCGATGTTGGCGCCAATATCCAAAACGGTTTGGCCCACCTTGAGCTCCTTTTTAAAAAGAGCGGTCTCGAAGGGCTCGTAAACTTCCCGGGTGGCCAATTCCAACGTGTCCTGGTCATCCAGCCACATGCGGTGGCCCTGCACCATGACGGACTTGGGTTTTAAGATTTGGAAGAGTTTGTCATAAGCCGCGCGGATGGGTTTGATCTGTCCCAGGCCGTGGCCGCTGACCGCCAGGGCGGTTTTTTTGAGAAACTTTAAAAAAGGATGACGCACAAAAACTCCAATATTTGAAAGGCCTATTGACCACCAAGACACTAAGGCACCAAGAACATCAGTTGCTTAAAGCTTAAGTCTTACTTGGTGTCTTGGTGCCTGGTTCCCCGTGAGGGGAGGTGGTAAAAATTTCAGTTATTGTTCTGGAAGCTTTTCCCGGGAAGCGTAAAGCCAGACAACGTAAAAGATCGTGGTCATGCACCAGAGCCCCAATAAAGCGATCAAAGGATAGAACCAGACGGGTTGGTACTTAAACTCCACCAGATGATGGCCCACCGGCACAAAAAGGGCCCGGAAAGTGTCGTTGGCGGTGTAAATCGGCACGGGTTGGCCGTCCACAAAGGCTTTCCAGCCCGGATAAACCATTTCAGAGAAGGTCACCATGCTGTTTTTATCCAATTGAATTTGGAAGGTCTGGGCGTCCACCTCGTCTTTTTTAAGCTCGAACTTCAATTGAGCTTTTCCTTTGGGCAGGTTAGCCGAGATGGAGTTGGGCAGGGGTTTCTCGAAGACTGCGTCGCTGGCCGGGTTGAACTGGGGCAGGGCCATCATGTTCAACAGCGAAGCGTGATCCGGCGCGATCTGAATATTTTCGGGGGCGTTCACGAAAGAGGGAGCGTCCTTCTTGATGTAAAGGTGGGCGGACTGTAAATCCTCGTGGGTAAAGCCGGGCTGTTCGCCCTCGTTTTTACCGTAAAGCAGGCCCTGCACCGCGAAAAGATCCATCTGGGTTTTGGGCGCCAGGTTGTGCAGCTCGGCGTTGGCGATCAGCACAATCGGGCTATAACCGCCCATGTCGCGCAGCTGTTCGGGGACCACCAGGTTTTCCGGGAAAGGAATGGCGTTCATGCTGCCGGGGGTATGAACCGCGTAATAAAGCGATCGGTCAAAATAGTAACGGCTGTCCGAGGGTCTTTGGCGCAGGTGAAGAAAGCTCGGAAAATTATCCTCGAAATTAAAATTGGCGGAAGACGCGGGTTTAAAATCGCCCCAGCCGGATAAAAGTAAAGGCAAAACCAGTGCGGTCATGAGAATCCAGCGTCCCATTTTTTTCCAGGACTCGGTCAAACCCCAGAGGCTAAACCCCACCGCGCCTAAAACCAGGGCCGCGATTTCGCGCCAGGTCTGATCGGGCCTCACGAAAGCCAGGGCCATAAAAAACACGGCGTAAAGAATGGCGCCGATGGCCAGGCCGGCCGATTTTTTATTTTCATCCAACCGGCGTTCCAGTGTCTGAAAGCCATAGGCCAGAAGAACGCAGCCAAACAGCACATAGCCTTCCACGAAACGGAAAGGCGCCCGGCTTAAATCGAGGGTCGGCAGGTAATCGCAAAGCAGCCGGTGAAGGGGGAAGAAGCGGCCAAAGGCGGTCAGGATTGAAAAGACCGCGGCGGCGGTGATGAAATAGAGAAACTTTTTATCTTTGCGCATAAAGGCGAAGAAGAAAAAGAAAGGAACCCAGATGCCGAAATAGGCGAAGGTGGCCAGGTAGTCATTACCCACATTGACCTGATCGCTGACGGCCTGAATCACGCTATCGATGCTGTCGCCCTGGGGCACGCTGATATCCGGAAACAAAAATTCATAAATCGTGGAAGGCTTCATGGAGAAAGTGCCGTTGAAGTTTTCGTAAGTTTGTCCCTGGGGCCGGCGGTTAGACAGGTCGGAAAATTCTTTGGCCGGGATCAGGTGGACGAAAAGGGGCAGGGTGCCCCAAAAGGCGAAGAGCAAAACCATTCCAGCTTTTTTCCAGGGAATGCCCGTAGCGGGTGTTTCGTGGGCATGCTCAGCGTGCTCGTGAACCAAGAAGCGAAAGAGGATGTAAGCCAGGGCGGTGTAGAGAATCCAGCTGGTGGATTGAAAACTGCCGCAGTCGAAAATCACGGCGAAAATCAGACCCGCGGCGAAAGCCCAGCGGGGCGCCCAGTTTTGGCGCAGTCTCTCCAAAGCGGCCATTAATACGGGGAAAAGAGCGTAATCCGCCAGGATATGCAAATGGATGATTTCCCACCAGAAGAAGCCCGATAAGGCATAGGCCAAAGCGCCGATGCGAACGGCCTTTTCCGAAAGGCGAAGGGCCTTGAGCCAGGCATGCATGCCCGCGCAGGCGATGGCCATGTGAAGAACGTAAAAAAGGCTCATGCCGAACCCGGTCGGGAAGAAGAGGGTCAGGTAGGTGGGCAGGTAGCACATCATACTGTTGGGATTGGCGAAGAAAGGCTGGCCGCCGTAAATGTAAGGGTTCCATAACGGAAAGTGGCCGCTAGCGAGCTGGTCTTTGAGAAATTGGCGGAAGGGGCCGAACTGATAAATCAAATCGTTCACGTAATAAGACTGGCCGAGAAACAAGCAGGGGAAGAAAGCGATGGCGCCTACCAGGAGGTAAAGGCTGTAGGGAGCCAGAAAACCCAGACGTTTTTTGAAAAAGTTCATAGAGGAGCGTTTTTCCTTTGAGTGATTTTGACGGGTACTAACTTATAAGAAGAACCTTTGTAAACCGCTTTGTATAAACGAACGTCGCCCTGGGGCCGGGGAATGGGAGTTAAGAAACCGCCCACCAAACCAAAGCCATAAAAAAACTGCCTGAAGAAAATCAAAGCCGGAACGCCGATGAGATCAATGGGACGGCGAAACCAGGAAACCACCGAGATGCCCGTGCCTGCCGCGAGTAACAAGAACAAAATGAAAGGCGAACGCCATAGCCAGGAAGACATCACCTGACCCGCCAGGTTATCAGCGGGCAGAACCAGCGGTGCGAAAAGCGAAAACACATAAAGCACAAAGAAAAAGGGCACCAGGTGAACCAGGTCGGACAGGCAGGGATAGGTTTTCATCTGCCGGGCCCGGCCCGCGCCGTAGCGGTAAGACTGGTGGCAGAAAGACGGAAGGTTTTTCCGGCGGGGGCGGTAAATGGCCGCCGCAGGATCGTAAATCAACTGGTAGCCCGCGTGCATCAGGCGGTTCAAGAGTTCGTTTTCCTCATTGGGGTAAAGATGGGGGCGGAAGCCTTCCTCTTTTTGAAAGAAAGCCCGGCGGACCATGAGGTTGCAAAGAATTAAATCCTTCTCGGTGGCTTCCTTCACAGAGCCGATTGAGGCGTAACGGTTGCGCACTTTAAAACTGCCCATCCAGGAAGCCAACACCGCGCTGGCGGACTTTTCAAAATCCGTGGCGTCAGGGTGAGGCAGGTTGGGCCCGCCCGCCACCGCGGCGCGTTCCCCCTGAAAATGAGAAACTAAACGGGGCGTGGTGCCGGGGATCACCCAGCTGTCCTCGTCTAAAAAATAAACCAGGGGGCTTTTACATTCGTTTAAACCGTAGTTGCGCTGTACGGAGGGGTTGCGTCCGACGGCCACAAAAACTTCCGCAGGTTTTTCTTTGGCGGGCAGTTTACCCAGGGACTCGACGGCGGGAATGGGTTTGTCGATGCGGTCGATAGCGACCACCACACCGTATTTAGGAGGGGTCATGTTCAGACCGTTTGGAGAGCATGAGAGCCGCGGCGGGCAGGCCGACTAAGGCGAAAACCAGAGGCCCGGTGACGGCCATGAGGAGGGAGAAAACCGCCAAATCTTCCCGGTGAATGTTGTTGCTGGTGAAAAGCATGAACAGGGCAGCCTCCCGGGGACCAAAGCCTAAAATGGAAATCGGGAGCAATTCTACCACGACCATTACGGGCAAAAGTAAGGCGAAATTGAGGTAAGACAGGGGTAAACCCAGCGCCATGGCCAAAATAAAGGACCGCAGGATGGCGGTTTCCCAGGCCAGAAACGACAGGGTAAAGGGCCCGAAGATTTTAAAGGACGGGATGATCAGGGTGTGTAGCTTGGCGTAAAACTCCTTGGCGTGATGGGAAATATCGTCCGCCAGTTTTTTGGACAGCAGGCTGTTGACCAGAGGTTTCAAAATAAACTTCAGCCACTTGGGGTTGAGTAAAGCCAGAATCAAGAACATCCCCGCCATCATGCCAATGATGGTGGCAAAAGCCGGGCCTCCCTGGGTGAAGGTGTTGGTAAAGGTCACCAGACCCACGACTGCCAAGAGCACGATAGAAGCGAAATCATAAATACGGTCCGCCGCGTGAATGGCCAGCGAGGTCGAGGTAGGGATTTTAGCGTAGCGGCTCAAAAGCACAATGCGGCTCACATCGCCCAATTTACCCGGCGTCACCGAGGCCAGGGGAAGGCCCGAGAGATAAGCCTGCAGGGCATTTTTATAATTGATATGGGCTTTGGCTTTGGTCACAAAAGATTTGAGGCGCATGGATTTTAAAAGAATTTCAGGCAAACCCAGTGAAGTGGCCAGAAGCACCAGCCAAAGATTGATTTGTTTTAATTTTTCCCAGCAGGAAGCGAAGTCTAATTTGGAAATGAGAAACACATAAAGCAGAAGGCCGAAGATGAAAGTGTAGGAAATTAATTTTTTCACGCGAGTTCCTTTTCCAGAGCTTCAACACAATGCACCCAATCCCAGCTTTTCAATTGAGAGGCGGTGGGTTTGGGGAACTTTTTGGTTTTTAACACCTTGAGGGTTGCCTGGGCAAAATGAATGGGATCGGGTTCGCTGATGGCGGCAAAATTTTTCCAGGAAGAGCCTTCGCCGACTTTGGTGGTTACCACGGGCCGTCCACAGGCCACGGCTTCACGCAGTTTCATGGAGGCGCGGTATTCGTTGACAAAAACTTTTTTGTAATAAACCAGCACGGCGTCTGAAATTTTCAGACAGGCCGCCACCTGAGACACGGTGAGATAGCCGGTGAAGTGCACCGAGTGAGAAATGCCAAGTTCCTGGGCGGTCATTTTGAAACTGCCCTCGCTGGGGCCGCCCCCCGGCGACCAGGAGCTGGGCCTTGGGCTTCTCTTTGAGCATGGCTTGAAATGCGAAGAGGGCTGGTTCCAGATCACAGGCTACGTTCAGGTGGGCGGTAAAAGTCAAAATGGGCGCGGCTTTTTTTTGTGACCAGGGCTTTGGCCCGGTCCGGCAGGTTTTTCATTTCCACCGGTTTGGGATTAAAAAGGCCGGTGTCCACACCCTGGGGCAGTTGAATGATTTTGGATGGGGGGACTTCAAAGAATCCCAACAGTTCTTCTTTCAGTTTGGGATTGTGGTAAGTGACGATGTCCGCCCAGCGGGGCCAGGGCTTTTGAAGCTTCTCGTGAAATTTTCGCATGTAACCATGGCTGTAAGCGAAATCCAGATCATCGATGTCGATTACGATTTTGGCGCCCAAAAGTCTTTGCCAGGCCAGGGCGGGCACCATGGTGGGATAGGGTTTGACGACCATCGCTACTTGAACGCGGGTGAAGAGCGAGCAGAGCAGGTAATAGGGACAGGCCAACATCATGTCGAGCCAGAAAGGAAGGGTAGGAAGGGGGCGGATGAAATGCACCCGGTGGCCCCGTTTTTTCAGGGCTTCGGCGATGTAATGCGCTCTGAGCGCGCTGCCCGTGCCCCAGCCCTTGGCGGATAAGATGAGAAATGAGAGGTGTTTGGAGCTGTTGGGTTTCATATGGTGTTGACGATTGTAGAACCCGAAGAGGTTGCTAGCCACCATCAAATGTTAAAATCCAGGGCCTTTATCGACTAGAATTGTGAGGAATTAGGGCGCTTTTGCCCTCCAACACTAACCCCCCGGCGGGAGGCCAATTTGAGGATTTTAACCGACAAAACAGCGGTCATCACTGGCGCGGGCGGTGGCATGGGCCGGGCCCTGGCTTTGACCCTGGCCAAAGAGGGTGTCCGGTTAGCCCTGGCGGATCAGAATTCCTCGGCGCTCAAAGAAACCCTATCCCTCCTTAAAGGTTCGGTTGTGAGGACCTGGACTTTGGATGTGACCAACCGCAAAGCGGTGGAAAAGTTCGCCGCTCAAGTCAAGAGGGCCTTCGGCCCGGTCGATATCGTCATCAACAACGCGGGCGTCAATAGCTGGGGCCGGGTAGCGGACACCAAGTACGAAACGCTTGAGTGGATGATCAACGTCAATGTGTGGGGCACCATTTATATGACGAAAGCATTCCTGCCCCAGTTGCTCAGCCGAAAAGAATCTTCTCTCGTCAACATTTCCAGCGCTCTGGGCCTGATGGGCTTTTACGGCCAGGCGGGTTACAGCGCCAGCAAGTTCGCGGTGCGGGGTTTTTCTGAGGGGCTCAAGCACGAACTGGCGGGTTCGCCGGTTTCGGTGACGGTGGTTTATCCGGGCGGTGTGAGAACGGGCATTCATCAAAGATCGCGCAACGAGTACGGCCTTTCCTCGAAAGCGAAAGAAACTGGCCGCAAAGAAATGGAAGCGGGCTTGAAGAGCACGCCTCAACAGGCGGCTGAGGCCATCGTGAAAGGCATTCGTTCTAAAAAATCAAAAGTATTAGTGGGCCGCGACGCGGTGGTCATTGATCTGGTTTCTCGTTTTGTCCCTTGCCTGAGCGGACTTTATATGAGTCTGGCGAAAAAGAAGGATCCTTTCTGGAAGCGCGTTCAAAAATGAAAATCTTTTTCCTGGTTCTTTTGCTGGTTCACGCCGCGGCTTCGCTGGTTTTTCTGGCTCCGGTAGTCCGGCAAGTCTTTTGGCTGGCGGGTCTGCTGGCTGCCTTTGTTTGGGTGGGAAACCAGAGGGAAAAAGAAAAGCTGGCGGATGAAAAGGTTTTGGGTATTTCCATTTGGTTTTGGTGGGCCATCCCTCTTCTGGCGCTGATCGCGCGCTTCTTTCGTTTTATCTCCGCTCCTGTCTGGCCTATCGGCGACGAATGCATTACGGCCCAGGCGGGTTTTCAGCTCAGCCATCATTGGAACTGGAATTTTTTCCGCAGTGACGGCGAAAGTCCTCCACTGCTCGATTGGATTGTGGGGTTCTTTTTTAAATGCTTCAACCCCATTGAACTGGGTCTCTGGTTCCCGTCCTTCCTCATTTCCTGTTTAACTTTGTGGGTGGTGTGGCAGGTGGGGCGCCGTTTTTTCTCACGCTCCCAGACTTTCTTCCTTTGTTTTTTCTGGGCCGTCAGTTTCTGGCCGGTTTTTTGTCAGGGTCTGGCCCTGCAGGAAACCTTGCTGCCGCTTTGGGAATGGATTTTGTTTTGGCTCTGGCTTTCTTATGACAAAGCACTGGTATCCAAGCGTTGGGGGCTGGCGGTTCTGTTGGGTTTCTGGACCGGTTTAGGTTATTGGACCTATGTGCCCTGGCCCGTAGTCGTCGCGGCTCTGTTGGCCGGTATCTTCTTTGGCTGGCTTCAAAAGCGCTGGAATGTGGCCTCTTTAGGGGGCTTTTGCGGTGGTTTCGCGGTCGCGCTCATCCCCTTTGTTCTGGCGGTGGCCCAGCATGGTTACGGCACCCATATTGGGGTTTTGGCCTCGACCGACGGTACTTTGCCCCTGCCCCGTTGGCTTTCCTCACTCGATTATTTCAACAGCCTCTTCTGGGGCCATTGGTCGGCCATCGGCGCTTATGTGCCGGCGGACATGGGACTGCTGAATCCCATTGAAGCGGCTTTCTTCTGGGTGGGAGTCTGGACGCTGGTAGGCCGGAAGGACAAAGCTTTTAGTCTCTGGATCGGGATGGCCTTGGTTTTATTCATGGCTCCGGGTTTCTTGTCCCGTAATCTTCAAGTGCTCCGCATGATTTCAGTTATGCCGATTCTTTTGGGTGTGGCCGCACTGGGCGCTTCACGAATGCTTCAAAGTTTCCCGGTTTCAAAAACCCGCGCCCAATTTCTGACGGCGGTTTTGATCGTTTCATTTCTGTTCAGCGGTTGGCAGACCGCCCGGGCTTTTCAACAAGTGGAGGAACCGGCGGCTTTGATGAAGGCGCAAGCCAAACTGTGCGCCTGGATGTCGCAGCAGCGAGGACCGGGGCTGGTCTTTACCGAATTCAACACAGCCAAAGAAGAAGCGCAGAATTTCCAGACAATGGTTTACGGTTTAAACGCGGTTCAAAACCCGAAACTGGACCCGGCCCAGGCGACCTGGGCGGCTTTTTGGATCACGCCGGATCAAGCGGGCTTTTTATTGCGAAAGTTTAAAACACTTCAAGTGATGACGATGAGTCAGAATCAATCAGCCCAAAAAGATAAATATCTTTTGGCGGTCATGCCTCTGGCCCCGGGTGACGAAGCACAGCTTCAAGATTACATTCAGGCGGACCAATGGTTTCAAAAGATGACCTGGGAATCCAACGACGTCTCCACCGCCCAGTCCTATCAAGACGCACTTAAAAATTGGCTGAGGCCCGATGTTGTTTTTCAAAAGGATGATTTTTTAAAGTGGCGCTACTGGGAACGTCTGGCTAATTTCTACGAAGTCTTTGACGGCAAGGATCATGAGGATTTAAGACAGCAAACTTTACGCGAATCGCAGCAAACGCTCAGCCGCTTGAGCGAAAACTAGCCGGAGGAAGTATGTCATCTCGAACCGCTTTTGTGACCGGTGCCTCGGGTTTCTTCGGCGCTAACCTGGTGCGCGAACTTCTGGCGCAAAACTGGAAGGTCATCGCCTTTCACCGCCCCAGCTCGAACCTTTGGCGTTTAAAAGGTTTGGAGATTGAACTGCGTTCCGGCTCTTTTTTTGAACAGGCCAGTTTGGATCAAGCTCTTCCCGAAAATGTGGACGCGATCTTTCACGCTGCCGCCAAGGTGAGTTTTTGGCGGAGTGAAGACGCCCTGATGAAGCGCGATAATGTGGAAGCGACCAAGCTGCTTTTAGACGCGGCTACACGCCGAAAGACCAAACGCTTTATCTTTACCTCCACCGCGGGGGTCTATGGTTATTCCAACGCGAAGGTAGATGAGAAGTTCGTCAAAGAAGGTCTGCGGTCCAAGTCGGGTTATTTGCGCACCAAGGCCGAGGCGGAACTGGAAGTGCTCAAAGCCGTCAATCGGGGCCTGGATGCGGTCATTTTGAACCCCGCGACCATTGTGGGGCCTTTGGATAGCGAGCATTGGGGTCTCACCATGAGGAAGATCAAAGCGGGCCAAATGAAAGGGACTCCGCCGGGGGCCTCCTCTTTTGTGCATGTGGCCGAGGCGGCGAAAGCCCATGTGGCGGCTTTTGAGAAGGGAAAACCCGGAAGAAATTATATTTTGGCCGGTACTAACGCCACTTATTTAGAACTCTTTCACCAGATGGAAGAAATTTTAGGTCTGACGCCAAAACTCAAACCGATTCCCGAAATCGCGCTTCAGATTTTCGCTGAGTTGTCCCAGTTAGCCTCCCATGTCACCCACAAGGCGCCTTTGGTCACGCCGGAGCTTCTCATTATTCTAGCGGGGAACACTTACTGCGATTCCCGCAGAGCCATGGCGGAGTTGGGATTGAAACCGAAGTCTTTGGAAGAAATGTTAAGGGATTGTTGGAACAGCCTGCCGCCCGCCTGAGTTTAACTTTGCCGGCGTTCTTCGTTATCCATTGGTTTGTATTTGAAGGGTTTCAGGGGAATCACTTCTAAGGGGCCCAGGCCCGGCTTGCGCGTGGTGCGCGATAGGGGGCGCCATTGGGACAGGCTCTCGAAGGTTTCGGTTTCAAATCCGTAAATGTCCTGCCGCAAAGCGATGATCAGTTCTCTCGCCAGTTCATCCCGCTGTTCCAGCCACACCTCCGAATGCCGCAGTACCCGCACGTTGCTCACCCGGAAAAAAGTCTGAAATTCTAAAATGCGCGGCACCAGATAGGGCGCGGCGACCACCAGGGAACTATCCAGGCTAGCCATCAGTCTCACATGGCTTTCGTCGTCGCCCAGAGCGGCGGCTTCACTGATGTTGTGAATGAGCATGTGGTAATGCTTCTGGCGGACTTTTCGGTCCTCGAATTGGTGGTTAAACCATTGGTGGCGCAGTTGGTAATAAACCATCATGAAACCAAAAACTAACAGGGTTAGAAAAATGAGGCCGAGCGTGGAGATGTACTCAATGGACAAATTAGTTTCCTGTGGTCTTGTTTAAATTTTCTAACTCGGAGTTGACCATGGTGAGGTCCTCGTTGGCGACAAGGATAATTCTTCCCGCGTTCTGAATGATGTTCAGGAAAAGACTGCGTCCCCGGGTATGCATGAACTTGGTGTTGTCGGTGGATAGGGGATTGAAATAAATAGTTTGGATATTTTTGATCGCCTGTTCCAACGCGCTCATTTTGAAGGTTAGGTCGTCGATCCGTTTGGCCAGCACAATGTTATCTAACATCTGGTACTTGATCTGGGAGGTGGATTGGAAATAGCTCAAGTTGATATTGTTCAGCAGAATGGTAGATCCATCCTTGCTTTGAATAATGCTATTCATGATCTCGATGTTATCTTCCAGCGATTTTTTGAGGCCTTCCAACAGAATCCGTTTTTGTTCCAGCTTCACTTTGATTTCTTGATTGTGCTGGTGAAGGGTTTGTAACGAATAAACAGCCAGTCCCGCGAAGATGGCCAAAAAACCGCCAATGAAGGCGCCCACAATGGAATGCCACAGGCCCTTGTCGGCTAATTGTTCCTGAAGCCAGGTTTTGTTCAGCTTGAGTGGAGTGATTTTCTTAGGTTTGGGCATGGAATAAGTCCGTGAAATAAAGTGTTTAAGCGCATTAGAGGATTAGTTTAACGCTTCGGGTGGTTTAATTCCCATGATTTAGACGCGTCAGAAAGGCTTAAGAAATGGGCTTTTGGTACTGAATCACTTTGTTTTCCATGCCCAGTAACAGCACGTGGCTTCCCGGGGTGGGGCCATCCACCATGCCCAGGCCCTCGCAGGCTTCGGGAAGAACTTCCTGATACTGCATTTCACCGGCTTCGCTGTAAATGGTCAGCAGGGCCTGATGGCTCAAAGCGAAAGTAGTTAAGAGCGCCAGCGATTTACCAGACTCAGGATTCCACACCACCCATTGGGCGCGGGTCTTGCCGGTTTTGAGTCTAAAGCCTGATTCCCAGTCGGCGACGGGCGCGGATTTGGAGATGCTCCAAAAGGTGTATTTGCTTCCATTGGGGAACACAATGGCCGTAGGGCCGTTGTCGTTAATCCAGTCGGTTAAAGTGAAGTCGGTCACTGAAACGGGCGGGTTATAAGTGACCAGAAGATTACTATCGGGATTGCGAACGACTAACTGGCCGTCGGCGTTGCTATAAACAATTTTAATGTTTCCATCCTCGTTCAAATCTTGAGCCTCCACATGCCAAACGTTCTTCTCGGATACGCTCCAAACTAAATGGCCCCTGGCATCCAGCAAATGAAGGCCGCCGCCGTTCAAGCCCACCACGAACTCGGTCTTGCTGTCGCCCAGCAGGTTGTAACAGGCGGTGGTGTCGTTAATGCCGCTTCCGGATGAATAGCTCCAGACCTCCTGACCGTTGGCATTAAAGAGAGAAGCGGGGCTCACCCAGGATCCGGTATTCAGCAGGGTCGTTTTGTTATTCACGTCCACCCAGCGGAAGTGATAGGGGGCTGATGGCAGCGTAACCACGCTGATGATTTTGCCGTCAGTTTGAACGGACATCATACATTTTTTACCCGCGACCCAGATGAGGGCGGGGTTCTGTCTGTCAGATGTCGCGTCCATCACATTGCCTAAACGGTCGTCCTGAACCAAGACGGTAGGATTCACAAATCCCTGTCCCGAGCGGACACCCGGCTGACCCAGATGAACGGCGGTGGCCGTAGCGATGAACTTGTCGAAATTGCCTTTCAAGTAAAAAACTAACCCGATGAGTAAGGCGAAAACAAAAACGGTCGCGGCGATGATGCTGGTTCTGGAATTGGACATGGAAACTCCTGTAATTTTTTAAATTAAAAGAGAAGAGGACTATCGAACGTCATGACCTGTTAAAACAGCCGCGCCGCGTTTGGCGACTTCCCAGCCACCCTTGAGGGTCCAGAGGGGATCGGTGAGGCGAATCTTGGAGAGCAAATACTTGGGGCGGAAAAGAATCTCACGGTAGGCTTCCTGGCGCATTTCGACCAAGTCTTGGCTGGTGAGGGCTTCGGTGCGAACGACCGGCACGGGGGCTAAGGGCGAATACTGCGACCAATCCTTATGATTCAGACAGTTGTTCTTCTCGTACCAGGGGTACATATCCGTATTCGGGAAAGGGGTGGAGAAACAGAACTGGGTGTAGAAAGGGTCGATTTCTTTGATGAAGTCGATGGTTTCACGCCAGGTTTCACGGGTTTCGCCGGGCAGACCAACGATGGTCATGCCATAAAAGAGAATGTCGGCTTCTTTGCAGGCTTTGGCGCAGGCGCGGATATCGTCTTTGGTAACGCCCTTGTTGATGTTATTCAAAATCAGTTCAGAACCGCTTTCGATACCAACCGCTAATTCGCGGCAGCCCGATTGGCGCATGGTCTTGAGCGACGGCACATCCGTCAGGTTAGCTCTCGTACAGCAGACCCATTCCATATTCACTTCGTCTTTAATCAATTGGTGGGCCAGGTCGGCGGTGCGGTCGGAGTTTAAAGCCAAAATGTCGTCAAAGAACAAAACGTTCTTCACTCCAAAGGTCTTCTTGAGCCATTTGAGTTCCTCAGTGACATGGTGATGGTCGCGGGGACGGTATTTTTCTAAGGCGTAGGCGCAGAAGCTGCAGCCGAAGGGACAGCCGCGGGAAGTTTGAATCATGGCGAAGTCTTTTTGGAAAACGCCGGTATGGTAAGGGGCGATGGAAGGCAGCAGGTCGTAGGCCGGGAAGGGCGCGAAATCCACATTCATTAATTGAGCGGGAGCGGTCTTTTTAAAGCCGTCCTTGTGGGAGTAATAAGCCAGACCGGCAATCTCCGAGAACCATTCTTCGCTATGCGGGGGCAGAGTGCCCTCGAAAGTCAGTTGGGATTCTAAAGCCTTGGCCAGGGTCGGCAAGATGGCGTCCAGCTCGCCCATTAAAAAGATGTCCACTTCAGGGCGGGCGGTGATGGGTTCGAGAATAAAGGGCGCTTCCGAGATGATTTTGTTACGGATAACCGTAACGCAGCCGGGTACGGTGGCTTTGGCTAATTGGAGAACTTTTAAATCTTCTTCCTGGCAATCGAAGGCCATGCGGGCCACGACCAGGTGGGGTTGGTAAGAGCTGAGCAAACGGCCAATGTGTTCGAGCTTTAAGTTAAAGCCGTTGGCGTCCATGACTTTGACATCAAAGCCGGCCTGGCGCAAAGAAGCGGCGCCTTGAAGAATCGAAAGGGGAGGATAAACCGAGCCCACGTCACGGTGCTCATAGCGTTCTTCGCGAACGACGGGAAGGTCCTTCACGCGGGGAGGGTTTACTAATAATATTCTGAGTTTAGAGCTCATCTGTCTTCCTGTTCCTGCTGCTGCAACCTGCGGTTAATTATGAATTAAGAATTTTGAATTATGAATTGTTTTAAAATTCATCATTCTTAATTCAAAATTCATAATTGCTTTCGTCGTTTTCAGCTCGCCGCGTCAATGCGGTACTTGGCGAAAGCGGCTTGCGCTTCAGAATTCGAAGCGTCTCTTAAATCCTGCCAGCGTTGAACGTGATCGGGGTAGTTCAAATCACGCAAAGTCATCTCGGTTTGTTTGTCGTCAAAATGCCACTCTTTCAATTGTACCTGGTCGCCCAGGGGTTCGGAGTCCGCTCCATGGCTGTTCCAGCGGCGGTATTGCTTGGCCCAATCCTTGATCGTAATGGTCTTGGCCTTGTCGCCGTCCCACATGGTGGAGATGAAATAGAGCTGCTTCTTATAGAAGAGCAAATCCATGGAGGTGGTGTCATCCACGCCGTCTTTGCCCGAAAGGGTTACGATATGAAACAGGGGATCGTTGTTAAATTTACGGATGGTTTTCTTAATATCCGGGCGGCTTTTGAGAATGTCATCTTCTGACATACCCAGAGAGAATTGAGTGACCTGGCGGGGCAGAGGAATCTTGGGGCCGGCGAAAGCTTCCTGAATAATACCGGTGCTCCAAACGCCTGTGCCGAGAACGATTAAAAGAATAAAGCCGAGGGCGGCCCATTTCCATTTCGGCGCGCCGTGCTGCGAAAGGGGGTCAACCGTTTCGGAGTGTTTTTTAACGGACAACGGCTGTTTGTGCTGTGGCATTGGTCTTACTTTCTGGAAGGGGATCAC
>Ga0206920_1085_pt3 | contig 20474 bp, 18 predicted proteins | sample Alteio_BWOrgHeat_65_FD_152934 | JGI IMG/M metagenome (GOLD analysis project Ga0206920, IMG submission 152934) | Enriched cells from forest soil in Barre Woods Harvard Forest LTER site, Petersham, Massachusetts, United States -... | ecosystem: Environmental > Terrestrial > Soil > Temperate forest >...
GTAATTTGAAGCGGGTGTTTTCAGCGTCGCCTTCCATCGTTTCGACATTCGCCGGGCGGAGTTTGGCGATCGCCTCGACTACGCCCTGCACCAGATGTTCCGGCGCCGAGGCCCCCGCCGTAATGCCGACCGAATTGGCATGGTCGAACCAGTGCGGCTGAAGTGCGCGCGCGTTGTCGATCAAGTGTGCAGTTATGCCCATTTCCCCCGCGAGGTCGCGCAGGCGGTTGGAATTGGAGCTATTGGCCGAGCCGATGACTAATAGTAAATCCACCTGCCGCGCCAATTCGCGCACGGCATTCTGGCGATTCTGGGTCGCATAGCAGATGTCGCGCAGTTCCGGCCCGGCGATGTCCGGGAAACGTTTCTTGAGCGCTGCGATGATTTCCTGCGTATCGTCTACCGAAAGCGTTGTCTGCGTGACGTAAGCGAGTTTTTGCGGATCCTTGACGGAGAGCATCGCCACATCTGCCGTATCCTGCACCAGATGCACGCCGTTTTTCACGCGCCCGCTCGTCCCCTCGACTTCCGGGTGGCCTTCATGGCCGATCAGCACGATTTCCCGGCCTTCGGCCTCGTAACGCTGCGCCTCTTTGTGGACTTTGGTCACCAACGGGCAGGTGGCGTCGATTACCGGCAGTTCGCGCAGGCGCGCGGAATGTTCGACTTTTTCAGAAATACCATGGGCGGAAAATACGGTAATCGCCCCGTCGGGAATCTCATCGACCTCGCCAACGAACACGACGCCTTTGGCGCGCAGGTCATCCACCACCCATTTATTGTGCACGATCTCATGGCGCACATACACCGGCGGCCCGTATAGCTCCAGTGCGCGCTCCACAATCTCAATAGCGCGGTCCACGCCGGCGCAAAAACCGCGCGGCTGGGCAAGGACGATACGAAGGGGAATGCTAGTTGTCATGTCGCTGTTATAGAGGGTTTGACGCCGGGAGTGAAGGGGGATTAAGGGGTCGGATGCGCTGTATTAAGGTTTTTAGATAGCGGGTGGGTATGTAGTTCTGCCGCACTCAGGTATAATTCGGGCATCCTATTTTCCAAGGTTGCCCGTATTTGTCCTAATCCTCTTTCAACATCCGTAAAATTCGCAATACTCAACTGGGCACTTTCGCAACGACGCAGGAGGGTTTCAAAGTCATTATCGCGTTTTCCTTCTATTGCGTTTTTGCGAATGCGTTGCAGAAGTCCCGGCAATGACTGTAGTTCCAATTCGCTGGCATCAAGCTGAGACAACCGGACGCCGGAAGCCGGATGCTCAACCAATTCATTTATTGCACGGCGGCAGGCGGCGTCGGCTTGGGCGCGGAAATTTCCGCACCATTCAAGCTCGGCATTCAACGAGGCATAGATACCGTCCAATCTTTCAAGTATTTGTTCCGCCCTTTCTTCCGGGATGGCTGCGTTCTTGGTGCGCAAAGCGTAATTATGAGAACGGAACCACTGCGATACCGTATGCATGTCTTCAGCAATCTCTTCAAGATTCGCATTCAGGCCACGGATGTGTTGGTGCAATTCGAGGGCGCTACGTTGGGTAAAGGTTTCTAACTCGTTCGTGGGAGTTGCAGGAACGAGCGCCTCCCCCGTTTTTTCCGAGCCGATTCCCTGGGCGGAAAGCAAGCCACTCTCAGCGATGGGCAGCAGCATGGGGATAAGGCTGTTTAATTGTTGTCGGAGTCTTAGGAGCAGTTTATCGTTGTCGGATGTTCTTTCGCGCAATGTAGCGGTTGTATGGAGATAGTTGGCATCGTTAGCCAGTTCTGCCACCAATTGGGTGGCAAAGTTACATTGCAGTGATCTCGCTATTTCTGGATGGCCATTAGGTTCGCGTTGGCTGTGCTCTCGCAGGAACGCAAGTTTGTCCTGCTCGCGTTGAGAGTTGCTTTGCGCAACATTCGTCATCCAGGACTTCAAAGAATCACAATATGGAGGATTATCTGTAGGCCGCGCGGGTGGTTTAGTCATAAAATTTTTGCAATAATTTGAAAACTCAGCCCATTATACATGGCGACCTGTTAATTGCCGGTTAAGAAGATGCTACATGCTAGATAATATTATTTATGTTTTTCAATAACTAACTATTCTTCCTTATTCGCCTGGATATATGGCGCCGATTGCATTTCGGCCAGCCGGGAGATGGTGCGGGCGAATTCGAAAGAGCCGTCGCCCTTGGCGTAAACGCCTTCCGGCGATGTGTCGGCGGTGGCGATCAGCAGGACTTTCTGTTCATATAACGCATCAATAAGCGTGACGAAACGTTTGGCTTCGTTGCGCTTTTCAGGCGACAGGGCAGGGATGCCGGTCAGCGCCAGCGTATCGAGCTTGCGCGCGATAGCCAAATAATCAGCCGGGCCAAGCGCTATTTCGCATAATTCGTGGAAAGTAAAACGTCCGATGCCGTCGCCGTAAAGCAGGAAGGTGATTTTACGACCCTGTACGGTCAGCGTTTCGTTTTTGGGCTTTTCACCTGGGCAAAGCGCCGCCAGCGTATTGTCCATAAATGCGTCCGCCGCCGACCCCAATGGCGAAAACCATACCTGCCGCAGGCTACGCAGTTGCATATGCCGGTAATCGGATGGGCTGGATAATGCCGCAACCTGCATCTTTTCCTCGATCAGTGCGATAAATTTTCCGAAACGCTCTTTCTGCACGCCTCCGGTATACAACGAAGTGGGCGGATGGTTAGAAGTGCTGACGATGGTGACACCTGCATCGAACAGGCCGGAGAATAAACGGTAAAGCAACGTAGCGTCGGCCACATCGGTCGCCTGCAATTCATCAAAACACAGCAGTGTCGTGTCCTCAGCCAGCTCGCGCGCCAGCAGTGCCACGGGATCGCTCTGCTTGTGTTTGCGCAATTCATGCAGCCGTGCGTGCACGTCCTGCATGAAGGCATGGAAATGGACGCGTTTTTTCTTTGCCACAGGCACATGTGCAAAAAACAGGTCCATCAGCATCGACTTGCCGCGCCCGACATTACCCCAGATATACAATCCATTTTCATGGGCGCGCTTTTTGCGGAACAGCCGGGGCGCAGCCAGGCGGTCATGCAGCGTCGAAAGCATCGCCAGCACCTTGCGCTGGCTGGTGTCGTCGCTGATCGCGCCCTGCGCCACCCGTCGGTCATAATGTTCCTGCAAAGATACGCTGTTATCTTGCTTTTTGATGCGCATTGTTCTAAGTCTCCCCGGCACACCAATAACGCAACCGACGCGCACATGCAATTCACTGTTACTCACGATATGGATACCCTCCAGCGGGCGCTGGTGGAACCGGCGCGGGCAGGGCAGCGTCTGGCGCTGGTGCCGACCATGGGCGCGCTGCATGAAGGCCATATGGCGCTGATACGCCATGCGGCCACACTGGCCGATGCGGTAGCGGTAAGTATTTTCGTCAATCCCAAACAGTTTGGCCCCAACGAGGATCTCGATAAATATCCGCGCATGCTGGAAGCGGATATTGAGAAAGCCAGGGCGGTGGGCGCGTCGCTGGTTTATGCGCCGCCGGTTGGAGATTTGTACCCCGATGATTTTTCTACCACCGTGTCCGCTGGACCTTTATCGGCAATATTGGAAGGGAAATTCCGCCCCGGCCATTTCGATGGCGTGGCTACCGTGGTCGCCAAGCTGTTGCTGCGCATGCTGCCGTGCGTGGCCGTATTCGGCGAGAAGGATTACCAGCAGCTGTGCGTTATAAGGCGCATCGTTGACGATCTCGATATCCCGGTGGATATTGTCGGAATGCCAACCGTGCGCGAGCCGGACGGACTCGCCATGTCCTCCCGCAATGCCTATCTCACGCCGCAGGAGCGCACCATCGCGCCAAAATTGCATGAAATGCTGACGCTGGCGGCACAGGAGATAGGGACGGGGGCGGTTGCCGCGCCGGTGCTGGCACAGGCTATTGCCCGGCTGGAAGGGCTGGGCTATAAGGTGGAATATCTGGAATTGCGCGAAACCGAAACGCTGGCGCCGATGGAATCGCTGAACGTTCCGGCACGATTACTGGTGGCGGCGTGGCTGGGAAAAACGCGGCTGATCGATAATATTGCGGTGGGGTAAGTCATGAACGAACAGGAGATACTCAAAGAATTTAAAGATGCGCAGGCGGTGCTTTCCGGGCATTTTATTTTGTCTTCCGGATTGCACAGCGATACCTACGTCCAGTGCGCGCGGGTGCTGATGGATGCGGCGCGCGGCGAACGCCTGTGCCGCGAGCTGGCGAAAAAAGTAAAGGCGGCGGGCATTGCGTTCGATATGATCGTTGCGCCGGCCATGGGTGGCGTGGTGGTCGGGTACGAAATGGGGCGGCAGCTCGGCGTGGAATCGGTATTCGTCGAGCGCGTGGACGGAAATTTTACACTGCGACGCGGATTTGACATCGCGCCAAAAAGCCGGGTACTGATTGTTGAAGACGTAGTGACAACCGGTAAATCCTCGATGGAAACGGCGCGCTGCATCGAAACCTACGGCGGTGTGCCGGTGGCGGTGACCAGCCTGATCGATCGCCGTGCGCAAAATGACCTCAGCCTGACGCTGCCGCTCATTGCATTGCTCAAGGTCGATGCGAAGACATATGCGTCTGATGCGTTGCCTGATCATCTCAAAAATATTCCGGCTGTTAAACCCGGCAGCCGTTTCCTGAAAGCGTCATGAGCGACCGGCCCGGTGTCATCGTCACCGGCGGGGCGAAACGCATCGGTGCTGCCATCGCCCGCCATTTTGCCCGGCATGGATACGATGTCGCATTGCATTATCATCGCTCCGGCGGCGATGCGCTGATGGTAAAAAATGAAATCGATGCGCTGGGCGTCGCCTGCCTGATCTTCGATCACGATCTGGCTGACAGCGCCGGGCTGGGTGGTTTCATGCAAAAAATTCACGACGCCATGCCGCATTGTTCGGTACTGGTCAATAACGCCTCGATTTTTGAGCAGGCAGGACTCACGGAGACGGAAGAAGCGTTGTTCGACCGCCAGTTCAATATTAATTTCAAAGCGCCTTTTTTCCTGACGCAGGCTTTTGCAAAATATTTCCGGACGGGCAGCATCATTAACATACTCGATACCGATATCGCTCAGGTGAATATCGAGCATTTTTCCTACCTGCTATCCAAAAAAGCACTGGCGTCATTTACGCCGATGGCGGCGCGCGCGCTGGGGCCGGATGTGCGCGTAAATGGCATATGTCCGGGATATGTATTGCCGCATAGCGAACCCGATGCGGCCTACATCGAGAAAGTGGGAACCATGCTTCCGCTGAATGGCCACGCCACGGTGGATGCTGTCGCCGAAGCGGTGTTCTGGCTATCGCGGCAGGAGCATATCACCGGACAAATCATTTATATCGATGGGGGCAAACATGTCCTCTAAGCAAAAATGGCGATTTAATATCAGGAATCTCGAAACGCGGATGCGTATAGGCTGCGATCCCAAAGAGCACGAGCCGCAGCGGATTCTGGTAAACGTGGTGATGGAAGGCGAATATTCTGCTGCGCCACAGTCACTGGAACAATGCATCAATTATGATCTCGTCTACCGGTTGGTAACGCAGGAATGGCCGGCGCTGCCGCATACTATTCTGCTGGAGACGCGCATCCGGGAGCTTCTTGAATATATATTCCGTGCAGACGAGCGGATTAGCTATGCCAAAGTGTCTCTCGACAAGCCGGATATTTTTCCCGAGATAGAATCCATAGGTATCGAGGCGGAGTGGACGCGCGCCGATTACCTGCGATATCGGAAATGACCGACGTTTCCGTCATCATTCCCGCATTTCGCGCCGAACCTTTTATTGCACGTTCCGTGGGTAGCGTGCTGGCGCAAAATCATTCTTTGTTTGAGATTATTGTCGTGTCCGACGATGCGCAGGATTATCGATCGATCCTGACAGCGCAGGGAATCAATGATCCGCGCCTGCGTTTTGCATCCACCGGCAAGACCGGTGCCGGGCCGGGAGCGGCGCGCAATGCTGGGTTGACCGCAGCGCAATACCATATTATTGCCAATCTCGATGCTGACGATGCATGGTCGGATAATTACCTTGCGGCAATGGCGCCCATAGCATTCCAGTATGGCGCATGCACATCCACCGTACGCGTTATCGATGCCGCGAGCGGCATAATAGCAGGTTCATCGCCCTATACGCCGACAAACGATAGGGCTCTCTCGATGCGTGACTGCATACGCTATTGCCCGACCTATGCGCCGATCGTTTTTAACCGTCGTGACTGTAATGTCCGGTGGCCGGAACTGCATTACGGCGAGGATACGCTGTTCTGGTTGTTGTTGCTGGATATATTGCCCTCTATCCGGTTCGTGACCAATGCGCGTTATGATTATTATATGATCGCGGGCTCGCTCAGCCGTCCGGATGAGGAAGATACACATGAGCAATGTAACCGCCGTAACCGCATGATAGAATGGCTGGACCAGCATGCGCCGCCTGGCTGTAACCTGGAAAATCGCGATTTCATGAAACGCTGGGCATCGGCCTGCAACGGACTGGAAGAATATTTCGGTTACCGGCTGGCCGAACTTAATGTGTATTTAGACGAACTCAATCGCCGCATGGACGCGTTGTTTGGCGATGATAGGGAAAAACATGTATGACTGTGTCGGTTGTTATTCCCGCGTACCGCGCGGAAACATTCATTGCCCGTGCCGTATCCAGCGTACTGGCGCAGACGCTACAGGATTTTGAAATCGTCATCGTCTCCGATGACGGAAAAGATTATATTGCCATACTCGATATGCAGGGCATCTGCGATTCGCGCATACGCTGTGTCAGTACCGGCGGCACACGCACCGGAATTTCGCACGCACGCAATTGCGCGCTGGATGCAGCGAATCATCGCATTATCGTGTCGCTGGATGCCGACGACGAATTGCTGCCCGATCACCTGAAACGCATGCGGGAAGCGGCTATGGCGTATGGTGTGGCAATCAGCCAGGTTGATTTTGTCGATCAGGATAATGGCGCCAAGCTTTCGAATCGTGCCAAGCCATATGCAGAAGGGCTATTGCCATTGGAGGACGCATTTCTGGTATGTCTGCATACGTATGCGCCAGTGGCATTCGATCGCCAAAAAATCGGCCACCGATGGAATGAAGCAGTTCCGCTGCTGGAAGATGCCGTATTTCTGGCACAATGTTGCGATATTGCAGGTAGCGTATGGTATGGCCCCGAGCCGACCTACCGCTATTATCATCGTAAGGATTCGCAATGTAATGCTACCGATGCTGCGGCACGTTTTATGGAAGCAGGCAGCATTATCTTAGCGTTACTGCATAACAAAAAAATCATGATCGGCAATCCGCATATACATGACGTGCTTCAGGCCTTTATCGAAAAAAATAACCGGCTTGAAATGGCGTTTGCGAAAGCATTAGCGGCAGGAGAGGCCCGCGATTACCAGGACTTTATCGCTAAAAACATTACGCTATTGCACGCGCCGCTTATTTAGGTCCCACCGTCATCACGACCTGGCGGCCTTCGATGCGCGGGGACTGCTCGATTTTACAGTGGTCCTTCAGCGCTTCCTGCACGCGATCGAGAATCTGCATGCCGATTTCCTGATGGTCCATCTCGCGGCCACGAAAACGCAAGGTAATGCGAACCTTATCACCTTCTTCAAGGAAACCGAGAACGTTGCGCATCTTGATGTCGAGGTCGTGTTTGTCGATGGTCGGGCGCAGCTTGATCTCCTTGATCTGGATGACCTTCTGCTTCTTGCGCGCTTCGTGCTGCTTTTTCTGGATTTCGTATTTGTATTTGCCGTAATCGAGGATCTTGCACACGGGAGGGGATGCGCCGGGGGAGATTTCGACAAGATCCAGACCAGCCTGTTCCGCTAGTCTCATGCCTTCGGCGGCGGATACGACGCCAACCATGCCGCCATTTTGATCCACCAGCCTTATCGAGGCGGAAGATATCTCACCATTGACGCGGGGTTCGTCAGCCTTACTCATAGGCCCCAAAATTCCAGTTTATGCAAACGGTCCTCCAAAAGTTGTTACAAGGCAAATCTAGCATACAAAGCTTAACAAAGCCTTGCGAGGCGCCCTTTATGGCTAAAAAACACGGGGAAATCAAGCGGGAAGTTGCCTGTCGGCCTGCGTTAATGTGGGATTAACCGGGATTTGCTAAAATGACGCTATGAATTTTATCAAAAGGATACGCAGAAACCCGGCCAGACCCGTAGGGGTGGATACCGTTACGGTTGTTGAATTTTCGCTGACCGATGATGCGCGTGTAAAGCTGGAGCGTGCTTTGGAACCTTATGTCAGCGGCAAGGAAACCGATCTTTCAAAGTTGGGCAATATTTTTTTAAATAAGGACAATTTCCCCGCTCCCATTTTAGAGGAATTGAAAAACCTGAGCGAGGAAGGCAAGGCCGCATCGACTGTATATGTCGTTAAAAATTTGCCGGAACTGAAAACAAAAGACATTCTTAATCTCTCGCCTAGTGATTGTACACTAAGTACGTACGCCAATTTTATTGCGCTCGGCATTGGGCAAGCGATTAAGATGGAGCGCGTGGGAGGTTCACATTATCTGGAACGCTTGCCTAAGGCAGAGATACAAGGGCAGCACCTTCATAAGCACCGGCAATTTCTTAGCGCTCTCAGTGGACTATACCTGCGCAAGAATAAGGGCTTTCAACCGGCTACCCGCTTTACCAATATACGCACTTTGCTGCAAGACCCTATATTTCCCCAGGTGCATAATAACAGTGTAAGCTTAGTGAGATTACCTGGAAAGGGTGAGAGAATTAGAAATGAGCGCGATTTTTTAAAACAGGTCATGGAACCTGAATGCCCTCAGGAAATTGAATTGTGGATTGATGGCAATCATCCGCAATTAAACAAATTGGTTGCCAGTCATTCGAAAGAGGTTGTGGTTGGTCCTGGCGATTTGGTGATGTGGTCGAATTATGGCGATATCCATCATCAGGCATTACCGGCAAAGGCAACACCCTATGATCCCAATATTGTTACCCGCATGGTGCTTGCGCACCTCTTTGAAAAGAAGTCAACAGCGGCGATCTGATTCCTGTAGTAGATCAGCAATTGCCGTATCTAAAGGGATAACGGTTTGTTGCTCGCTGCCCAACCGCCGGATAGAAACCTGCTTTGTTTCGGCTTCTTTTGCGCCGACGACGAACATCACCGGGATTTTATGCAAGGAATGGTCGCGCACCTTGTAGTTGATTTTTTCGTTGCGCAGGTCCAGCTCGGCGCGCAGGCCGGTTTTCAGCAGCGCCTGCTGCACGGACTTCGCATAATCGTTTGCTGCATCAGTAATCGTCGCGACAACGACCTGCACTGGCGCCAGCCACAACGGGAACTTGCCGGAATATTCCTCGATCAAAATACCGATGAAACGCTCCAGCGAGCCGAGCACTGCGCGGTGCAGCATGACAGGGCGATGTTTTGCGCCATCGGAACCGGTATATTCAACGTCGAGGCGTTCCGGCAACACGAAATCGACCTGCAACGTACCGCATTGCCATCCGCGTCCAAGCACGTCTTTCAGTGTGAATTCCAGTTTCGGGCCGTAGAATGCGCCTTCGCCGGGGTTGAGTGCCCATTCCAGCCCGGCGGCGTTAACCGCTTCCTTGAGCGCGCTCTCCGCCTTGTCCCACGTTTCATCCGAACCGGCACGCTTTTCCGGCCGGTCAGAGAATTTTACTTCGATGTCGGTAAAACCAAACGCCTTATACACATCCTTCAATAAATCGCAGAAGGCGATCGTTTCCGAAGTAATCTGGTCTTCGGTGCAGAAGATGTGCGCGTCGTCTTGCGTGAAGCCGCGCAGGCGCATGATGCCGTGCAACGATCCTGATGATTCATTGCGGTGGCAGGAGCCGAATTCTGCCATGCGCAGCGGCAGGTCGCGGTAACTTTTCATGCCTTGCTTGAAAATTTGAATATGGCAGGGACAATTCATCGGCTTGACGCACAGCGTGCGGTCTTCATCTGAATCCGAGATGAACATATTCTCGCGGAATTTTTCCCAATGGCCTGACGCTTCCCACAGGCTGCGGTCGACTAGGGTAGGGGTCTTTACTTCGATATAGCCTAGACCACGGATTTTATCGCGGATATAATTTTCGATCGTACGGAACAGCGTCCAGCCTTTGTCATGCCAAAAAATCATGCCGGGCGTATGTTCCTCGATGTGGAACAGGTCGAGTTCTTTGCCCAACTTGCGGTGGTCGCGTTTTTCCGCTTCCTCCAGCATAGTGAGATAATTCTTCAAATCTTTTTCGGATGCCCACGCCGTTCCGTAAATACGTTGCAGCATTTCGTTGCGGTGATCGCCGCGCCAGTACGCGCCTGCTACTTTCAGTAGTTTGAACGCGGTGCCGACTTTGGCAGTAGAAGGTGCGTGCGGGCCACGGCATAGGTCGATGAAATTGCCTTGCCGGTATAACGAAATATCCTGATCCGGAGGAATGGATGCGATGATTTCAGCTTTGTAATGTTCGCCGATGGATTTAAAAAATTTGACAGCATCGTCGCGCTTCCACGTTTCGCGCCGCACCTGTTCGTTGCGTGCGACAATTTCTTTCATGCGCGTTTCTATGGCGGCGAGATCATCGCTGGAAAATGGCGTTTTACGTGAAAAATCGTAATAAAAACCGTTTTCGATCGCCGGGCCAATCGTTACCTGTGTGTCCGGATATAGTTCCTTTACTGCTTCCGCCAACAAATGTGCAGTATCGTGACGGATTAATTCCAATCCGGCCGCATCGCGGCCAGTGATAATTTGTATGGATGCATCTTGTTCAATAGGCATGTAAAGATCGAGTTCGCAGCCGTCCACACGTACGGCCAGTGCGGCTTTCGCAAGGCCGGCGCCGATGGACGCCGCAATTTCTTCACCGGTTACAGGGCCGGGAAATGATTTCGTACTGCCGTCGGGAAGGGTGATAATGGGCATGATAGCGCCTGTTTTTAGATTGAACGTTTAGTTATAAGAAAATTACCGCACCTGGCAACCGTTTAGCGCCTCAATCAGCAACAATCATAAATATTAAAAAATAATTAATGCAATTAATGGTCGTTAATAGCTGTTTAGCTAGTTCCGGATGGATTTTTTATATTCAAAAGTGCTATTGATTCGACTGTTTCACTCTAAGACACTAGTCAAAATGTGGGCAAAATAACTGCAATAAAGAACGCGCCAAATTTTTGGCAGAAATGTATAGATATATTTGATTTATATAAATAATATCCAATTGTCGCCATAATGTAATATTGTTTGTATTGCTAATATTGGTTAAATAATGTTAAAATTTTACTTAAATTAGCGACGATATGTTGACAATGTTATAAATAAGAGCTAATAAATCTACCGTCGCTTAATAAATTCTTAAGGAGCACGTCATGAAAAAGCTGTCATTAACCACCACCGCTCTATATATCGCACTTGCTAGTGCTGCATTCGCAGATAGCAATAGCGTTATCGTTACGCAGGCATCGGTCGGTGCGGGTGCTCCCAGCCTCAACTTTACACAAAGCGGTTCAGGCGCAACTGCAAACATCATTCAAAATGGCGGCAATACTCTGACGGGCGTGCAGGTCGGCACCGGCGGTACGGTGCTGAACGCGGATCAGGAAAACCCGACTGCCGGCGCTGCAAATACTATCAACTATACTGGTCGCAGCAATTCCGTCGTAACGATCAATCAGCTTGCTAATAATGGCATTTTTAATGCCGGCGCTTCCGTGGGCAATACCGCGAATGTAGATCTTCAGGGTAACCTGGCAGGCACCAATCCCAACAAGCTGACAATCACGCAGGTGGGCTATAATAATACTGCAACCGTGAATGACGCCTATGCAGGATATGCACCTATCCCTACATTGATCGATACCACCAATGTCATCCAATATAGCGATAACGCCAATGCCGGTAACCAGCTGCAAATTATTAGCAATAAACCCAGCGCCGGTGAAAACGTAAACGTGCTGCAGAATGGCGGCAATAAGGCCAACATCAATATTGTAGGCGGCCAGCAAGGAATTACGCTGACACAGACTAATACCGCCAAAAACACTGCTTCGGCTAACGTCGCCAACTTGAGAATTAACGGTGCGGGCTTCACCTTTACGCAGACCGGTACCTTGAACGACATCGAAACAAACCTGAACGGCACGACTACTAATGCTGGTCTGGTTGGTTTCCAGAACGGTACCGGTAACTACGCCAATATTACCCAGAATATTTCTTATCAAGATGGTAACGTCGGTGCGAACGTCGTGGACCAGACGGGTAATAATAATATTGCGGTTGCTACACAGACCAACACGCATAATTCGAAATTTAGCATTATCCAGAACGGCAATGCTAACAATGCCCTCATCAATCAGGGCGGCACCAGCAATACCGCTCTGATTCAGCAGACTGGCAATAACAATCAGGGCACGATCAACCAGACCGGCACTTCTAATACTGCCCAGATTATACAGGCTACAAACAATAACGTAGCGACGATTACTCAGAATGGGACGGGACTCACTACCGTTATTCACCAGTAATTTAAAATATTAACGAAAACTAAATAATATTAACATATATTCAATAACATAGGCTCGGGGACATAAAATGAAAAAGATTTCTCTCGCTACAGCTCTTTATCTCAGCACTGCTGCTCTTGCTTTTGCTGACAGCAACAGTCTAATCGTGACCCAAGCATCGGTAGGTGCGGGCGCTCCTAGCCTAAACTTTACGCAGAGCGGCAGTGGTGCACTGGCCAGCGTCATCCAGAACGGGAACGATACGCTCACCGGCGTGCAGGTCGGTACCGGCGGCACGAAGCTCAACGTCGATCAGGAAAATCCCACCGCAGGTGCTGTCAATACGATCGGCTATACCGGTCGCGGCAATTCAAACGTAACCATCGATCAGCGCGCCAGCAACGGCGTCTTCACCGCCAGTGGTTCGGCAGGAAATACTGCCAATGTTGATATGCAGGGCAATGGCGCGGCGGGTGGTACGGCAAATAAGCTCTTCCTCGATCAGGTGGGTTTTAACAATAATGCCATCATAAATGATGCATTCGCTGGATATGCTCCTTCTCCTACGAATTTTGATAATATTCAGGTGGCTCAGTATAGCGATACTGCCGCTGCAGGTAACCAGTTCCAAAATAATACCACCGGTATCGGTGCGGGTGGCTCCACTACTGTCGTGCAAAAAGGTGGCAACAAGGCTAATTTTGCGTTTACGGCCGGCGGCGGTCAATTCGTCACACTTTCGCAAACCAATAGCGCCGATAACATAGCATCTGCCAACGTTGCAAACCTCACCTTTATCGGTGCTGATTTCCAATGGACGCAAACCGGCACCACCAATAACGTGCAGGGCAGTTTGGGTGGTACGTCCGTAAATGGTGGTATCAAAGGATTCCAGAACGGTAACGGTAACATCGCAAACCTTACTCAGGTCAGCTCCTATATAAGCACGCTCGGAGGTGACGTAGTGGATCAGACTGGTAACAATAATACCGTCGTTACCAAACAGACCAATACCCATGAGTCTACGTACCTGATCCAGCAGCAGGGTAATTTAAACCAGGCATTCGCGACTCAGACCGGCACCAGCGATACTGCGACCTTACAGCAGACCGGCAACAGCAATAACGGTCAGGTTACTCAGTCCGGCACCAGCAATGTGGCTCAGCTGATTCAGGCGGGTAACAGCAATATCGGATCGATTACCCAATCTGGTACTGGCGCTTCGGCGATCATTCACCAGAATTAAGAGCGTTTTAACAGGAGTATGAGTATGAAAAAATTATATCTTCTTGCTACTGCCCTGTATCTCGGCACGACCGCTACTGGTTTTGCTGCCAATACGCTTATTATTTCCCAGGCCCCGGTCGGTGGAAATACTCCGGTTCTGAATTTTAGCCAGGGCGGTGCGACTAATGCATTCGGTAGTATTATCCAGAATGGTAATAATACGCTTACCGGCGTCCAACTGGGCGACGGTGCAAAATTCAGCGCCGATCAGGAAAATCCTACCAGCGGAGCGGTAAACACCATTAATTATACCGGACGCGGTAATTCCAATGTCATTATCGACCAGCGCGCGACTAACGGCATATTTAGCGCCAGCGGATCGGCAGGCAATACGGTTACGGTCGATATGGCAGGTAATCTGCCCGGCGGCCCTGCAAATTCGTTGTTCGTCGATCAGGTGGGTTTTAATAACAACGCTACTATTTTTGATACGTTTGCGGGAAGTGCTACTCTGGGCGAAAATTTTAATGTTGCCCAATACAGCGATAGTACCGTGGCAGGCAACCAACTTCAGGTGCAGAGCTCCGGCGTATTAAACAGCAGCGGCCAGTTTGTGCAACAGGGTGGAAACAAAGCCAATGTAACGATCAACGGCGGCGTCCAGTTAGTTAATCTGCAACAGAAAAATACCGCCGACAATATCGCCTCAGCAAACGTCGCTAATATGACGATTAATAATGCCAATGTCGATTGGAGCCAGACCGGCACCAAAAACGATCTGGAAGCGAAGTTGACGGGCGCAAGTACTAATGCGGGTCTTTATGGCTGGCAGGCAGGTAACGGCAACCTCGCGACCGTCACGCAGACCAACGCCTACCTGGATTTTGGCGGCGGCTTGAGCAAGGGCGCGAATGGATTGTATCAGACGGGTGACAACAATATCGCTCTGGCTACGCAAACCAATACGCATAATTCCAGCTTCGTAATTCAGCAGAACGGTAACGGAAATAATACAACGATCGCGCAGACCGGAACCAACCATGTAGCGCAGGTCTATCAGATCAACAACAATAACACTGCTTCCATTACCCAATCGGGCACCGGCGCTTCGGCGATCGTTCACCAGAATTAATAATACATAGGAATATTATAATGAAAAAGTTCTCGCTCGCTACCGCTCTTTATCTCAGCACTGCCGCTTTTGCTTTTGCTGACAGCAATAGCCTGATCATTACGCAGGCTTCGGTTGGCGCAGGCGCTCCGAGCCTGAACTTTACGCAGAGTGGCAGCGGCGCACTGGCAAGCATCATCCAGAACGGTAACAATGCTCTGACCGGCGTACAGGTTGGTACCGATGGGACGAAGCTCAACGTGGATCAGGAAAACCCGACCGCAGGCGCAGTCAATACGATCAATTATACCGGCCGCGGCAATTCCAATACGACTGTCTACCAGCGCGCTTCCAACGGTATTTTTACCGCTGGCGGTTCGGCGGGCAATACGGCTAATATCGATATGTCGGACAATACTATCAGCACCCTGCCCAATACGCTCACTCTGGATCAGGTTGGCTTTAATAACAAGGCTACTGCTTATTCTTCCTTTACTGGATATTCTACCTTCACCACGCTGCGTGACAATTGGCAGATCGCCCAGTACAGCGATAGCGCTGCTTCCGGGAATACGGCACAGGTTACCAACAACGGCCTGCATGCCGGTGAAGCCCTTCTTCTTGTGCAGCAGGGCGGCAACGTTGCAAATATCTCTTACGTTGGAGGCGGTGGCCAGTCTACCGGCCTGACCCAGACCAATACTGCCGATAACGCTGCGGTGGGTAACACTGCGAATGTTTTATTCGGATATAATGGGTTTGGTAGTGCCATTTTTAGCTTTACGCAGACCGGTACACAGAACAACCTGCTCGCCAATCTTGGCGGAACCACCGTAAACTATGGGATGAAGGGGTGGCAGAACGGTACGGGCAATCAGGCAACTGTAACGCAAAATAATTCCTATCTCGATGGAGCGACTGGACAGGATGCAGTTTACCAGACTGGCAACAACAACACTGCCACAGGGACACAAAATAATACGCATAATTCAATATTCACGATACAGCAGAACGGAAATGGTAATAGTGCAAGTGTCCTGCAATCCGGCACCAGCAATGTCGCCAGCCTGACGCAGCAGGGCAATGTCAATACTGCTTCGTTGACACAGTCCGGCACCGGCGCTACGGCGATCATCGCGCAGCACTAAATTTACATTGGAGAAAAAACGCCATGAAAAAGCTCTCGCTCGCTACAGCTCTTTATCTCAGCACTGCTGCTCTTGCTTTTGCTGACAGCAACAGTCTAATCGTGACCCAAGCATCGGTAGGTGCGGGTGCTCCGAGCATCAACTTCACTCAGAGCAATAGTGGTGCGCTGGCCAGCGTCATCCAGAACGGCAATGATACGCTAACCGGCGTACAGGTCGGCACCGGCGGCACGAAGCTGAACGTCGATCAGGAAAATCCGACCGCGGGTGCTGTCAATACGATCGGCTATACCGGTCGCGGCAATTCGGACGTCACGATCGACCAGCGTGCCAGCAACGGTATCTTTACCGCCAGCGGTTCGGCCGGAAATACTGCTACTGTCGATATGCAGGGCAACATCGCAGGCAATCCGGCCAACAAGTTATTTGTCGATCAGGTAGGGTTCAACAATAACGCCATCGTGTATGATACGTTTGCCGGGACTGTTGCCGCGCCCCTGGCTGAAGGTATTCAGGTAGGTCAGTACAGCGACAAGGCCGCTGCCGCGAATCAGCTCCAGCTTCAAAGCACAGGGATATTAGGTGGCTATTTTCTCCAGCAAAATGGTAATAAAGCCAATGTAACGATCAATGGTGGCACGCAAAATGTAAGCCTGACCCAGACCAATACCGCCGATAATGCGGCTTTGGCGAACGTTGCTAACATTACGATCGCTGGCGCGGGCTTTAACTTCACGCAGACCGGAACCACCAACGACCTCGAGGCCAATTTAACGGGCAGCAGCTTTAATCAGGGGCTGAAAGGCTTCCAGAGCGGCAGCGGTAACCTCGCGACCTTTACTCAAAAAAGCGTTTATCAGGATAGCGCTACCGGTCCTAATACTATCGATCAGACCGGTAACAACAACATCGCTACGGCCACTCAGAATCTTGGGACGCATGACTCGAAGTTCGGTATCTTCCAGACCGGCAATAACGATAACGCTACCCTTGTGCAAGTTGGAACCAGCAATGTCGCCAGCATGACGCAGCAGGGCAATTTAAATACCGCATCGTTGACGCAGTCTGGTACCGGTGCTACGGCTACTATCGCACAACACTAATTAGAGTTGGAAAACAACAATGAAAAAATTATCGCTTGCCGCTGTTCTGTATCTCAGCACCGCTGCTGTCGCATTCGCCGATAGCAACAGCCTGATTATCACGCAAACGTCGGTAGGGGGCGGAGCCCCGAGCCTCAACTTCACCCAAAGCAGCAGCGGCGCGCTCGCCAGCGTTATCCAGAATGGTAATAATGCACTTACCGGCGTCCAGACCGGTGCCGGCGGCACGACGTTGAACGTGGATCAGGAAAATCCTACCAACGGCGCAGTTAACACGATCAACTATACCGGTCGCGGCAACTCGAACGTCACGATCGACCAGCGTGCGGCCAATGGTATTTTTACGGCCAGCGGCTCGGCGGGCAATACGGCTAATATCGATATAGCTGATAATACTTTGGGCGGTAGCGGTAAAGTAAACAGCCTCGCACTCGACCAGGTTGGCTTTAATAATACCGCCACCGTTTACGATACTTTTGCAGGGGCGGCCGGAGTAGGATATGATGCTTTGCAGATCGGCCAGTACAGTGATAGCGCTGCGGCCGGCAACAAAATTCAGGTTACCAGTGCCGGACGCGATAATCTGTATGCGCTGCAGCAGGGTGGTAACATTGCCAATATCAGTATTCTGGGCGGCGGTCAGAACACAACTCTGACCCAGACCAATACTGCTGATAATGCAACTTCAGCTAATACCGCCAACCTTACTATTAGTGGGGCCGGATTAAACTTTACGCAGACCGGCACACTGAATAACCTGACTGCGAACCTGAATGGAACCATCACTAATTTTGGCCTGCAAGGCTTTCAGAGCGGGACTAATAATAAAGGTACTGTGACGCAAACGCATGCGGAAATAGATCTCGCCACCAATATAAACGTGCTCGATCAGACGGGTACCAATAATACTGCGACTGCCACACAAACCAATACGGTGAATTCGCATTTCACCATTGCCCAGAACGGCACGGGCGATATGGCAACGGTTGCTCAGACCGGCACGAACAATGTCGCCAGCCTGACGCAGCAGGGTAATATCAATACTGCTTCGTTGACACAGTCTGGCACTGGCGCTACGGCGATAATCGCGCAGCACTAAGCTTGAATCTATTAAAATGGAAAAGGGAGCTTCGGCTCCCTTTTTTATTTCAGTACGTGCGTTCTTCCGGCGGGAAGGAAATCGGTTCCGGTGTCTGTATTCCCTGAGCGGTGAGATGCACGGGGCGTGAGGCGAGGCGCACGTTGCCTTCGCCGTCCACGCAGCCGAGGCTGTGCCGCAGCCATTGAGTATCATCGCGTTTGGGGAAATCTTCACGCCAGTGCGCGCCGCGGCTTTCCGTGCGCTCTTTTGCACAGGCCAGCGATACGCTGGCTTGCCGCAGCAGGTTGTCCAGTTCCAGCGCATCCAGCAGGTCGTTGTTCCAGATCATGGATGTGTCGGAAATATGCAAATCATGCTGCATATTATTCCAGATGTCGCGCAGGGTGCGACTGCCCTCTTCAAGCAAGACGGCAGTGCGGAAAATGCTGGCACAGCGCTGCATCGTTTGCTGCATGCGGCGGCGAATGGCTGCGGGGCGCATACTCCCGCGTTGATCTCGTATGGCATCGAAACGGGCCAGCAACGGTTCGATAGTATCATCCGCCGGCGTTTTATGCGTGCCCGCCGCCAGAGCGAGTTTTCCTGCCCGTTCGCCTGCCGATTTTCCGAACACCACCAGCTCCAGCAGGGCATTGCAACCGAGCCGGTTGGCGCCATGCACCGACGTGCTTGCAGCTTCTCCGATGGCAAACAGTCCGGGGACCGTGCTTTCTTTTTCTCCCTGGGTCAGCGATGGCTTGATGACCTCACCATAACAATTGGTTGGAATGCCGCCCATCGTGTAATGCACAGCGGGCAAGATGGGAATCGGCTCTTTGTGGATATCGATGCGCCCGAACGTGCGGGCGATGGCGCTGATTGAGGGCAGCTTATTATCCACGACCTCCGGTTTCAAGTGGTCGAGGCACAGGTGCAGATAGGCTTTTTCCGGGCCGCAGCCACGCCCCGCGAGAATTTCCTGCATCATTGCCCGTGAAATGACATCGCGCGATGCCAGCTCCATCGATTGCGGGGCGTATCGTTCCATAAAGCGCTCGCCTTCGCCGTTGCGAAGGATGGCACCTTCGCCGCGCGCACCTTCGGTAATCAGGATGCCGGTGCCATAGAGGCCAGTGGGATGGAACTGAATGAATTCCATATCCTGCAACGCCAGCCCGGCGCGCAGCGCCATTGCACCGCCATCGCCGGTGCAGATGGTGGACGAGGTCGTTGAGGCATATGCCTGTCCGAAGCCGCCGGTGGCGATGATGGTGGCAAGGGCGGAAAATACGTGCAATTCACCGGTTTCAAGCTGCCAGGCCAGTACGCCCCGGCAAGTATTTTCATCGTCGAAAATCAGGTCGAGCGCTACATACTCGGTAAAAAACTCCGCTTTGCAGCGTAATGACTGGGCATAGAGCGTGTGCAAGAGCGAATGTCCCGTGCGGTCGGCAACGGCGCAGGCGCGGTAAGCCAGCCCGCCCTTGCCAAAATCGGTACGCTGGCCGCCGTAGGCACGCTGATAAATGCGCCCATTATCGTCGCGCGTGAAGGGCATGCCCATATGCTCCAGCTCGATAATGGCCTCGGGCGCCTGCTCACACATGAAAGCGATTGCATCCTGATCACCAAGCCAGTCGGAGCCGCGAATGGTGTCGTACATGTGCCAATGCCAGTCGTCGGCCGTGCGGTTGCCGAGCGCGGCGTTGATGCCGCCCTGCGCCGCTACCGTATGGCTGCGGGTGACGGGTACTTTCGACAGGCAGGCCACCGATGCGCCCATCTCTCCGGCGGCCACGGCAGCGCGCAGCCCTGCGCCGCCCGCGCCTACGATCAGCACGTCGTGATGGTGGTGGGTGAGATTGTATGCTGGAGCCATGCGTAATAGTCATTAGTTGTAAGCCGGATGCTAGTGTATTATCACAGCTCCATAAACTACATTATTGGCCTAACTTCATGACTGACGAGCAGTTTGCCACCACCATTGCCGCCGCGCTGGCCGAAGATATAGGGCCCGGCGATATTACTTCGCAATTGTTGATTCCTGAAGGCACGCAGGCGGAAATACGCTTTGTCGCCCGCGAGGCCCTGGTGGCATGCGGGACATTCATTCCCGGTATGGTTTATGCCCAGTTGGGCGGGGTGTCGGCGGCGGAATGCGCAGCCGAGGGGCAAATGGTAGCAGCCGGTGAATTATTGGCTAAAGCGCGCGGGGATGCGCGGTCGTTACTGGCGGGAGAACGCGTGGCGCTTAACATGATGC
>Ga0206920_1104_pt1 | contig 20282 bp, 25 predicted proteins | sample Alteio_BWOrgHeat_65_FD_152934 | JGI IMG/M metagenome (GOLD analysis project Ga0206920, IMG submission 152934) | Enriched cells from forest soil in Barre Woods Harvard Forest LTER site, Petersham, Massachusetts, United States -... | ecosystem: Environmental > Terrestrial > Soil > Temperate forest >...
GCTTTTAGAATAAAATACAACCTGTGGGGATCAATTTGAGGTCAATCACAACAACCTTCGCAATGGCGTTTTGTATTGCCAGCTTTGCCACGTTCCGCACTGCCTCCGCCGCCACCGAATTCCCTCAAATCGACAGCTCTGCCTATTGCGAGGAATTGATTTCGAAGATGCTGGACAAGGCCGAGCAGTCGCGCGAAATGGCACAATGTCTGAGCTTTGAGGCTACGTCCCGTGCGCGTTTGAATGCAGAGTGGCGTCTTGTATCACCTGCCGGATCTAAGGAATGCCTGAAACCAGCAAACAGGGCCGCCAGGTCGTACGTCTATCTGGAATTTTGCATAGCGACTGACCTCGGCTTCCAGTGCCTCCGAGGAGACCTAAAATGCGAACCAAAGTCATAGAACAGACGGCTGGATACATCGCCATCCCGGCAAGAAGTCCATCGTCCGCCATTTTACGGCTCAAATGAAGAACCTCATACAGCGACATCTACTTGCCTATCGATTGGCACTCGTGGGTTTATCATCCCTCGGCCTGCCTCTCTATTCCGATGTCTTCACAATCATACCGCTTATGCTCGTCCCGGCTAATCCTGGTGCCCTCTTCAGTCCGTGGCGGGAAAAGTATAAAAATGACTCACGGGCGCAAGCCGCAATAGATTGGTATGATGGTGTGGTTTGGATTTGGCCCGGCTTTCCGGCAAAAGATGACAGCCTGCCCTGGGCACCCAAGCCTAGAATGGACCTCGGTGATATGCGCTTCGGCATGGATCAAGATGCGGTAAATGCTCTAGCCGTCTACGGCCCGGTAACCGGCTCGCGCGATAGCAATTCCCTTTCCGACGATGATGCAACTTCCTTTCACAAAGATCTTGGGATCCAAGATAGCGATATCGAGAGAGCACTGGCCAAACAGGCCGCTTTTGCTCGCCCAGACGTTTTGACCGAAGCGCGTACTGGCCTGGTATTGGCATAGGACAATGCCGGACTATTCGAGATGTTCGCCGACGTTAAAGCCGACGGGATAAACTACGAAAATCGCCATATTTTCCGTGAGTCGCCGATGGAAGTCATCAAATACCTCGCCGCGTCTCTGGACGAGCAACCGATCATATTTGACTACGAGGTCGTGTTTGCCAGCTACTTGATCTTCCTATTCGAATTCGTGAAGGTTGCGGATGATGGATTCAGCTATGTGGACGGGGATTCAAGCGAAAATCTGTTATCTGGCGTTCGAAGCCGAGATACATGGGCGAAGACCTGTCGAAGTATAAGCTGATGGATCTTTAACGGCGATGTGGGATTTGAACCCATCGCGTGAATCCGGTTTGCATCGGCACGGGCCGCGTTCCGGGGAAGAAACGACAGAGGTTCAAAATCCATGAAGAACGCGATTGACGTACTAGACGAGTCGGGACTGCGGACCGGCGAGGTACTTTCTCGGTCCGACATCCATCGGCTGGGAAAATTACACAGGGTCGTGCACCTTTACCTCTTCGACGCGAAAGGTCGGTTGCTTCTCCAGCGCCGCTCATTGACGGTCGATCACTTTCCGGGAGCACTGACAATCTCTGTATTAGGTCATGTCGATGCGGGAGCGAGCAGTATGGATACGGCCGAAAGAGAACTAGAAGAGGAACTTGGTCTTTCGCGCGAGAGAGTGTCGATCCGCTTCTTATTTTCATACCGACGCGACGCGGTATTGAGCGACGAATACATTGATCGACAGTTCAACGATGTGTACGCGGCGTGCGGAGATTTCACGCTCTTGGATGTGACGGTCGACACCAGAGAAGTGATGGGAGTGAGCTTGGTCGAGTTTGCCGAATTTACCAGGATGGCATCAGATCCGAGCAGCGCCCTTGCGGATGTCTATCGGGATGAAGCGAGAGACCTTGTATATTTCTTGTCAAAGCAGTTTGGGGCGCTCGACCAATCGATCGCGATTTGAGGCATTCGTAGATGGCTATCAAACGCCGGCGTGAGTCTACCTTGCAACTCCTTTTGCTTCCCTTACGGCTCATAATAACCGTGCTCGTAGTAGTCAGCGAGATCGCCCGACCGGTCTACCGGCCGCTGGTGAACTGGTTCGCTTCGCTCTCCATCGTGGAACACTTCGGTGAGCTTGTCGGTTCGTTGCCACGAGCTGTCATTCTCGTTCTGTTCATCGTGCCACTTGCGATTGCTGAGCCGCTGAAGATTTACGCTCTGTTCGTTATCGCCAGGGGCCACGTGATCCCCGGGCTCGTCATAATCGCATTGGCCTATCTGATGAGCTTCCTCTTGGTCGAACGCCTTTTCCACGCGGGCCGCGAAAAGCTGCTAACTTACGGCTGGCTCAGATGGATTATGGATCGCGTTTTGACCGTTCGAAACTGGGTCTCCGAGATGAAAGAAAGCATCATCGCGACGGTGCGCGGTTGGCTCGCTTACCTTGGAAACTAAGAACTAGCAGATCTCGATAAGTCCATGCGGGTACCTAATGCCCCCGCCTTCATCCCTCCGCAGCAAATTGAGGAGTTTCGACGCACCGATTTGGTATTCCGAGCGGAGATCGAGATGGCCGCGGGTCAGCATGTGGAGGCGCTGCGCGATGTCTCCGAGATATTGGAAAATGCTGCGAACCTAGCTCGGCAGCACCTCCTGCTCGCCCGAGCGGCAGTTGCCGTGGGTTTCAAAAGAGCGGGCAGATGTAAAGTTTCTATGCGCTACAACTAAATGGAGAGGCACAAATACGGACTACCCGCCAGCGCTTTGGTAGTGATGGACACAGTAGCGCCAACACATGACTGCGATGCCGGCCGCCAAAGGGCCGATGGCTAGGCTTAATACCGGCCCCCAGGCGCCGAGAATAGGAATGCTCTTACCGAGGATCACAGCAACCGGCACAAAGCTGATGAATGCCAGCGGCATCACCGTCAGCATGATGACCTGGATGGCTCCCGAAAAGATGTTGAGTGGATAGCGTGCCAACTGCCAGAAGCCGAAGAAGATCGAGTAAAGATGGTTCGATCGCCCCCAGATCAGTGCCGTCGCACCAATCATCGTCATAATCGCACAGACGAGCATTGCTGCACTTATTAGCGCCGTAATGGCAAATGGGATGGTCCACGCATTCCATGCTGGATGCACCTGGATCATTGCCCAGACACTCATTCCCAAACCGAGAAGAATGTGGTCGCCATAGCCGATGTTGAGACCGGAGAATACCAGATACGCCCATGGGCTGATCGGTTTCACGAGCAGCGCGTCGAACTCGCCGCGCTGCACCAGCCCCTCCATATCGCGCATCTGCACAAAGCTCAGCGAAGCACCAAGCGAATAGGAAAGAATATGGAAGCCGAGCAGCAGTGCCAGTTCTGGCCAGTGCCAGCCGCCCAACACATTAAACCGTGCAAGGATCAGCCATACCGCTGCATAGGCACCAGCATATCCGAATGCCTGGGAGATCCATCCCAACAGCAGCTGTCGTTTTGCAGTTAATCGGGGTCTTCCTCACTTTGTGTGGTGGTGGAATTTGCTATGGGCGAAACGCTCGACGTCGTGCGGGCGGAGGAGAATTTCCGTGAAGTAGCGGTCACGCAGAGATCAGATCAGCCGATTGAAGACGATCGAGTGGGCGCTTTATGGCAGAATTGGCTGGTAGTATGCTCGGAGAACGCATGCTACCGCTCAATTGACGGGGTCACCACACAAAGTGAGGAAGACCCCGATTAACTGCAAAACGACACTTCGATCGGACGATCCGAAACGTTTGAAACTCCGTTAGGCCCATTGACCGCGAAAGGTCGATGCCGTGTTAGGAACAAACGTTGCGGAAATCATCTTGGCCGGTGATCATTGCGGTCACACACAAAGGCCGCACATATGGAAGCAAGCGATCCGCTCAAAATATCTGCAAAAAAGGCTTGCAAGTGGGAGCCGTCCACATATGGGCCTATACCGCAAAACTCGACCTTAATGCCGTGGCATGAAAACAGCGCTTACGGATGAGGGTAGGCGTCTTCATTTCCTCGAGATGAGCGGTCCGCAAGCTCTGCGGTTTTCCGATCGGGTGGAACGGATAGCCCAGGCAGGGTAGTCCGGAAATCTTGCCCATATCGCGAAGCTCATCCGCCATCATGCTGGCCACGCGACCGCCCATGGATTTGCCCGAGATGACGAAGGGCCCTTGCGGACCGAGTCTATTGATCACAGCTTCATATTCCTGCCTCGAGTGTGTTGACGCAGGAGGTCAGCGAAATTCGTGACGCCATGTTGTGCGACACCCGACCGCGAGATCGCAACGGTTAAGGCATTCCTGGCGAAGCACCGGACGATTGAGGTCCTGTCACGTGATGAGGATCAGTACCAGTGTCGATCGGCCTGTGGCTCGCCCGGCGGAAATCACCCGCTGGCTGTGCTAGCGTTAACATTGTCGCGCCTCTCCGGCATGGACGTGATCAGAGCCCCCGCAATGACGCAGATTGCGGCGAGAATACCAGTATTGGTAAGCCACTCGCCGAAAAACAACGCCGCAAAGAGTGCCGAGAAAAACGGCTCGCTCGATTCGATGACCTGCGTCTTGTAAGCTTCGATATATTGAAGAGCAAGAATAGTGCAGTAGAATCCGCAAAGAGATGGGATCATTCCCAACGACATCAAGCTTGGTAGAGCGCTAACGGAGGGAATTTGGGCGCCATTTAAGGCGTACGGTATGGCAAGCATCGCAAAACCAAAGGCAAGAAACCACCAAAAGCTCTCCAGCGATGAGCGTAATCTGAAGAATTTCCAGGCAAAAATGAAGCTCGCATAGCCTATGCCTGCAATAAGAGCGAGCCCAATGCCAACTCCATTGCCGATTGCCATGCCATCGCGTGAGATCAAGAAGTAGCTGCCAGAAAACACCATGAACATCGCAAAGGTTTTTCGTATCGTTATCTTCTCCTTAAGAACGAAGATATCCAGAAGAATTGCTCCCAAACCACCCGCGAATACCAAGATGGCGACAAGCGGAATGCTTGCATATGCAAGCGCCTGCGTTTCGAAATGATAGAGTGTGAATATCCCCAGGGCAGAGCAAATCGCTATTTTCCACGAACCTCGGAACGCTTGGGCAAGGCGTTCAATTCCATTTGGCCTTAAAACAACAATTAGGGTAACCAGGAAAAGCGCAATTCCGCATCTCCAGAATGCAACAGCGGTGTGATCCATGCCTTCATTAAAAGCTGTGCGCGACAGGACACCGACGGTACCGTTGGAAAGGGCCGCCACCAGGGCGAAGCCTGCGCCAAGCAAGGGAGATAGGCTTGAATTTACAATTTTCGTCATTTCTATGCCTCTTGATGTCTGCGGCAAGCTTCACCAAACTCTTGGAATATTTGGCGGCTAAGCGGATCTGTGCTGCAATGCCACTCTGGATGCCATTGAACCGCGGCGGTGAACGTTTTCGCGTGTCTTAAAGAGACAGCCTCGATTACACCGTCCACGCAGCGAGCATCAACAGCAAGGTCCGTTGCAAGCCTGGCAATACCCTGTTGGTGTAAACTGTTGACGAGGACTGGATTTTCTCCGATCTGCCGAATGCAACGGGCGATAATGCCATCCCCTTCGGCCCTGATCTCTTGCCTAACAGCATATTGTAGGTCGCGGGGGAGCGAAAGATCTTCGGTGTGTCGTTGCCGGTCTGCGCCGCAGGATATGTCGTTCGTAAGCGTACCTCCAAGGGCTACGTTGAGCTCTTGCAATCCGCGGCAAATCCCGAAGAGAGGGATATCTTGCCTCAGAGCGAGCGCGATCACTGCCGAGGTGGTCCGATCTCGTTCTGGATCTAAGGTATTAGAGAGCACATCCGCTTCCCCGTAGAGAGAGGGAGCGACATTGGAGGCTGCCCCGGTAAGCAACACACCATCGAGCCTTGACAGGCATGCATTGATTTCATTTGCCGAAAGACCCGATGGAATTGCAAGTGGCACCACCTTTGCGATGTTGCGCAGAGCCTCAAGATACCGCACTCGCAATGTATCAAGTACAACTCCGTCCTCTGTCCGCCGGTCACAAACGACGCCGACAACCGCCGGGCGCCCGTCATTTTGGTCGCAGTCATCAAGCACCTTCGAGGGCCTGGGCGATATCTTCGACGATGTCGTCGATATATTCCAATCCAACCGAAATTCGGATAGTCCCGTCCCGGACGCCAGCTGCAAGGCGCGCCTCCGGCGAAACCGACGCATGAGTTGTCGATGCCGGATGAGTGGCAAGCGTCCTGGCGTCACCAATGTTTGAAACGTGATAGGCAAGCTTGAGACGTTCGATGAACCGGCGACCGGCGTCAATGCCGCCAGCAATCTCAAAAACCAGCATTGGGCCGCCATATTCGCCCATGTTCTGCAGCGCGCGCTGATAATGAATGCCTTCGTCGAGAGAGGGATATGTAACGTCAAGAACCCGCGAATGCGCCTTTAGATACTTCGCAAGATTGTGAGCGTTGCTGCAGTGCCTCGGCATTCTTAGCGTCAACGTCTCCAATCCCTGAATGCAAAGAAAGGAAGAGAATGGCGATGGGCAAGGGCCGAAATCGCGCATGAGTGTATTGCGCATTTTCAAAAGGAATGGACTTGCCCCGTAAGGACCGGTCAAATGATCGGCTGCCTCCAGCCAGTCGATATTGCCATGAGAGGCATCCGGGCGAGTGATCAGCGGAAAGCGCTCGGCGTAGGCTTTCCAATCGAACCGACCACCATCGATGATAACGCCGCCAATCGTCGTACCGTGTCCGCAAATGTATTTTGACGTCGAATGCACCGTTATGTGGGCGCCGAGCGCCAGAGGGCGTGAAATGAGCGGCGTCATGGTATTGTCGACGATAAGCGGGATTCCCATGTCATTGGCGATTGCCCCGACTTCGAGGATCGGGAACGGCGTAAGCCGCGGATTGGGAAGCGCCTCGGCAAACCAAGCGCGTGTTCGCTCGTCCGATGCCTTACGAAAATGTTCCGGATTCCCCGGATCGACGAAGCGCGTTTCGATCCCAAGCCGCTGAAACGTATTGGAAAGAAGATTGATCGTTCCGCCGTAAAGATGCGTGGAGCTGACGATGTTGTCGCCGGACGCGGCTAGATTTAAAATCGCAAGCGTAATCGCCGCCTGACCTGATGCCGTCGCCAAGGCCGCTGTCCCACCCTCCAAAGCCGCGATACGCTGCTCGAAGATATCCGTCGTCGGGTTCATAAGCCGCGAATAGGTTCGCCCCTCTCGGCGTAGATCGAAGACATCCGATGCGTGGTCGATCGATTCGAATGCATATGCGTTCGAAAGATAGATAGGCACGGTCGTCGCCAAGGTTGCAGGGTCATGACGATAGCCGCCATGTAAAACCATGGTGTCAGGATGCATAGCTGCCAGAGAGCTTGGTTGCGCCTTATTGTTGTTTGCCAAGATTCTGCGCTCGTTGAAGTGGACTTGATCTTCGCGTGTGTTGATATTCATACTAGCAACTCCAGGCTCTCGTCATAACGTTTGCGATTTTGATCCCGGATCATACTCAGGATCGAAGGCTCACCATTCGGTCCACGTTGGAAAATCCCACCCGTCTGCAAGCAGTGCTGGGCATAAACTGGATCCCGCAGCCGGATTGCATGAGCTTCCGGAAGGCGCCAGAACGGAGTTGTCGGATCAAGATGATGGTCGAGATGATATGCGTCGTTGTTGATCGCGGTTAGCCACTTTTCGATGTGACGACTGCGGCGGTTCCTGGCCATTTGCAGGTTCACCGTCTGCTGGTCGATCGAGCTGCAATGTTCCGACATCTCAATGAACCAACCGATGATGTGGAACGACGTAAGATAGGGAACGATCCAGAGGAGAAGGAGCTCCAAGAAAAATCCTTGGGTGACTGCAGCAACCAGGATGCCAAGCCAGAAGATGCAAAATCCCCATCTATCCAGCTCGAAGCGCCATTGTTCACCACGCTTCACTCGGGGCCGTTCCTCCTTGCCTGACAAGGCGTCGACGATGACCTGGTAGCGGTTGCGCACGAGATATTTCAGATAGGCAAACGTCTTCGATCCGATCAGCGGAAGAATGACGATCTTCCACATGAAGGAGCGATCCGTCTGGGGTGTGAATACCCCTTCAGCAATGAAGAATTCGAGGTCGGGATCCGCATCCGCTCGCCCAAGGAAAGGGTGATGCGTATGAACGTGGGATTCCTTATAGGCAAAGAATCTTTGAAAGATGAGCCATGCCGTCGGCAATGTACCAAGCAGGAAGTTCAGCTGCCTGTTCTTCGTTAAGACGCCGTGCGCCGAATCGTGTAAAATAGTTGAAATGGCCCTTTGATGAGCGCCGATCATAATCAGCGCCAACGGATAAAGCCACCAGCTCACACTAACGGTAAGCCACCCAAAGAAGGCGATCACGGCGTAGTCTTTCAGAATATAAAGAGGGCCATGCCAATTGTCAGTCTCAAGAGATTTTATATCGCGAAGGATCGACCTGTCGAAGCGGTAGTGATCGTATCGATCAGGCGCTTCGACACCACAATAAAGCGGTTGTGTGTGCGCATTCATGAAAATGCCCTTTGTGAAGAGTTGGAAGTCCACTCGCGAACGTAAGCGGCAACGAAGCGATCGATGAGATGACGTTGCCAACTCCTAATGAAACCGTCGAGAAAACTTACTCAACCGTCAAGTTGATTGAACCGTAAAAAACACGAAACAGATTCTCCGCCGAGTCCCAATCGGGCAAAGAGAAATAGCTCAAGAGGCATGAGCCCATCGCTGATCCTTCTGCCCGGACGAAATCACCGTCGTTCTTAAAGGTGTAGATGAACTTAGAACCGTGCTCCCGGCAGACCTTAGTGACTTCGGCTACATTATTAACAATGCCGCTGACGCCGGTGGAAAAATCGATCTCCAACGAAACGGCATCACGTGTAAATGCAATAGCATTGCCGTCAAGCTGGCCGTTTTGACAGGCATCAAGTAAGGCAAACATGTCTATACCCGCAGTGATATAACCAGTTGTGTAGCCAGTTGAGCTTCCACCCGAGAGACGAGGTGCAATTTCCAGCAACTTGAAGGCTCCTTGAGCATCGCGGCGAAATTCCATGTGAAATGGTGAGTTGTCGAGCCCACTGTCAGCAATGACATCTAGCGCAAATTGGCGGAATGGCTTATCTGCGTCATCACATTTCATCAAATGCCGTGAGATCACAGAGTATTCGTGAAACAGTGGACCTACCAGATCGGGATACTTATGATGCATAAGTAGTGGGAATATTTGTCCGCCCGATACAAAGCCATCGACTGCAAACTCTTGCCCGTCGATGTATTCCTGCGCGATCACAGTGCCGGTGCCGCGCCGAGAGGCCATTACCTTGGCCACTTTGCGTGCGGCTTGAAAACAGATCTCGGCTTGATCGGGACTGTCACATCGTCCGACTCCGGCGCTATAGAAAGCGTTGCTGGGCTTAAATACCACTGGAAAGGTCAGCTCCGCTAACCCGGCCTCATCCAGCTTGCGTGCGGTACCAAGATCAATGGCACGGGGTAGATGGCGCGATAGCTTAGGATTCGACTGCACAGCATTTTTGTCGACGATGTGTCGCAAAGTGGGTAGATCACGCGCGGAACCGAAAAGCTCTTTTCGCACCACGTCGGTAGTAATTTGCAGATCGTCTGCGAAGCAAAATAGACTATCATGTGCGGAGATCCGTAATAAGACTTCCTGTGGTAAAGTAACCACGTCATCCCGCTCTGCGGCTTGCACTTCAGCCGAGGTTGGTAGGTAATATTCAACTGAAATACCGTTACGAGCGCAGTATTGGTCGAAGCATTGAGCCTCGATTTTATCACCAATGACGAAGGCATTCTTCATGTCAAAACATCCTATGGAGAGCATTGTAGGCAAGGGTGAGGTGCTGCGAAAGCATCTGCGACAATGGAGCAAAGTTCTGATAGCCGCGGTCCGAGGACAGTTTGCGCAAGAGCATCACAGCGATGCGATCGGTCAGGGCATGGCCAGAATTTAAAGGTTCGGCAAGGGTGGCGGCTGTCGATGCGGGCCAGAGACTAGCATCTGACAAGGCCAGTTCTAGCATCCTCAGCATTGCTGGTCGTCCTGAAACGGTAAGGTAGCCAACGAGATCGTCGCGTGTGGCGATGTACGGTGCGAGCTCCGAGTCTGTAAGCGAAACAAGCGCTTGGCTTATGGCTTGACGCGCGAAATTACGCTTACGCTGCACCAACTCTTGACCGAGTGTCAGTCCGCGGTTGACAAGAACGTTGACATCGTAAAGCTCGACCTCGCATGGCAGGCGAATATAGCCGCCGAGGTTGGAGCAAGTGGCGACGTGGAAAACCGTTCTCCTGTTCGACAGGGCACCATCGAGAAATTCAATTACGTCAGCCGGGCCGTTTTCGGGAGTGCGTATGTAAACGGTATGGGATTCCTCTGGGTCTTCGGAGCCGTGCCAATACGGATAGCCCTCAAAATCTCGCGACTTGACCGCGAGAATCGTTGCACCACCGAGGCGATTTCTTACTATCGCGGACAGGTCTCTTATCGAAGTTATCGTCTGGCTTGACCAGAGCGGGGCGACACAGTCGGCCCCATATACCGTCTCGATATAGTTCCAACAAAGCTGTGCCAGCGCAGTTCTGTCAGCCAACGGAGATATCGGGCCGACAAGGCCTCCGAAAATCCCATCGGCGCAGTTGGTCAGCGCTCCGGCCGCAACACGCAGGGAGGTGGGTAGGCAATTGAGCGACTTGGTACCGACCCATCTGATCTCCGCATCGCGTTGGTTCAAAGCACGGTTCATTTCAACTAAGCGCTGGCTGGGTTGAGCATATTGAAAAGCCCACTTGAAAGGGCTGCCAACGAATTGGTGCGAAGTACCAATATTGCGCTATCGGCGATCTCCTGATCGAATTTCTCTTCAACTAATATAATAAACTCGACGATATCCAGCGAATCCTTAAGAACATCGTCAGGGGTATTCATATTTCTGATGCCCTTAGTTGCGCCGTAGGCAATTAATAGCTCACGAATCGATGCTTCGAACGTATCTGCTTGCATGATTATTCCTCAATTTGTGGGATAGGTCTTACTAATTTTCCTGACCGAGAGTATTCGAAATCGTCTACGTAAGTTATTTTACTCGGAACCTTGTATCGGGGTAGGTGTTCAGTGAGAAACTCTATTAATGAATCAACGGTATATCCTGGCCTCATAGGTTTGATAAATGCAATGAGCCTCTGCTCCCCGGTACCAATGCCAAGTATATTGGTCACACCAATAGATACGTCTGGGTGGCGGTTGATTATCTCGTCGATTTCGGTCAGTTCTAGCCTCACACCATTGAGCTTAACCTGATCGTCGGAACGACCGACATATATCAACTGTCCATCTTCATCCCAATATCCAAGGTCACCAGTGTGGTAGATTCGGGGTGAGTACTCTTGGGACACCGTGGGCAATGTGCCGAACGGGTCGGGTACTTTAGGGTTGCGGCGCACGTAGCCGAGGGAGGTGCCTGCCCCACCCAGAACGATCTCGCCCATGCCTTCTGATATGAATTTGTTGCGATCGGAGGGGTCGACGAGATAAGCGTAGTGGTTTTTCATTGGAAGGCCAACTTTGGGATTGGTCGGCAGTTCTGGGTCACAGAAGTAATAGACCGGTGCAACGGTCATCTCGGTTGGGCCGTAGATATTAAGCACCTTACGGATCTGAGTAGCCCAACGCCGAACTGTCTTCATGATGATCAATTCGCCGCCAAGCACTAGCGCTCGTAGTTCGGTCAGAGGCGCAGGGTCGATGGCTAACGCCATCCGCTGGGTTAGGAATGCTACGGTCACACCTTGGCTTTGCAGAACCTTTGCCAGAGCATTGGGAGATTTTGTTTGTTTATAGCTTGGTACAACTAGGCGGGCACCTGATATGAAAGCCAGGCCCATTTCCATCACAGAAATGTCGAAGGTATAAGGCGCTGCTAGCAGAACTGCGTCTGTAGGGCCAATCTCTAATAGCTCGATGACGCAAAAGGTATAATTCATCCAAGCAGCTTGAGAGATCACCACTCCTTTGGGCACCCCGGTAGTGCCCGAAGTATGCAGCACATAGGCCGGACATGTCTGGGTGCTTGACTGATCAGCAATTACAGCAACTGCCGGGGGCACAAATGCAGCCAACTCAGCAAAGTCGAGGCATCGGGTAGCTCCGAGCTTGTCAGCGAATTCTGCTAAGATAACCGAGTTGGAAATTACTAAGTCTATTTCACAGGAACTAAGTATATAGCTCACCTTCTCGGCAGGGTCCTGCACGTCAATCGGAACGAAGACGGCCCCTAAGGCCGACAGAGCCAACGACGAGATCACTGGCTCTGACCCATGCATCATGAACAGGCCTACGCGTCTGCCGGACTCTACTCCTGCCTGCCGCAAACCTTCTGTGACACAAAGCACCCATTCCCGGATTTCACGGTAGCTATACTCCGCTTTACCTTCGACCAGAGCGATGGCATCTCCATCCCGCTCTACTGAACGATTGAATAAAGTCCAGAAATCACCCAGTGGAAAGCCTTGTACTCCGCCATAGACAACATGATCCATTGGTCAGTCCTTTTTGTTAAGACGGAGCATCAAAGTCGCCTTCGACAGCGTAATGAGCTGTCCGCCAGCTTCGGTGCTAAGTGCGAAAGAAATGGAATAACCACCCTTCACGGGTGCTAAACTCGGAGTGGTAGCTGCGAGGCGTACCACATCGGGTAATTCGGCCAGATGCGTCATCACTGAAGTGGTGTTGCGGGTGTGAAGGAGCGTATAAGCGTCGCGTGGATTGGAATCGTCCACAATTGTCATATGCTTCGTGATGGCCTGTTCCAGCATGCCGCTGTGAATAAATTCTGAAAATACTGCCGCTTCTAATTGAACCCAAACCGGCAGGTGTTCACCGCGCGCATAATTCTCGTTAAGTACAAAGGACGGCCTTAGCTTATTTCCGCTGAATACGGACGCTGTTTCAATGGCATCTAAGTTCGCCTGGCCGATGCCACTGGATGCGATGCCGTAGATTAGAGGCGCCCCACCGGCCACATCAGTGACCTCGATGCCAGTCGATTCACCGTTGTCCAGATTCACCCTCATCGTGCCGCCCACCTTCAATGGGCGCGCAAAGCGGAAATCGACGGTGAAAGGCGTCGAACCTGCTTTTTTATCAATCAGCGTCTTGACAGGTATGATCGAAAGCATTCCGTGGGCGAAGGGAAATGGCACTCCGAAAGCCAGAGCGGCTTTAGGATCGAAGTGCACTGGGTTACGATCTCCCGAATAATCGGCCCATCGTTCGACATCGCTCGCTTCGATTGTAAATGTGTTCGTCGTACGTTGCGTCACCATGACGTCTGCTTCCAATAGTGAGAGCTTGTTCCAGAACACCGTATGGAGTTGCTCAATTTCATCAAACTTCGCTTCAATTCTGGGGAGAAGGTTTGCACTAAGCGTTACTTCGAATTTAAGCGCCATTACTGCCAAATGCTTCCAGCGCTTCTCCAGTTCTTCTGCATCAGCCTGAATCTCGGGCGAGAAACCGCCTAATGCCAGATCCTTACGCAAGTTGACCGACGAAGGAATTATGAACAACGTGTTAATGTGGTCAAATAGTCGCCGGGCCGCATGCTTGCGGTCGGCCTTGTCGTTCGCAAGCGAAGCGAGTACTAGCGCCCGATAATCTCGCACCACAGTAGAATGCAACGGATTGTTCACGTTCTCACGGGCCTGACGTAACACCTGTCGCGAGATGTCAAGTGTGACAGCATCGATTTGCGGCGAGACGACGGTATAAAAGGTGCCAAGTTCAGGCGCTAGCTCGTTCCCAGAGATCGGATTTTGTAGTGCTTTTTCCAATGTTTGCCGAGCAACCCGTGCGTTTATGGATTTACGCCCGTGATCAAAGACCAACGAGTCGAAAATTGCAAAACTTTCGGTCTCCTCATCGTAGCTTTCGAGTAGGATGGCGTGAAGATATGGCGGACGGCGATAAAAGGTTTCCGAATACTCAAGAAAGCTGGAGTTGAGCCAGACAATGACGTGCCCTCGGTCTGCCATTGCCTTCATGATCTGGTCAAACCACCGTTCATCCTGATAGACATATTCCTTGATGCAGCGCCCTCCAAGCTGATTCAAGGCATCTACGCTAGTCTTCAAAACGTCGAAGATGATCTCGGGAAATCCATACTCGTCGTAGCCACAGCGCATTTGATAGCCGTTGCCAAACGATAGAATGTCTGCTTCTCGGAAGGCGTCGCCCCGGTCGCGACAAACCACACGAGTGATGCAACCGGTAAAGCAGTTGACGGACTCAGTGGGATTGATAATTTGGTTTAGCACAATCCTCACTCACCACCACGACGGTAAATTACGGGGTAACGCTGGCTATCGATTGGCCCGCCAGGAACAAGGCTAGGTTCTAGCATCATCTTGTGAACACCTGGGCGCGGATCGTAACTGACGTGGTCGCCTGTGTAACGGACCGCGTAACCACGGCGCTTGCGATCCTTCACAGTGTTGGGGCCCGCGCAATGGATGGCCATTGCATCAAATGCTAAAACATCACCTGCATTCATCGGAAAAGCACGGGTTTCCACCGGATAATTAGTGCCTTCCAAGCCAGCCTTGAGCTCTTGCTCGGGCGTGTTGCCATCCTCAGTATACGCGAATGTGCGCGGTTGAAATGCGAAATTCCATTTGTGTGAACCAAGACAAAAGATCAATGCACCCGATTCGAGTGTGACATCATCGAGCGCCAACCAAAGGCTTATAATTTTCTCTCCCTTTACAGGCCAATATGGCACGTCGTTGTGCCAAGACGTGACATAGGAAGAACCAGGGTCTTTCACAAAAAGATGGTCAAAGAACATATTAATTTTCTTCGAGTCCATTAGTTCTGCAGACATACGTGCTAGATCACTTTGAGTGCAGACCCGATTGAATGTAGCGTCCGTGCGCCACATGTCTTGACTGCCGCGAAAAGTGCTTTCGTCTTTGCCGAAAGAGAATTGTTTGCGCGCTCGTTCGTTAAGCTCAGCATCTACCGCGGCTCGTAAACCTTCAAGATCCTCTGGATTGACGGCCTGTTTGATTAGCACGACACCGTCATCGCTATATGCACGGCGATCACCTTCAGTAACGAGCTCCGAAAAGGTATTAAGCATGCAAGTCTCCTGTTGAAATAAGAGAAGATAGGGTGTCAGCTTGAGCCCGCACGGCTCGGAAGACGTATCTTAGGAAAACTACCCCGAGAAGCAGCTCGAAGAGCGATAGTGAGATCCAGATGGCGAGCACTGCGGCAGATTCCGAATGAATTGCGAGTGCGATAACAAAAGCGGCTGGTACGCTCCCAAACCACATGATTGCTATACGCCATTTCAGTACGATGCCATTTAAACCAAAACCTTGCAGTACGGCGCTACTAATAAACGACAGAGCGAAGGCGATCGCGTAAAGCCAGATGATGTGAGTTATTGAAATCGACATATCGTAAATATTGGCACCGTAATCTTTAATGCCAAATAAGGTCGTCAATGGGTGAGCGTAGGTGATGATCAATACAGTCACGATGGCTATATGCACTGCTGCAAAGCCAAATGAGGCATAAGCAATCTCAATCACTCGGTTAAAATCACGTTCGGATACCGCGCGCGCAACAAGGACGGTGGCTCCACTGGAGATTCCAAGAATCGGAATTATTCCTACATAGTTAAGTATGACGTTAAAGTTGTTGGCTGCTAGCGCCGATGCGCCGATTATGGACGTCGCCCACATGATGGCAGTATTTCCCGCATCGTCGGCGCTCAGATTGCCGCCGATAGGCAGACCACGATAAAAACGCTTGATAATTCCCGACTTGTCTGACGCTAGGTTTTGCGCAAAGGAAAGCGCGAAGCGTTTCCGCGAGGAAGCGGATGTAGCGCAAACATAAGTCACCGCAATGCTCAACGTTCCAAGGAGCGTGCCTATGGCAGAACCTGCCATACCCAATTCAGGCAAGCCAAAGGCACCAAAAACTAGCCCGTATGTCATGATAATAGCTACTGCCTGCCCCACCGTATTGGCCATAAGAACTTGGCGCGACCGATTAATAGCGGCAAAGTAACAACTCGCTATACTATTGAAAATCATGATTATTCCGAATGGAATTGCCCAAAACAAATAAATTTGTTCGAGCCGTACTACCTCTGGAGGTCGAGCACTTAGTGTTGAGACCAAGACAAGAATAGGCATCACGAGGGCGAAAAGAACCGCACATATTGCTCCGACGGCGAGGAGGCGCCCGGCCTCAAATTCAGCGGCTTCGATGCCGCCTTTCGTGAAGACTTGTGAGACAACAGCCCGTCCGAGATGGGTGACACCAACGAATAGTGTAACTGCTGTCATCGTCAGAAACACCGCTGGACCCGAAGCGGCAAGCGTTTCTTCTGAATATGCGGCGAGACACAGTCGGTCGACGACCATCATAATCGTATGGCCAGACATGGCCAGCATTAACGGTCCTGAAGTGCGCACCACATCACGCAATGTTTGACGATAGTTCGATGTAGCAATGTGGTCTGACTGGTTGCGAATTTCGTCCATTTTGCGGTCCGTGACTCCGGTGTCTTTGCCCAAATTTCTTTCGGAATTGGCTTCGCGAGATGAGTGTGCGTTCACCATTTTTTTATAGATCGAAGGTCTCGGAGCGAATGGGCTGCCCGTTTTCGTCGTGAAGGGACGAGAAAGTGAATGCGTCTGGGCCAGTTCCAATTCGATGTATTAGTTCCAATTTATTGGAAGCCTCCTTCCATGTCGGAAAGACAGGAGACCACCATAAGGCATAGCCTGGAAATTCCATCGGAGTGAACCATAGAGCTTTTTTGCTCATAGCCCGGGCGTGCAATCCCTCGTAAACGAACGCACGAAGTGAGGGAATATCGCGCCAAACCGATAGAGCAGATGCTTCAACTACCTCACCGGCGTTAAAGCCGCCTTCGTAATAATGCGGGACTGAAAATGGCCCCCATTGTCCCCAGTCTCGATGGAAAAACGAGAGTTCATCGCGGTCGTCAACGGGTTCAGCATGAGCTATATATCCTGAGGTTCTGCTCGACTGACGGTAGACCGCTGTTGTGAGCATCTCAAACCCTCGCATCGCAGGGGTTCCCAAAGTACCTGTAGTTTGGGCGAAGTTAACGACATTTAGATACACCATTGTGTCTATCTTCCGTTATGTGACCGCACCCAAAAGCGCTATGGCGTTGATACCACCAAAGCCAAAGGCGTTGTTTTGCACCAGGAGATCTCTACTGTCTCCGAGGTTACTAACAGTGATAGGTAGATCAAAGCTGAACTTTTCGTCTTTATTGTAGAGGTTGGGTGGCAGCTTGCGTGTGCGCATAGCTAGACACGATCCTACTAAACCCATGGCGGCTGCAGCGCCCATCAAATGACCTGTTTGCGCCTTAACAGCGTAAATGTGCGCGGTAGGATAATGGTCTGTAAAAATAGACCCCTCTACATTGTCGTTGGCAATACTTCCAGTGCCGTGGGCGAATACAACACCGATCTCCTTTGGATGATGGCCACTTCGTTCCCATAGAATTTGGTGACAGGCCAGTACGCCATCATAGTGCAAGTTGGTCGGATGTTTGGCATCATTATTACTGGCAACAGCCACTAATCGTGCGTACGGGGCTTGAGCCGACACGTCTCCTGAACGCTGTAAGACTGCTGCCGCGCCGCCATCCCCGATGGTAACGAACTTTCGATGAGGGGAAAAAGGCTTGCAAGGCTGTTCACCTAGCACGCCTAATGTGGCGAACCCGGAAAAAATTCGGTCGGAAAATGCATCGACTCCCCCAATAATCGCCATATCGACGATACCCTCGGCAATCAAGCCGGCTCCAATCTCGAGCGCGTTGTTTCCCGAGGCGCAAGTGTTGTGGATTGTGAGGCTAGGGCCATTGGAGCCGATAGCTGCTGAGACGGCATCTGCCATACTATATGACGACACCATTCGATATTTGTGTGAATTGGTTGGTTGCGGAATCTCGCGGCGTTCACTCGCATCATAAAGTCGGCTGTTAGGTTCGAGATTGCCTATCACTACGGCGCATCGGCTCAAATCTCGATTGCGCCAATCGATTTCCGCATCCTCCAAGGCTGAAAGACAAACGTAGAGCGACAGCATCTCGCTAATCTCGTGTCGGGGCTTTAGCAAGTCGCGCTCACTTAGAAAAACCGCGGCCTGGTCAATGCGGCTTGACCGCATCCTTGCTGCCACATGGGGATTCTTATCGCAATCCAGCAAGCCATGCCAAAGTTCGAAATCTGCCTCACCGGCCAAAAGATATCGCCAAAGACTGCCGGGATCATTGGCCGAGCGGGTGATTACACCAAGGCCCGAGATAACAAGAGAGGTCATATCACTCCATTTATTGGTCTAACGGTCCGTCGCTGTGATGGTCTTGATGCCCGGGCTCAGGTCCCTAAAACAAAGGGCGCAAGGGCACTAAGTCTGGAGTCGAGTTCGTCCAGAAATGCTGGCTCATCGACGAAGGTTTGGGGAGTGTCACTATGATTGTTTGTATCAAAATCCTTCAGTGCTGGCATTAACCAACGTCCATCAATCGCGCAACGCACCTCCAGCACAGCGACTTGAAGCCCTTGATCAACGTCCTGCGGCAACACCAGATATACCGCCGTTCCGGGACGCGTATGTATGTAGATTTTGGCTAACATCATCGCAGTGCACGTGGCGCGGTTACCGACGCTGACCGTTAGGTTTCCTCCCCGAACACCGCGAGCAATATTAAGGCTTGTCGTGCCAGCACTTGTAGTTGCAACAGCGAAACCTTGTGCCGTGGGTGTGGCTCTGCAACTAGCATAGAAGTTTTCTAGAGCCTCGATGTTTGGGGTTTTTCCGCACATCACGACAGAATCAGCCTCAGACATATCGAAACTACTCGCTACATAGAGGCATGCTCGCGTGAGCCCATCACGAAACTGGTCACCACGAGGATTAACACATTCAGTATAATCTCCGGGCATTCTAGGCGAGCCGGCCGTATCGTACGGAAACAATGCTCGCCTTGCGCATGGAATCTGAAGCGCCGCGGATGATATACTCATGCGTTCAGCGTGGCGTTAATAACCTTGGCCATGTCATCAACCGTCTTTACTTCGGTGATAGCGGCTTCGTCGATGACAATCGCAAATCGCTTTTCTAACGTTACCACGAAGTCAATCATTGCCAGAGAATCGATACCCAAATCTTCATCGAAGCGCGATGCGCCCGTTACAGCCTCAGTGGGACTATAGGTTTCCATGTTCTGAGCCATCTGAATTACTGTATCAACCAATTGAGTATGTTCGGTGGTGAGCATAATTGTACCTTTAATTTAGGCGAGTCCGCCGTTGATTTCTAAATTTGAGCCACTGAGGTAGCTAGAGTTTTCCATCGCGGCGATACAAAATTGGGCAATTTCTTTGGCGTTGCCAATTCTTTTGCTATCAATCAGCGTTGAAATTCTGCTTTTCCGTTTTTCGTCCATATCTTTCATTAAACCGCCTTCGAAAAAACCTGGCATTACTGTAAAGGTTGAGATGCCGTTTTTTGCGTGTTCTTTCGATAGCCCTAGCGACAATGCATTAAGCGCCGCTTTCGAAGCGGCATAAGCTGCCGTGCCGATGTTGCTTCGGGTCGCCATACCTGACGAGATATAAAGAAAAATACCTGCAGAATTAGTTAGGTAGTGAGGAAGTAGTGCCTTAGTCAGCCGTACGGCACCGAAGAAGTTGATATCCATCACTGCCTGCCAACCCTCGATGTCCGCATAACGAATTAGCTCCGAGCGGTCGATGGCACTGCAAAAAATTGCAGCGTCAATGGTGCCTACTTCTGCAATCGCTGCCTGAATCGTCCTGTTGGTTGAGTCTGATGAGGTGACGTCCATCTGCCTCAGCTCGGGCCGGACCTGATTGGTGTGGTAAGTGCCAATTACGGTGTGACCCCGCTTCTCCAACTCGGTCAATATAGACTGACCCAAGTCGCTGGACGCACCAACAAGCAAGACGTTCTTTTTGGTAGTTTCGCTCGTTGTCATGCGCGCAGATCCTCAGTTAACGGAGTCACATCCAGCAACATGGTCCGGCGATAGCCCGATTTGGCTCCTTCAAGTAGATGCACGGGGGTAACACCATGACTCACCCGTACATCCTCGACACAGAAGCCTTCGAATGGCTGTTCTAATGTGAAGCTTTCGAG